>ERZ842401.3864-NODE-3864-length-18131-cov-6.953419_pt1 | contig 18131 bp, 13 predicted proteins | sample MGYA00521270_ERZ842401 | MGnify/ENA primary metagenome ERZ842401 (study PRJEB31892, sample SAMEA3878208) | bioreactor metagenome | biome: Moose rumen | place: Sweden | collected 2011-10 | study: EMG produced TPA metagenomics assembly of the PRJEB12797 data set...
TATGCTTAAACTCCACCCATCCCGTTTCATCAGGGAGTTTGCAGAGTTCTTTTACAAGTAAATCTAAGTTCTCCATATATTTCCAACGACATATGTTCCTTGTTATTTTACTATCAGATAATGAGTCTTCAAATACCTAAAGCTTTTTTTCTTTAGTTTATCGTATCAACTCCTCCCAAGTAGCAAACCATGGTTTTGTTGTACTCCTGCCACGCTCGAGTCCTGGCAAACGAGCATAGTCTTGAGACTGGCTGGTGTCAAATGAATAGACAAGATAATAGTCATGCCCCAAATTCTCAAACCCTTTCTTTTGTAAAGCATCTTTAGACATAAAGCGAGGCCCAGTCCCCTTCAGTTTATACAATGTTCCTGATGTGCCGTTATGCAATATTACATACCGTGCGTTCAATGCTCGTGGTGGAAGCATGATGGCACCTGCATCTTCCCCCGTTCGCAGATAACATAACCCCAACTCCTTCATTTTTCTCAATTTGGTCTTGGGGGCGAAGTTTACCAAAACCACATCGTCTGGGTCTTGGTAAATCAACCCATGCTGAGGAGCCACATTTTTATAGAGATAAGTTTTCATTCTGCTCCGCTTTAGCCATTCTTCTATCTGTTCTCTTAGTACCTGTTCACTACTGTTAGGGGCAACATCAATCTTGTCTGACGGCTTTAACGGGAATGCGCCAATGCCGATAGCTTTGGTTGACTGATAGTAGCGTGAACTTTCCAGTTCCTCTCGCGTATAGTTTCCAGGGAACAGAACATATCCACCAATCACTTCACGTTTGGGCTTCTGGTTTGAAGAATCCACATAATATATCGCATCACGGTATCGATGCATCTGATCGATGGCATCACTCGGCGGGATGTCCATATCGTCTGGATGAGAGTCGCTGATGCGATACTTGGCATCGAAAAGAAAAGTGTACTGAATGTCCCGCTGCCGCTTGGTCAATCGCAGCACAATGTCAGGACGCTGCTTTGTCGTGTAAGTACAAGTTCCTACTATGGCAGAGTCGATTTTGCCGTCATCCTCTTTTACTGGTGCATTGTACATCACAGAAGCCAATTCTTCATTATCCTTTGTCCGTAAGAAAGTAACTTCCGATTGAGGTCCCTGATTCAAGTCTCTGACGAATTGTGGAGTCAGACTCTTGCCCTTATATTGTGCAATTGCCTTATCGCCAAGCAAATCAGATACTATATTCTTTACCTTTAAAAAGCACCATATCTCATAAAGCGTGGCAATATCCTTGGTCTCAAGCTTGTTGACACCTTCCTCCAATTCGTAGCCACACTGCAACTCTATCCATTTTTTGTATATAGTCCGATAGTTAGAAGCCTTTTTCATCACCAGCGAGTCTTGCGCGAATCCTTTGAAAACTCCTATGCTACGGAAAAACGGATGACTTGTCAACCGTTGGAGTTCATTTCCCATATCATGAAGCCTTGATTCCATCAATTTAGATTTAGACACTGCGTTTCGTATGTGCAAACTCACAACATTAAACCGCCGGAACGTTTGTTCCATCACAAATTTCAGGAAACGGTTCTCTACAGTATCATTTGTGTGACTTAGTTCATGAGTTCTGTAGAGGTGATGCGGTTCGTCCTTGAACTCGTAATACTCATTCTCTGCCTCTGGGTCAACCCATCTCAAACGTTCACGACGTTCATACACCACTCTCTCGTGCAACCTTTGGCGAGGCGAGTTGATGATTTGTCGGCAGGCTTTAGTAATGTCAGAGAAACAGGATTGGAATATCTGCCACCATATCAAGTCCGTTGAATTGCTTTCATTGGGCATAAAATTGATATAAGTCTCGCGCAAAAATGCAAACGACAACATGCTGTATTCCTGCTCAATGTCATGGATTATCCGCTTCATGTCAGTGCGGTAGTCCATCTTGTAGCTGAGCACCTCTGTAGTGAACTGCATGGTCTTGGGGATGCCATTCTTCTTGTATTGAAGGCTGATATCCGTCTTTCCTACTTGGTTGCCAAATCCCACGGCTCCAAACAACAAATTGCCGTCACTACTCAACTGCGTGTCTTTTGTAACGTTAGAGAACATCAGCGACATGTCGCTCACACCATTATCTCCCTGTATGAGTACGGGATACTGAGTGTTTTCAAAGAACAAGGCTTCGCGGGTCAGTTGTTTGTTCTCCGTCTCGTCTCCATTGAACACAAAGGAGGTTCCAGCTTGCGTAGTGACATATTCGGACAAGAGTTTCTCGTTGCCTCTTTCCACACGCAAGTTTTCCATTGCCCTCTGTATGCGGTCGATGGCTTTGTCGCACGAGAAGCGGATCCGTACGTCCCCGTTCTTGACCTCAAAGTTGAATATGACTATCTTCTTCGCCATTATGCCCAGTAGGAAACAAAGTGTTCGCGTCTCAGCGTGCGATACATGGTGTTGATTTTCTTCTCTGTTTCAGTATCAGCACCAATATGCTTCCTCACTATTGCCCTCAGGCAGTTCAGCAGGTTGATGCCGTCTTCACCATTGTCTGCAATGTTGTCGACTCCTAAGGCTTCTATACGAGGGTCATCGTCATCAATAGCCAGACGGCTGTCATCACCCTCGATGCGTGAGAGAATTTTCATAAGTGTAAATTCATCCAAAGCATTCTCCATGCTAAATCCATCGCCTACGAAGTCACGACTTGCCGCAACGTAGAGCATCGCTTCATTGGCAGCACGGTATCCTAACATGAATGGGGTTCCCTCAAATAGGGTGTTAACATCTTTCAGATAGTCCATAATACCTTTACCATCCACTTTGTCTTTTACCTCTGACGCCTGCTGTGGGCGTTTCACAAACAGTTCATTCTTGTCGGTCAACAATGGGAACAACTCACTCTCACCTGAAAGGAACTTGTCGTAATCCACCACGTTCATCTCTAATGACATTGCACGGTCAAGTACTTTACGGGAAAACGTAAAAGTGGTTTCATCCATATTTACCGTACCTATCACCATCAAATTTGGTGGCAACGTAAGACCTTTTTTCCTAAAATGTTCAGCAAGTTTACGCTTTTCTTCCGTATCAAGGCTACCGATTAGTTTTGCAATCATCTGGTCGCTGACTTTTGCCCCTATGTTCTCTCCATCCGAGTCAAAATCCAAGAATGGCTTGATGATAGGGTCAGTGATATAGTTTCCGTCTTTATCTGTCGAGCGGCTTTCGATGGCACTCAGGAATTCTGCAAAATACTCCTCCACAGGAGCCAGATTCATTTCATCCAAGCAGAGGAAGTATGGGACTTCTTTATGTAGCCAAGCTTTTGCTATAAATTCTACAAAAGTAGTAAACTCGTATTTCTTTGAGATATTCGAAAAGAAACCTACAACATCCATTGAGTTGTGCCAGTTTGGCCTCACCTGTATCAATTCGAAGTTCTCTGGTCTGTTGTCCTTCCATCGGTCATCCTCATTCTCATACTTCTGCGTGGTGGTTGCCTGTGCCAACTTCCTTACGATTCGGCTCTTTCCCGTGCCACTGATACCAGCAAGAAGAATGAAAGGCTTGGTGCGGAGGGCGGTGAGATATTTCCTGTAATTTTCAATTACAGTAGCACCACATTGTAATTCAATATCTTTTTTTATAGTCGAATAGTCGATTATCTTTCCGATTTCATGAGGCTTGCTTGGAACCCAAATTAAATGCTTGACCCGTCCAATTCTGCAAAAATAGAACTCTGCCGTATGTGCGAATATGGCTTCCATTGTAGAACGTACATTGCCACTGCCGTTAAGGATATTGTCAAATTTGAATGGCTCATTCTCTCTAATGTTTAACACTAATGCGTTAAGAATGTCCGTTGTCATACTTGCATTTTTTTCAGAACCATCTGCATTGACTCGAACTATGTCAACCTTAATACTGTTTCTGTCAACAGAAATCAGTTTGGCTTTACTGTCTCCTCCGCTGACATAGTCAAGTGTTACATTTGTCGGGAGTTGTTCTATAAGATTAAGAATATGTTCAATCGTTAGTTTCATATAGTGGTATAATATTGGTGAATATAATCATAAATAGTTTGGGCTACGCCATGCGCAGCAATAAATGGAACACCATTGCCGATTGTCTTAAAGGCATCTGTAAGTGTTATGTCTGATGGAAGAACAAAATCTGCCGGCAATGTTTGAATTGCCAAGGCTTCTGCTACAGAGATCCTTCTTGGCAAAAATGGGTGTATATGCACTTCATTGTTTCCATATGCAGCAGTAGGTGAATATCGCCACCGATGTAATCTTTTATAGCATTTTTTCTCATCGTCGCCTTCGTCCTTTGTCATAAAGCGTCTTAAACCAGCACGTGGTTGAAAATACATGTTTTCATTTGGATGATGTTCTACATCATTACGATTCCACCAATGCATAACTGTTAGTTCTTCTATAATTCCTTCTGGACGTTCCGTCTGAAGGCCTTCCTTATATGGACTTTTCTTGGGCCAGGGAAGATCTTTTACTTCTTTAACATCATATTTCTTATGCTGCTGCCAAGGGAAATTTAGTAATTCTCCATTTTTAGCAGGTAAATGCAAATTCATTATAGAATTTTGACTAAAGCCTATTAGTATAATTCTGTCACGGTCTTGGGGCGCTCCATACTCCAAAGAGTTTATTAGTCTCTCTGTCAGGCAATAACCGCTATCACGGAACTGCCGCTTTAATTGCTCGAAAAACTCTCTATGCCTTGAAGTTCTGTATAGCCCCTTGACATTTTCAAAAAGGAAGAAGTCCGGCTGGGCTTGGCAGATCAAATCTGCATATGTTTGTGAAAGTCTACCATTATCACCTTCTTTACCTTTGTTTTTTCCTGCTACGCTAAAATCTGGACATGGCGGACCACCTATGAACCCTGTCAATTCTTGTTCCTTTGATTCATTTACTAAAGCCATTAAATGCTGCATCTTTTCAGGATGCTCACCGTCAAGATAATGAACTATATTTTCTATATAATGTCCATATATGGGTTCTGGCAAATTCATATTATGGCGTGCATATCGATACACATCACTGAAAGCCTTGTGGAACTCGTTAACAAAAACAATATTGTAATGTCCCTCAAGCTCAAAGCCCAAATCAAGAAATCCTGCTCCAGAAAAAAAAGAAAAGATATTCATACGTCTTTAATATATTTATTGACTTACCCACTAACTTTTCTGAGTTGCCCACTAAGTGTATTATAGTTACCCACTAACTATTAAATCCTCCATATACATAATTATGGTAGAGCTTGTCCTTGTTTTGTTCTGTCGGCAGCACATCAATGGACAGCAAAGGGGACAATGAAATTATGTTGTTCGAGTAACGTGTCAGATAATCTATCGTGTCGACCGTGTATTCTGAATGTTTTTTCCCCATAGAACGGACGACTCGGGAAATGAAATTGTAACTTTCTTCTGGGAACAGTCCCTGCAATGCTTTCAGCCTCTCACTCGAATAGCGCATTTCAACCTTGTCGCCATCAACAAAGATGAGTCCAACACTTATCTGTTCTGAAATCTCAGGACGGATGACAGCATATATTATACTATATCTTAACTTGTTCATACTTCGTAAATATTATCGTTTAAACATTCTTCAAAATTAGTCCGAATTTCTTCATTTCCTCTTTCACTGGCAATCTTAGGACTACCCAATTGAAGAAATTACATGCCTTAGCATTGTCTTTCTTGTTTTCATCTATTCCATACTTGTCTGCCCAATGGTCATTCAGTTCCTTTATTCCATCAATGCCTGAGTCATAAATGGATTCTCGAATAGGTGTAATGTCGTGTTGAAGCAAAGACATGGCAAAGTCAAAGACTATCATCATTTCTGGCATCTTCTTAGATGTCTTGATAAAAGAGGCAGAATCTCTTAGCTGCTCATCATTACTCTTACTCATAACCCCCAAGAGCATATCTGCTGTGGTCTCAAGACCACTGGGAAGATGCTTCTTAACTTCTTCTTTAATATAGAGAACTTGCGAAATATATGGATTCTTCATTTATTATAGATTTTACTTTGGGGAAATTGCCCAACTCTGACCACAAAGATACAAAAAGATTTGTAGACAATTTTAATAATATGCTAAGTTTTATGTTATTTTCAGGAATTTTGCTTGTTGGGGAAACCAATCGAGGTTGTTTGAGTTCATTAAGAGTATGAACAGGCTGACCGACTTCGGAGATCAGCCACATGCAGTCTGTCCATTCTTTGGGGTCTGAAGCATGATGGTTGGGAGGTCTAACCATCATCATTGAGGGTGTCAAGTATCACGGTTGAGACCCTCAAGCCTCATCTTTCAGCCCCCTCAACCCTATAGACTTCACCCCCCTGAAGTGTATATACTTCACCCCCCTCAACCATATAGACTTGAGGGGGTCCAACCATATACTTTCGAGGGGTCCAAGAATATATCTTTGAGGGGTATAAAGTATATATGGTTGACACCCTCAAACATATATGCTTGGACCCCCCAAAGATATACACTCGGACCCCTCAAAGATAGATGGTTGACAGCCATGCCCCATGGCTGCCCCCTCCGAGGCAGATTTTACACCTTATTAATATATACGCGCGCGTGAGAGAGGCGCCGTCATCAAAAATGGGAAGGGGGTGAAAAAACATCGAATTTTACAGTAAAGTTTTGGTCATTCGCCCGCTAATTCGTACCTTTGCAGCATTATGGAACAACTGCTGCACTACTGCTGGAAGCACAAGCTATGGCCCATGGAGGGACTGGCTACCACCGACGGACAGCGCGTGGAGGTCATCGACCCCGGCCTGCACAACCGCAACGCGGGGCCCGACTTCTTCAATGCCAAGGTGAAGATAGACGGTACGCTGTGGGTGGGCAACGTGGAAATCCACGACCGCGCCAGCGACTGGTATCAGCACGGCCATGAGCATGACCCGCACTACGATAATGTGGTGCTGCATGTCGTCGGCCAGGCCGACCGCGACGTACAGACTTCGGCGGGCCATTTCGTTCCGCAGATGGAGCTGGCCGTGCCCCAATCCGTGCTCGACAACTATGAGGAACTGCTGAAGACAGATCAATACCCACCCTGCTATAAAATCATTCCCGACCTGACGCGGCTGACCGTCCACTCCTGGATGGCGGCCTTGCAGACAGAGCGGTTGGAGCAGAAGACGGTGGCCATCAGCCAGCGCGCCCAGCAAGCCAACGGCTCATGGGAAGATGCCTATTTCGTGACGCTGGCCCGCAACTATGGCTTTGGCATCAATGGCGATGCCTTCGAGGAGTGGGCACGCCACATTCCCCTGTCGGCTGTCGGCAAGCACCGCGACGACCTGTTCCAGATAGAAGCCATCTTCTTAGGACAGGCGGGACTCCTTGAACTGGAGGCCATCCCCGAGCGCTACCAGCAGGACGCACTGAACGAGGGCTACTTTGCCAAGCTGCGCAACGAATATCAGTATCTGGCCCACAAGTTCTCACTAAGCCCGATGGACTGCAGGTTGTGGCGATTCCTGCGCCTGCGTCCGCAGAACTTCCCGCACATCCGCATTTCCCAGCTGGCCAACCTCTACTACGAGCAACGGGCCGGACTGTCACAACTCATGGAGTGCCGGGACATGGCCAGTCTGGCCGACATGCTGCGCACGCGCGTCACTCCCTATTGGGAGACGCATTACACCTTCGGCTCTGAAAGTGTGCGCAATGCCAAGCACCTGTCGCCTTTCAGCATCAACCTGCTCATCATCAACACCTGCGTTCCCATGCTCTTTGCCTATGGCCGCCATACCCTGCGCGAGGATTTGTGCGACCGTGCCTTCGATTTCTTGGAGCAGCTGAAGGCTGAGAACAACCACATCATCCGCATGTGGCAGGAGTGTGGCTTAGAGGTCAAGACGGCAGGCGACTCGCAGGCCCTCATCCAGCTCAAAAAGGAGTATTGCGACCGGAAAGACTGTCTCCGCTGCCGCATCGGCTATGAATATCTAAAGCGAAAAAACAATGAGTAAGTACATCTTTGAAACCCGCATGGAGGTGCGCGACTATGAGTGCGACATCGAGGGTATCGTCAACAATGCCAACTACGTACACTACTGCGAACACACCCGCCACCTGTTTCTGCAGCACTGCGGACTGAGCTTCGCCGAGATGCACCAGAAGGGCGTCGATGCCGTGGTGGCCCGCATGAACCTGCAATACAAGGTGCCCCTGCGCCCCGACGATGAGTTTCTGTCGCGCCTGTGGATAGAGAAGGTGGGCATTAAATACATCTTCCACCAAGACATTTTCCGCGCCAGCGACGAAGTGCTCTGCTTCCGCGGCGACATCACGCTGGTGTGCCTCGTCAACGGCCGGCTCAGCGGCAGTCCCGACTACGACCAAGCCTTTGCACCATACCTATGAGCGACGAGATCTACTACACCATAGCACTGACCCGCATGACGGGTTTCAATGCCACCATGGCTCTGCAGCTGTACCAGACACTGGGCAGCGCGCAAGCCGTCTATGAGCACCGCATGGACATTGGCGATGTCATGCCAGAGACGACCCCACGCCTGCGCGAGACCCTGAAGAACTGGGACGAGGCACTGCACCGCGCAGCAGCCGAAATGGAGTTCATCACGTCGAAAAGCATCCGTGCGCTGACGCTCAACGATGCCGACTATCCGGAACGGCTGCGCCACTGCCCCGATGCACCTATTATACTCTATTACAGGGGAACGACCGACCTGAACCAGCGCTATGTGCTGGACATGGTGGGCACGCGCCACTGCACACAGTACGGGCAGGACCTGGTACGCCGGTTTGTGAGCGACCTGCGCCAGCTGTGTCCCAACGTGCTGATAGTCAGCGGACTGGCCTATGGCATTGATGTCTGTGCCCACCGCAATGCCTTGGAACAGGGCTACGACACGGTGGGCGTGCTGGCCCACGGACTGGACCAGATTTATCCGCACCGCCACCGCGACACCGCCGTGCAGATGGTCAGCCACGGCGGACTGCTGACAGAGTACATGTCGCAAACGGAGGCACTGCCCAACAACTTCCGCCAGCGCAACCGCATCGTGGCGGGCATCTCTGACGCCACCATCCTCGTGGAGAGTGCCATCAAGGGCGGCGGCCTCATCACGTGCCGCATCGCCCAAGAGTACGGGCGCGACGTGTTTGCCTTCCCCGGTGCCGTCGGCATGCCCTACTCAGAGGGGTGCAACCGCATGATTCGCAACAACACGGCAGCGCTCATCACGTCGGCACAGGACTTCGTAGAAGCCATGGGCTGGCAGACCACCGCAGAGAAACCGGCAGCCGTGGAGCGCCAGCTGTTCCCCGACCTGACGGCAGAGGAACTGCAGGTGGTCACCCTGCTCCAGCAGAGCAACGACCTGCAGCTGAACCTCATCAGTGTCCGCACCAACATCCCCATCGGCCAGCTCACCGCCCTGCTGTTCTCCTTGGAGATGAAAGGTGTCGTACGCCCATTGGCAGGAGGCACCTACCATTTGGTGAAGTGAGCAGTGAAAACATGAAAAGTGAAACATTTGCTTCCGCAAAACAAAAAATGAAGATAGGCAATATAGAACTGGGAGAAAGACCCGTCTTCCTGGCACCCATGGAGGACGTGACAGACATTGGGTTCCGCCTGCTGTGCAAACGGTTTGGAGCCTCGATGGTGTACACGGAATTTGTGTCGGCCGAAGCACTGGTCAGGGACGTGAAATCGACCGTTAACAAACTGACCATCAGCGACGAGGAGCGCCCTGTGGGCATCCAGATTTACGGACGCGACATTGACACCATGGTGGAGGCAGCGAAGATAGTGGAGCAGGCCGGTCCTGACGTGATAGACCTGAACTTCGGCTGCCCGGTGAAGAAAGTGGCTGGTAAAGGAGCCGGTGCCGGCATGCTACAGAACATTCCCAAGCTGTTAGAGATTACACAAAAAGTGGTGGAAGCCGTCAGACTGCCCATCACCGTGAAGACACGCTTAGGCTGGAACCATGAGCAGCTCATCATCACCACACTGGCCGAACAACTGCAGCAGTGCGGCATCCAGGCACTGACCATCCATGGCCGCACACGCAGCCAGATGTACACAGGCGAGGCCGACTGGACGCTGATAGGTGAGGTGAAGAAAAACCCGAAGATACACATCCCCATCATCGGCAACGGCGACATTAAGTCGCTCGAGGATGCCGACAGGGCTTTCGACACCTACGGGGTGGATGCCGTCATGATAGGCCGTGCCACCTTTGGCTGTCCATGGATTTTCAGTCGGAAAGAGCTGACATTAGACGAGAAGATTGACGTGCTGGAGGAGCAGCTGCGCATCAATGTGGAGCGCATCGACGAGTATCGGGGCATCCTGCACACCCGTCGCCATTTGGCCGCCACCCCTGTCTTCAAGGGCATTCCCAATTTCCGCGAGACACGCATAGCCATGTTGCGGGCCGAAAAAAAGGATGACCTGTTGGCCATCCTTGAGCGGTGTCGCGAGCAACTGCAGTAACACTTGCTATTCGCTGCGACGATGCGGCGACTCGTCCATGAAGAGATAAGAGGGCTGATAGCCACCGGCATCGACGACAATCTTTTCAAACACAATGGCCGGATCGTTGGGGCGCAGTGTCAGCCGGTGGCTCTGCTGGCGGTCATCGAGGGGCAGAGTGACCACACTCTCCACAACGCGACGGGCAACGGTGGGGTAATAGATGTCGTAGATGTTCTCCTTGTCCTCATTCAGGCGGGCATTGAAATTGATTGTCTGCGGTGTGCCGTCGTCTAAGCAGACGGTATAGGTCAGTCCGCCCTTGTTCAGATTATCGAGTGTTGACTTCACCACCACATGCACCTTTACTTCCTTGAGAGTGTTGTCGCCAAGACTGAAACGGTATTCCAGGCTGGCACCATTCACCGGCTCTGTATAGGGCATCAAGGCCACGGCACTGCGCGTACGCCCCATGTCAGGGATGACGGTCCACTGCACCGGGGCAGTAGCCTCGGCACGATAGTAGTGCTCTGCCTCCATAGCCACATAGCCGTGATTGGCCGTAAAGGCATAGCCACCCAGCTGTGCACTGCTGATACGCTTCACGTCAGGCATGCGGTCGGCGGGGAAGTCATCGTTCCACGACGTATAGCCAATGTGCTTCTGGGTCATCATGCCATCCCACTTGCCACCAGCCATCTCCTTGTTATAAGCCAGACAAAGCAGTGAGTCACGACGGAAGCACTGGGCCACACGGTCGGCCCACTCGTTGCAGTCGGGGTCGTTAGCCTCATAGAGGGCAAGGTTCATGGCCTGTGCATAGTACATCTGATAGAGGTTTGACATGGCCTGTACAGGGAACAGGATGAGCTGCTGATAGGCATCGCGCTGGCTGTCCTCCAATGTCAGATACTGGCGCAGAGTCTCTGCCTCCAAGCGAATATAGTCATCGGCCACCTGCCGCCACTCCCCTGCATGCAGGTTATAGGTCTGGTGGTCCAGCATCTCGGCCGTGATGCGGCCATTCATCTTCGAACAACGGTTCAACAGGCGGGCGGCCTCGGCAGCCTGTGCCTGACCAAACAGACTGGCACAGAAAGGTGCCGTGTGGGTGACGACGACATCGCGACACACGGAGCCGGGATTCCATGCCATATCCATAAACAACTGGATGGGGTACTCCATGGGCTTCAGGTCGCCCACATTCAGAATCCACATGCGCTGGATGCCATTCTGGTAGGCTAACGTCAGCTGTTCCCACATGTTCTGGGCAGGCGTCACATTCAGCCATTTAGTGTTGCGCGGTGCACCCACGTAGTCCACATGGTAGTACAAGCCCCAGCCTCCAGGGTGCTGCCGCTCCTTGGCATTGGGCACACGGCGCACGTTGCCCCAGTTGTCATCGCAGAGCAACATGATGACATCGTCAGGGACACGCATGCCACGGTCGTAATACTCCAATACCTCTTTATATAATGCCCACACCTGTGTGGTCTTGTTGGCAGGCTTGCCCGTGACCTGCTTGATGATGCGGCGCTGGTTTTCCACAATGCGCTGCAACAGGCGTGTATCGGCCTCGTCGCTCATTGCCTCGTCTCCGTCACCACGCATGCCGATAGTCACCATGTCTTCCGTGCCTTTCATGCGCTCAATGCCCTCACGGAAAAACTGGTCCAGCTTCTTCTGGTTCTTCTGGTAGTTCCAGGCTCCCCACTCCTGACGATGGCGGGCATACTCCTGATGGTTGCGGGCCATGGGCTCATGGTGTGACGTGCCGATGATGACCCCCATGTCGTCAGCCACCTTCGAGTTTTCCGGGTCGTCGGCATAGAAAGCCCAGCCCCACATGGCAGGCCACATCATATTGCCGCGCAAACGCAGGATGAGTTCAAAGACGCGCTCATAGAAACGATGGTCGCCATAAGCCGTGCCGAAAGTGTTCTTGACCCATGACGTCAGGCAAGGTGCCTCGTCGTTAAGAAACAGGCCACGAAACTCCACCGCCGGCTCACCATCAGTATAAGTGCCGGGCAGGATGCCTACATATTCATGACGGCTGACGGGCACGTCCATCCACCAATACCACGGCGACACGCCGGCCTGACGTGACAACTCATAGATGCCATAGATGGTGCCACGACGGTCGCTGCCCGCAATGACAAGCTGCTGGTCGATGGTCTTGATGATAAACTTCTCACGCTTTCCCTTCAGGTCGGGCAGGGCACCGCTCTTAACCAACTGGTCGATTTTGGGACTATAACCCACCGTGCCGATAACAATGGTGGGGTGCTCATTGTCAATAGTGGGCTTCTCGCCCGTTACTTTCTGCAGGTCCTCCTGCAAGTTAGCCGCAGCTATCTGCACACCCTTTGGCTCCTGTTCGCTGAAACCAATGGTAGCACGATGGAGTGAAAGAACACCAGCCTGCTGGCGATTGAAGGTGACAAACGAGTCGGCAGCATGCACGGACAGTGCCGCTAAAAGCAATCCCAAGAAGATGGACAATCTATTGTAAGACATAGTTGAAAGATTTGTTTAATTTACCTGCAAAGGTACTCGTTATCATGGAAAATGCCTTTTTCTCATGTTTCAAATGTTATTTTATTTCTCTCAAATGCGAAAAACATACGAAAAATTTGCAGATTTCAAGGAAAATGCGTAACTTTGCAGCCGTTCAGAGGAATGAGAGGCTTGACAAGAGCCTCTCATTCTTGTTTTAATTAACAAAAATAATATGATAGACAAGAACGTCATTAAGACTGCTGTGGAGGAATGGCTGCAGAACGGCGACTACTATCTGGTGGATGTAGAAATGACCTCCGACGACCGCATTGTAATTGAAATCGACCATGCTGACGGCGTGTGGATTGAAGACTGTGCCGACTTAAGCCGCCATCTTCAGGAAAAGTTAGGCGATGAGCTGGGCGACTATGAACTGGAAGTGGGCTCGGCAGGCATCGGCCAGCCATTCAAAGTGGTGCAGCAGTATCGCAACCACATAGGCAAGGAGGTGGAAGTGCTGGGACTGGACGGTCAGAAAGTGCAGGGCATCTTGAAGGATGTGAGCGACGACGGTCAGCAGTTTACGGTCACGACCAAGGAGAAGCAGCACGTAGAAGGCAAGAAGCGCCCTGTCATGGCTGAAGTCGACAAGACCTTCAGTGTCAGCGGCGTGAAATATTGCAAGTACCTGCTTACATTTAAGTAATTCAAAAAAATCAAAAAATATAACTTATGGCAACAAAGAGTTCGAAAGGCCAATCAATGATAGAGACCTTTCAGGAATTTAAAGAGACTAAGAACATAGACCGTACCACCTTGGTAAGCGTGTTGGAGGAAAGTTTCCGCAATGTCATTGCCAAGATGTTTGGCTCTGATGAGAACTTCGACGTCATCGTCAATCCCGACAAGGGCGACTTCGAAATTCACCGCAACCGCATTGTGGTAGCTGATGGTGACGTCAAGGACGAAAACAAGGAAATCAGCTTGACTGAGGCTCAGAAGATTGAGCCTGACTATGAGGTAGGCGAGGAAGTGTCGGAGGAAGTAAACTTCCAGAAGTTTGGCCGCCGCGCCATCCTGAACCTGCGTCAGACACTGGCCTCGAAGATTTTGGAGCTGGAGCACGACTCTCTCTACCAGAAATACAAGGACAAGGTGGGACAGATTGTGTCTGGCGAAGTCTACCAGATGTGGAAGCGCGAGGTGCTGCTCATTGACGATGAGGGCAACGAACTGCACTTGCCGAAGCAGGAGCAGATTCCCGCAGACAACTATCGCAAGGGCGAGACTGTACGTGCCATCGTGAAGGAGGTGCAGAATGAGAACAACAATCCGCGCATCATCCTCTCACGCACCAGCACACAATTCCTGGAGCGCCTGTTGGAAGCTGAGGTGCCAGAGATTAACGACGGCCTCATCACCATCCGCCGCATTGCCCGCATGCCGGGTGAGCGCGCCAAGGTGGCTGTGGAGAGCTACGATGACCGCATTGACCCCGTTGGAGCCTGTGTTGGTGTAAAGGGTAGCCGTGTGCATGGCATCGTGCGCGAGATGTGCAATGAGAACATTGATGTCATCAACTACTCTAACAACACGCAGCTGTTCATTCAGCGTGCCCTGTCGCCAGCCAAGGTGACCAGCATCACGCTGAACCCCGAGGAGCACAAGGCCGAGGTCTATCTGCAGCCCGAAGAAGTGTCGCTGGCCATCGGTAAGGGCGGTCTGAACATCAAACTGGCCTCCATGCTGACGGAATACACCATCGACGTCTTCCGCGTCGTCAACGAAGGTGAAGCCGACGAGGACATCTATCTCGACGAGTTTGCCGACGAAATTGACCAGTGGATCATCGACTCTATTAAGGCTATTGGCCTTGACACGGCCAAGGCTGTACTCAACGCTCCGCGTGAAATGCTCATTGAGAAGGCCGACCTCGAGGAAGAGACCGTTGACCACGTGCTTGAGGTGCTGAAGGCTGAGTTCGAGTAAAAATAAAAGGGTAAAAAAGTAAAAAGGTAAAGAATGGGAGTACGATTAAATAAAGTATTATCAGAACTGAATATAGGACTTCAAACGGCAGTTGATTTCCTAAAGAAAAAGAACGAACTTGGCGAGGTGAAGGACGATACAACGCCCAACACCAAGATTACCGACGAGCAGTACGAGGCACTGGTCAGCGAATTCAGTGGCGACAAGGCCATGAAGTCGAAGGCAGACCTGCTGTTTTCGAAGAAGCCAAAAGAGAAAAAGCCAGAGAAGGTCGAGAAAAAGATTACAAAGGCCGAGGAACTGTTAGAGCAGCGCCCGCAGTTTAAGCCTGTGGGCAAGATAGACCTGAACAGCGTTGGCAAGCCAAAACCAGCTCCTTCCCCTGTGTCACAACCTGAGCCTGTCGTTGCTCCCCAATCCGAGCCTGCGCCCGTGGCTGCTGCCGTAAGCTCCGAGCCAGAACCCGTTGTGAAACAAGAAGTCAAGCCGGAGCCTGCCCCTGCTAAGGAGGAGGTGACGGTGACTCCTGTACAGCCCGCTAAGGAAGAAGTACCCACACCGTCTCCCGTCCAGCCAGCAGTTGCTCAAAAACCAGTAGAGGCAGCGGAGCCCGCAGCTCCTGCTCCCGCCACAGAGGAACCCAAGCCTGCCACCGTGGAACAGCAATCATTGGCCAAGACTCCTGGTGACCTGAAAGCTGGTCCGAAGGTGAACGTATTAGGCAAGATAGACCTTGATGCCCTTAACCAAAGCACCCGTCCGAAGAAGAAATCAAAGGAGGAGCGCCGCAAGGAGCGTGAGGAGAAAGCTGCCGGTGAGCGCAAGAAGCGTGAGCGCATCCGCCAAGGCAAGGTTGACATTGAGGCTGCAGCCAAGCAGGCTACCAAAAACGAGAAAAAGAACAAAGGCAACAATAACGGCAATCAGCAGAACCAGCAACAGCAGCAGGGCGGTGGCAAGAAGAATAAGAAGAACCGTCCCGTGAAGCCGCTGGAGGTGGACGATGAAGCCGTAGCACGCCAGGTCAAGGAGACATTGGCCCGTCTGACCTCAAAGACCAACCAGAACAAGAAGGGTGCCAAATATCGTAAGGAGAAGCGCGATGCCGTACAGGAACGCATGAGCGAGGAGATGGCTGCCGAGGCCGCACAGAGCAAGGTGCTGAAACTGACGGAGTTTGTCACCGTCAGCGAGCTGGCCACGATGATGAACGTTGGTGTCAACCAAGTTATCGGCACCTGCATGAGCATTGGCATCATGGTGAGCATCAACCAGCGCTTAGACGCTGAGACCATCAACATCGTGGCTGACGAGTTCGGCTTCTCCACCGAATATGTCAGTGCCGAGGTGCAGAATGCCATCACTGAGGAGGAGGACGACGAGAACGACCTGATTAGCCGTGCCCCGATTGTGACGGTCATGGGTCACGTAGACCATGGTAAGACCTCTCTGCTTGACCACATCCGCAACACCAACGTCATTGCTGGTGAGGCTGGCGGCATCACACAGCACATCGGTGCCTATAACGTGAAGTTGAAGGACGGTCGCCAGATTACCTTCCTCGACACTCCTGGTCATGAGGCCTTTACTGCCATGCGTGCCCGTGGCGCGCAGGTGACCGATATTGCCATCATCATCATCGCTGCTGACGACTCTGTCATGCCCACCACCAAGGAGGCCATTGCCCACGCACAGGCCGCCAACGTGCCGATGGTGTTTGCCATCAACAAGATAGACAAGCCGGGTGCCAATCCTGACAAGATACGCGAGGACCTGGCCAACATGAACCTGCTCGTCGAAGACTGGGGCGGCAAGTACCAGTGTCAGGAAATCTCCGCCAAGAAAGGCATGGGCGTTGACGAACTGCTGGAGAAGGTGCTGTTAGAGGCAGAGATGCTCGACCTGAAAGCCAACCCCAACCGCAAGGCTACGGGTAGCATCATCGAGTCGTCGCTCGACAAAGGTCGCGGCTATGTCTCTACCGTCCTCGTGTCGAACGGTACGCTCAAAGTCGGCGATGTAGTGATTGCCGGAACAGCCTGGGGTAAGATCAAGGCTATGTTCAATGAGCGCAACCAGCGCATAGAGAAAGCCGGTCCCTCTGAGCCTGCCATCATCCTCGGACTTAACGGTGCCCCCACGGCTGGTGACTCGTTCCATGTGATGGAAACGGAGCAGGAGGCCCGTGAGATAGCCAACAAGCGTACCCAACTGCAGCGTGAGCAAAGTCTGCGTACCACGAAGACGCTGGGTCTTGACGAGCTGTCGCACCGCTTCGCTTTAGGCGAGTTCCATGAGCTGAACATCATCGTCAAGGGCGACACCGACGGTTCTATCGAGGCTCTCTCTGACTCATTCATCAAACTTTCGACTGAGAAGGTGCAGGTCAACGTCATCAACAAGGCTGTGGGTCAAATCAGCGAGAACGATGTCATGCTGGCATCAGCTTCTGAGGCCATCATCGTCGGCTTCCAGGTACGTCCGTCAGCCGATGCCCGCAAACTGGCTGAGCGCGAAGGTGTGGAAATCAACACCTACTCCATCATCTACGATGCCATCGACGAGGTGAAGTCTACCATGCAGGGTATGCTCGACAAGGTGAAGAAGGAAATCATCACTGGTGAGATTGAGGTCAAGCAGGTGTTCAAGATTTCGAAGGTCGGCACCGTGGCCGGCGGTCTGGTCACCGACGGCAAGGTGCACAACAAGGACAAGGCCCGCGTAGTGCGCGACGGTATCGTCGTTCATACCGCACCTATCGAGGCTCTGAAGCGCTACAAGGACGATGCCAAGGAAGTGGCCACAGGTCTGGAGTGCGGTATCTCACTGGTCAACTTCAACGACATCCAGGTGGGTGATATCATCGAGACCTTCACCGAGATTGAGGTAGAACAGAAGTTATAGACTAATGCACATGTTTTTCAGACATAGGAACAAAGGAACATATTCTTTCCTGTCAAGGTCACTTTGCAGACTTATGTCCCCATGTTCGTATGTCTGAATATATGCATGTCCCCATGTTCCTATGTCTAAAAAGGAAAATAATGAATTTGTACGTCAAGTGGCCGAGCAGAAATACGAGTTCGGCTTCACTACTGACGTACACACAGAAATCATAGAGAAAGGGCTGAACGAGGATGTCGTTCGGCTCATCTCTGCTAAGAAGGG
>ERZ842401.3865-NODE-3865-length-18131-cov-5.193018_pt1 | contig 18131 bp, 10 predicted proteins | sample MGYA00521270_ERZ842401 | MGnify/ENA primary metagenome ERZ842401 (study PRJEB31892, sample SAMEA3878208) | bioreactor metagenome | biome: Moose rumen | place: Sweden | collected 2011-10 | study: EMG produced TPA metagenomics assembly of the PRJEB12797 data set...
TTTTAAAAATAAAATTTTTTTATTAAAAATTTGTTTTCTTTTTTTAAATTTAAAATTTTTTATTTTTCTAAAAAGTTGTAAGTTGTAAAACCGCTTTTTGAAAAATTTCATTTTTTATCATCATAGTAAACCTTAAAAAGATATAAACCTGATGAAGGCAAAATCTTGGGCGCAAATTGGCGGTTTTTTTGCTCTAGAATCATTTTTAATTGTTTTTTGGAATAATTACTCAACCCACATTCAAAAAGCATTGCAGCCAAAATTCTGACCATGTTGTGTAAGAAGCCATTTCCTTCGAATTTTATCACCAAAATGTCTTTTTTTTGTTCGAAATTTATGCTATAAATTTCACGTTCATAATTTGCCAAATTATGAGCTTTTGTAAAAGAACGAAAATCATGTTTTCCAATTAAAACTTTTGATGCATCTTTCATCAAATTTAAATCAAATTTTTTTATATTAACTTTTTCGGGTGTAAAAACATAATTTCTTATTATTGGATTATATTCACCTAAATTAATATAATAATGATACTCTTTTTTTATTACATCGGTTCTTGCATTAAAATTATCACTTACTTTTTCGCAACTCTTTACATGAATATCACTAGGTAAATAGCTATTTATCGCTCTTTTCATGCTTTCTGGATCAATATCTATAGTTGTATCAAAGTGAAATACTTGACCAATGGCATGAACCTTGGCATCCGTTCTACTTGCATAAGTAATATTTACTTTATTTTTGGTAATAATAGCCAAAACTTTTTCAATTTCTTCTTGAACTGTACGAGGATTTTCAATAGCATTTTCGTTTTCACTTAAATCTTGAGTTTGAAATCCATGAAAAAGTGTTCCATCATAGCTTACAATACATTTATATCTCATAATTCACCTAAATAAAATTAAATATTTTTCCAATAATTAAAGTACTTAATATTAAAAATGCAAAAATAAAAGTAATAATATCGCTGGTTTTAAACTTTATAACATTAATGCTTGTTCTTTTTTGATCTGGATTATAGCCCCTTGCATCCATTGCATCTGATAAATCAAGTGCTTTTTTATAGGAAATAATAAACATTGGAACTATTAGCGATATTATTTGACTTATTTTTGACTTAATACTACCCTCACTAAACTCAACACCACGACTTGCTTGGGCTTTTAGTATCTTGTTTGTTTCGTTTATTAGTGTTGGAATAGTACGCAACGCAATAGAAATTATCATTGATAATATGCTTGATATGTTTTTATGAAAAATATTTAAAGGTTTTAATAATTTTTCTAAACCAATATTTAATTCTGTAGGCTTCGTTGAAAGAGTAAGTAAAGATGAAATAAATATTAAAGTGATTAACCTAACAATTAAAAAGACACTGCTTTCTAATGCTACTTTATATATATCCACATTATACTCAACAATAACTTTTCCATTAATTAAATATATTTGTGCAATAAACGCTAAAACAAATAAAACAATAAACAAAGTTAAACGAAACTTTTTAATTATTTTACTTGATAAGAAATATAAAATAAAAACTATTATAATTCCAATTAAATTCCAAATAGTAAGAGTAAAATTAAAAGTATATAAAGGATCATTTTCTAAATCTTTACGGAATAATATTTGAAATATAAATGTAAAGAATAATAAAAATGATATCATTTTAATGCTTCTTAAAAATTTACCAAAAGGAATTTTTGTGGTGAAGATCAAAATAATAGTTGCACCTAAACATCCTAATAAAACGTATAAATTATCAATTAGGAATATTCCAACCATTAATAATATCGTTACTATTAGTTTTGTTCTTGGATCAAGTCTGTGTAACCACGAATTAGAATTATAATATTGACCAAAGACAATCTTGCTATTCATTTTGTGCCCTCTTTATTTCTTTTAAAGCATCATCCAAATTGTCTTGGAATGGATCAATATTTAAATGCAATTTATTTCTTATTTCTTTTAATACCTTTACTATGTCAGGATCTTCAAGAAAATGTTTTTTTATTAATTCTTCATTTTTAAATAAATCATATTTATTTCCATCATAAATTATTTGTTCATTATCAAGTAATATAACTCGTGTTGCAACTTGCCATAAAACATTCATATCATGAGTAACAATAATAACTGTTTTATTCTCTTTTTTATGAAAATCTAATAATAAATTAATCAATTCTTTTTTTGTGAAAGGATCTAAACCAACAGTAGGTTCATCAAGGATTAATATCTCTGGGTCAGATGCTAATATTCCAGAAATAGCAACCTTTCGCATTTCTCCACCTGATAAATTGTATGGATTTCTTTCATAAAATTTTTCATCTAAATTAAATTTACTTAAAGCATTCTTTGCTCTTTCGGTCGGATTATCTAATTTAAAGTTTTTTGGACCAAAAGAAACATCTTTAATAATTGTATCTTCAAAAAGTTGATATTCAGGAAATTGAAACACTAAACCAATTTTTTTACGAATTTCTTTTAAATTAGAATTGTTTTTATTCTTGATTACATTATCATCTACTTGAATTGTTCTTTTTGTGGGGAGAAGTAGAGCATTCATAAGTTGCATTAATGTTGATTTACCCGATCCCGTGTGACCAACAATACAAATGAATTCATCATTTGTATTAATACTTAAATTAATGTCTTTTAAAACATAAACATTTTTTGATTCCTTTTTATTCGGAAAATAAGTAAAGGCTACATTTTGAAAGTTAACTCCCATAATAAGTCCTCCACTTCTTGCTTATTTTTAATGTCACTTTTCTTTACTAGTTCTAATAACTTCATACTTTCAGTAATGTCTAAATTACATTCTTTTAATATCTCTGTTTCTTTAAAAACTTCACTTGGTTTACCATCTAAAACAATTTTACCTTTGTTTAAGACAATAACTCTATCACTTGATACAGCTTCATTTAAGTTATGAGTAATAGATATAATTGTCTTTTTGCCATATAAACCATTAATTGTATCAATGACTTCTTTAGCTCCAGCAGGATCTAACATTGATGTTGCTTCATCAAATATTATAATATCAGGGTTAAAAGCCAGTACTCCAGCAATCGCAACTCTTTGCTTTTGTCCACCACTTAAATCCTCAGGATTTCTATCTAAGAATTTTTCCATGTGAACTAAAGTTGCATATTCATTTACTAAACGAACCATATCATTATATTCATAGCATCTATTTTCTAAACCAAATGCTATATCATCTTTTACTGTAATGCCATAAAATTGATTATCAGGATTTTGAAATATTATTCCAATATTTTTCCTTAAATCGTCACGATTTTTTTCATTAAATATTTCGCCTTTTATTTTAATTTCTCCAGATTCGTAATCTAATAAGCCAACAAGCAATTTTGCTAAAGTTGATTTTCCGCTACCATTATGGCCAAGTAAAGTTACATATTCTCCTTTTTCAATAGATAAAGAAAGATCATCAATAACTTTTCTTTTTTTAGAATATCCAAATGTTAAATTATTAATTTCTATTTCTGCCATAATAGCACCTCATTTAATAATTAATTTTCTTCTTTTTCTTTAAATTTGTTTTCCATTTTTCCAAGACCGATACCGAATAGAATACCAAGTGCAAGCATAACTACACTCATTATCCAAACCCAAGGACTAGAATAATTAATAACGTATGATTCATTAGTCATAGTTAAATAATATATTGCAAATGGAGAACCGATTAATAATCCAAGTATTCCAAAATAAACACTTGAAGGATATTTCTTTAATAAAAACTTTATTAATTTTGCAATAAAGATAATCCCAAATATAACTCCTATTATAAATACTAGTAATGATAAAATATTTGTCCCAAAATTTGTAAATTCAAAATGAATTATTGAATTCATTACATCATTTAATAAAATCATAATTGTATCATAGTAACCAAATGCCATTATGATTAAACTTCCAGATACACCTGGTATAATCATTGTTCCACTTCCGATTGCACCCATCAAAAACATCATTAATAAAAATACAAATGAAAGTGATACAACTTTAGTTTCACCTGTATTTAAAAGCGATATAAATATTATAAGTGCAAGTGATAGAATAAAACTAATTACATCTCTAACACGTATTTTTTCTTTTTTAGCATTTTTATATGTTTGAGGTATTGATACTATAACTAGTCCAACAAAGAAACTTACAGTTTGAAGTGGAACATGTGTTAGTAAGAATGTCACCACAAATATATTTAAAATAAAGCCAATAATAAAACCAAGGGCTAGAAAGATATCTTTCTTTATTATTTTCCATGGATGATGGACAATTTCTGAAAAATCATCAATTAGTCTTTCATATATATTAAGAAGTATGGCAAGAGTCCCAATACTAAAACCAGGGATTGTGGAATCAAAACCAATTAAGAAGCCTTTAAAAATATCTAGTAATTTATTTTTCATAGATTCATTTTCCTTTTAACTAACTAATTATACCACTTTTCTTTATACATTTCAAATAATAAAAAATCCCTACCGAAATGGTAGGGATTAAAAGTTTATTAAAGTGTACAAAGATATGTAGCAATAGCAACTAAAGTAGTTTCATAACTATCGATATTACTAATATCAATACCTGCTAGAGTTAACATTAATGGAGTAACACCATTATCTGTCATTATTTGTTCAAATACATCTTCAATTACATCATGTAACATTGTAGACTCTTTACAACTGTCTAGGAACTTACCAATTGCTCTTGCATTATGAACACCTTTATATGGAGGTATTTCAGTAGCATAAGCACCTTTATCAGAAATATCAGTATCTTCGATTGCTTGTAAATTATCTACAGCAGACATTAACTTATCAATTTCAACATTCCATGCTTGAACTTTATCATTATAATTAAATTCAGTACTATCATAAACATGAGTAACAGTTACAGTTGTTCCAAATGTTGAGTTAACAGCATCTTGTACATATCCTTCTAAATGACTAATATCAATGATTCTTGATTTATTAACATCTTTTAATAAGTAACCTAAATCAGTTGTATTAGCAGTCTTAACATCTAAGTTATTCATATTGCCTAGACCTCTATCATTGATTGTAACAATGATATCAGCTAAATTATCGATTTCACTATCCCACATAACTTTAGTAAGTTCGCTACGTGGATCATATAACCAATCTTTAATATTGCTTAATGCTGTTTCAGTAAATTCAGGGATTAAACCTTTAAGTACTAATGAGTTATTAATTAATAATAATGGTTTAGTGATTTCTTCTTTATCATTCATACTACTATATGTAGTACCAGTATCTTTTGCAAATGAATCCATCTTAGTAAGTAATCTTAAAATCTTACGTAATTCACCAGTTTCATCATCGATATTATTCTCTGGATCAATTGTAATATTTTCAATCTCATCATTTTCATTAATATCAAGATTACACCAATAATTACGATTAGCTTTTTCCATATCTAAATCAATTGAATTCATTTGTTCGTTAGATAATGAACCACTTAATACTTCTGTCATCATCTTCTTTAATGAATGAACAATTAATTTAGATTCAACTAATGTGTCAGCAACACTATCAGCTTTATCTGTTGCATCAGGATGTTCAGTATCGATACAAGCGTCTTTGAAGGCAGCAAATGAGAAGTTAGTATAAACAATACCATTATTCTTATCAAGATCACGAATAACTTTTATTAGGTTCTCAATATCTTCTTCAATCATTTCAACTTGAGTTTCTTTTATTTCATCTTCTGTTCCAGTTATAGCATTACCTTCGTAAGTTTTATCAAGTTCAATGTATTGGGAAAGACTACCAGCATTAGTTAAATAATCACGTGTACGAATACTTACACTATATTTAACTATTAATGAACCAAATAATGTATCATATTCACTATCAGTTTTGTAATTATAAACTAATGGGTCATCTTTATCCTGTTCTTTAATGAATGTATCAAGACTAAATTGTGTACTATTCAAATCTTTGATTTGCTTGTCACCTTTTACAACTTTAATACTTTCAATAAAGTTGATAGCTTCTACTTTATTTTCATCCATTCCATCAGGGATAAACAATACTTTTTCTTCTGGATTAGTACTATTTAAATTCTTAATTTCACTATAGAATGTATCAAGTAAAATATTAGAACTAAATACTATATCTTCTTCACCTTCATCTAAAGATAAGATATTATCAACATTAAAGCTATTTAAATTAATTTCATCCTCACCTTTAAATAAGTATTTTACAGATGCAAGCATCTTTCTTAATTCACCAGATGTATTGAATGTATTACCAGTATAAATATCAAACCAAGCGTCATCAGTTCTTGCATATTTAACCACAATAACCGCATTTTCTTTTTCAGATTCACTTACTGTTGTATCAATGATTGTTTCGGAAATAATCTTACTTTGAACAAGAACCCCAATTTCATCAGTTTCACTAACTACACCTAATGAAAGCACACCAGGAACATCATTTAATTCTCTTGTACGAGAAAGTATTTCATTAGCATTAACATTTTCTAAAGCTATGTTAACTTTCTTTTCACCTGGATTTAGTGGATCATCTTCTTCAAAAATAATCTTTAATCCACGGATTATTCTTCTTATTTCACCAATATGAGTGATGATATTATCATCGATTGTATCATCCCAAATAACATTTTGAATAACTAATATTCCACCATTGCCTTTGTCTTTTCCTTGATCCTCAATTTTACTTACTAAAGTATCACGAATAACAACACTAGCGAGTGCAATACCTAATTCATCATTTTCGCCATTTGGATTATCATGTAAATTAGCGATATTATTGACTACATAGTTAGAATCACTACTTACTTTATTCATATCGATTGTGTATTTATCGCCAACTTTTTCTCCAACCACAAGTCGAGCTGATTTGATAAGTCTAACTGTTTCACTACGCCAATCGTCAGTTGAATAAGCTTTAACATCATCTGAAATAGTTAATGTTCCTTCAAATGAAATAACTTGTTTAGAAATTGTATCAGTGAATAAAGTACTCTTGACGACTTCATCTAATTCATCATCGCTTAAATTACAAATAAGTTCAAATAATTCATTAGAGTTTGCATTAGTTACTTTATTAATATTAATACTCTTTTCACCAGTTATTGGATCTTCTTCTCGTAATAGAATATTAGAAGATTTAATAATCTTTTTGATTTCACCATTATAATGATTATCATCATTTCCTTGCCATTCTAAACGAGAATATAGATATACGTTTTTCACAACCAATGTTTTGTTATCATCAGGTTGACCGCTATCATCAACACCTAAATCGATTATCTTTTCTGAAATTGTATCGGAAATTACAACACTCTTTAATACAATAGCAACTTCATCATTATTTGCATTATAAATAGTAGTGTTACTATATCCATCATCTAAGTCGGCAACTAATTTTAAAATCTTATTAGTATCACCACTACTTAAACTACTAGTACTAACATTACCTGCTTCATCAGTTAGTAATAGTTTTGATGATTCAATAATATTACGAATTTCGACTTTCCATTCGTCTCTATCGTATGCTTTTACATCATCTTTAATAACTATTACAGCATCGCCTCCATCACCAATTTCTACAATCTTTTGAGAAATTGTATCAAGAATAACAATACTTGATAGAACGACTTTTATTTCGTCATTTTCTTCATGGTATACGCCATCATTATCTTTACCATTATCAAGATCAACTACCATTTGTAATATTGCGTCAGTATCACCACTATTAAGTTTATCAGTTGATACATTACCTGCTTCGTCTGTTAATAATGCATTAGATGACTCAATAATATTACGAATTTCGACTTTCCATTCATCTTGTGTATAATTTCTTACATCATCTTTAACTACAATTACGGCATCAGTTTCATCGCCAATTTCTATAATCTTTTCAGAAATTGTATCAAGAATAACAATACTTGATAGAACGACTTTTATTTCATCATTTTCTTCATGATATACGCCATCTTCATCTTTACCGTTATTAAGATCAACTATCATTTGTAATATTGAATCAGTATCACCATTATTTAATACTGACGTATCCACAATCTTTTTACCATTTGTATCAGTTGAGCAAACAAGTAATTCGACTGAGTCTACAATCTTTACAATTTCAACTTTCCATTCAGCTAGATTATAATCAGTAACACTCTTTGTACAAATAATCTTATCTGAGCCATCTTCTCCTAATTTAAGAATTTGTTTAGAAATTGTGGCTGTAATAATTCTACTTTCAAGTGATTTATTTAATTCTTCATCTGTTAAGTCAACTATAACTTGTAATAATTTATCAGCATCACTACTAGATAATTTATCAATATTAACTTGTTTTATAGTACTTCCTGGATTATCTGGATCTTCTACTTCTTCAGTTAATATCTTATCAATCGCATATATAACTGCTTTTAATTCAACTTTCCAATCGTCTCTATCCCATAATTCGATATCATCTTCACCTGTAGGCATAGAGATAATAGCATCACCTGAACTACTTTCTGATAAATCTTTTACTTGTTTTTTAATTGTTTCATAGATTATATCACTATCTAAAACTTTACCAATTTTTATTTCATCATCGCCAAGTTCTATAATAACTGATAATAAGTCATTATTATTACCACTTGTGAGTTTACTTGCCATTGAATTGCCATTAGAATCTAATACTAATGTTTTAGCACTAATAATTAATCTTTTTACTTCACCACTCCACAATGTAAAATATGCTTTATCCCATGTCTTTTGAGAATAATCATTGCTAAGGGCAATGAATGAATCACTTTCTTCACTCATTTCAATTAACTTATTAGCCACCGTATCAACAAGTATTCTACTTTTTGAAATTGTTTCGGCTTCTTTTTCACTAATACCTATTAATAAATCAATAAATTGATTAGTATTATAATTATTAATTTCATCGATAATTACATTACCTTCATCATCAATTAATAATATTTCAATACCTTTAATTAAAGAACGAATTTCACCATCACCAAATTGTGTATCACGCCATTCTATTGGGAATAATTCAGTATCATTAACTACGATTAAATTATCAGTTTCTTCAGGTAATTTCTTAATTATTTTAATTAATGAATCTGTTAACACAACACTACTTAATATTTTACTTACATCATCAGTATTATCAGTTGATTCAACAGATAATTTAGTTAAATTTTTAACTAATTTATTAGTAATATCATCATTCAAATCAGTGACACCATCCATTAACTTGATAAGGATCTTTAAAATAACATCAAGTTCATTATTCCATCTAGCATCGTTTTCTTCTAAATTGATTACTAAATAATCAGCTAAATCATTGCTATCTTTAGCGTATTCAATTAAGTTAGCGACTAATACTTTTACAAAGAATTTGCTTCCTAAAATAGTATCAATATCACTTTCTTTAAGTTCAAATAATTTCGTAACTTGGAATTCTTCACCACTCGTTAATAATTTCAAAACAATCTTTAATGAATTAACAATTGAAGTTAATTCTTCAGTTGTCCAATCATCATCACTATCAAGAGTTCTTAATTGAATATTCATTTCTTTAAATGAATCTAAGCCAGAAATATAATTAATGGCGTTGTTCATGTTTTGTTTGATAATGTCATTTGATGCAACTTTATCAATTAAAATATCAAATATTTCATCTAATTCTTCATCAGTTAATGATGGTAAATCTGAGAATTTATCACGATATTTCAATACAACTGAAGTAACTTTTAATATACCATGTAATAATTCTTTTCCTTCTTCTTGCCAATTAATGTCTGGAATATTAAAACTATCTTTCCCCACAAACATTGTAATCATGGCATTACTTACTGGAGTTATATTTCCACTTATTAATTTTGAATCTAATAAATAATCGATTATTGTTTCACCATAATCATCGATTATTTTGACATAATCAATTTCTTGAGCAACGCCTTCTTCACTTGAAGAGGTTAAGCTATTTATGATTCCTGTATCATAAAGGACTTTTGCAGCCATAGTAACTGAAGTTAAATCATTTTCATTAATACCTTTAAGATTAACAGAACCACGTAAGTCATTTGGTAATACATTATTAACCACAACATCGACATTATCAATGTTATTAGAGATAATTTTAAAACCAAATAATGCCTTATATAAATTATTAACATTTTCGTATGTAAATGAATTTAAATTGAAATTGATTTCTTCAGCGTTACCATTTTTAATGAATTCTTGTAAATCACTAACACTATCAACACTTAAAACTCTTAAAGCATTAACTAAATTAGATATATTACGAATTTCATCACTTAGTTTTACATCTTCAAATGATAAAGTCATTTGACTTGATGTACCATTAATTGTCGTTTTTAAGGTATTTTTATTTTCGCTTACAGAATATTCAATAACCCAACATCCATTTTCATCTAACGAATAATCAAAATCATCAAAATTCATTTCCTCAAGATAACTGATATTAGTTTTATTATCGTTTAATATTAGATATCCATCTTCACTTACTGTCATTATTGGTTTAATTAATAAATATGGATTAATTTTTGTTTCGATTAATGAACTATTTCTTATATAATTTAATCCAATATTATTAATTGCATCAACTAAATCAATAGATGCAAGTTTATCAAACACTTCATCAACTTTTTCAGGCTCTAAATTAACTAATCTATCTAGCAATCTTGATGCAAGATTATCATCTTCGCCCATTAAATCACTAGGTTTAAATTCAGTATCAAATATACAATCATATAATGAACCAATAAATTCACCTGTCTGAGCTATTACTTTTTGGAAATCAACATTCTTTAATTCTTTAGCAGCATCATTTACATAAATATATAAATCGCTATCTTCACCTTGATTACTCTTAATAAATCCCGGTGCTACTTCGACACCTACAGGCATAGCTAAACCAATTATTTCTAATTCAGATAATTCTTTAAAGACATTAGATATCTTTTCACCATCTAAACTATCAAGCATTTCCGCTTTAAATTCACCATCATTAGACATTAATGGGATGATTAAATCATCCATAATAATTGATGTACCATTAGCGAGAGTATGAATTTCTTTTCGAACTGATACTTTTGAATCATTACAATCAATTGCAACTAAATTGTCAAACATTCTATTATCAATTTCAGTTCCTTTAATTTTAATTGAAAATAATTTCCCAGCAGCAGTTCCACGATATATAGCAAACCATTGATCTAATTGACTTAATTGGAAATTAGCAATACTAGCACTATCTTCATCTAGTACTATTACTTCTCGATCAATTGTTAAATAAGCAGTTTCTTGAACGTTATTTTCGTTATTCTCAGTAGCTAAAGCAACAAATACCGAAGCATCAGAACCAATTGAGAATATACCAGCAAAAGGAATACTAAATATTAATACAATAAATATTGCATTGAATAAACCTATTCCTCCACCTATTAATCTATCAACGATAGTTTTTCTTCTTTTAACACCATATTTATCACGTTTAGAAGGAGTTATAACTTTGAATACAATAGCAAATATTATTCTAAATAAAGTCCAGTTTAAGAATAAAATATAAAGAATAAAAATTATACGTACTGGCATTTCCACAATCGCTACTAATAATGCGTATGTGGAAGTATCAGTTATCGACTGTCCTTCTTCTGGGGTAACATATATACTTGCTATATCTTGAAGCAACTGCGAAATAGATGTAACTGTAACTTTTTGATCTTCGGATATGTTAAAAGATATATTGAACTTGCTAAAGTCAATATTTATTAAAAATCTAAAGATTGCAGGGAAAATTAGCCAACATCCAAATATAATTAATAGAGTAATCGCAAAAAAGTATAATGCTTTTTTATAGCCTCTTTTAAAACCTATCAAAAAACAAATGATAAGAAATATGAAAAATATTAAATTAAATATTAATTTGAAAAATTGCGGTGTAAAGTTCTCTAAGTTCATAGTTTTCTCCTTAAAACTCTTTCACTTTTTATTATATCATATTTCAAATTATTATAAAAGTTTAATTTAAAAAAGGTATCTGAATGCATTAATATTATTATTAATACTACCCAAGTTTTCAAGTTAATGTGTAATTATTCTTTGTAAAAATATGTACTCATATTTTTAATTTATTTTATTTAAATTAAACCTAAAGTGTTAAAGTCAATATAAAAACGAATAATTATTGTACACCTATTTTTACAAAATTTTAAAATGGATTAGATAACAAAATAGTTTTGCATTAATATACCTATTAAATATATAGAATGATGAATCAGTGATATAAAAAGTAATATTAAAATTATATATTTTTCTTTATAAAAGTTTTAAATCATAAATTCCAATTTTTAAACATAGATATATAATATGAGTATATAATTTTACAAAAATTTATACACTGATAAAACTAATCAGAGTAAAGACCAATTGATATAATAAAATTAAAAATAATTATTAAAAAAATAAAAAGGCTACCCGAGGGTAGCCTAGTATATATCAAGATTATTATTGAATATACTATATAACTATAGTCCTAAATGTGCATGGATATTGTAATCAACATCATCATATAATTTCTTATATAATGAATCTACAGCATCTTTAACTTTGTCTTCGATAGCATCATGTACGTCAGCATCAATTAAAGCTTCCATTGCAGTAGTATCTATATCATTTAAAGTTGCTTGATCAGCTAGAGGACGAACATAGTCAAGTACTTCAGCCTTATTAAATCCATATACATCTGATGTAGGATCAGTAACTTGTGACAAATATGATTCATATAACTTAACAGTATTCATAGCATTATATGAAGCATAATATTTAGCTGTTACTTCAGCTTTTAATGTTACACCATATGAACTGTCATTTACTAATCCTTCTACATAAGCATCTAATAATGCAAGTTGAGCAACAGCAGTAGCTGTATCTTCTGCATCATGAACAGCTTTAACTTTTTGACCTAAAGTAGTAGCAAATAATTCATCAAAGATAGCATCTTTAGCTGCATTAGCATAGTTAACTGCATTTTCAGCTGAATTAGTTCTTAAAATAGCCATTAAATATTTATCTTTAACTTTTGCAAGAGCAACAGCTTCATCTTCAGGTAAATATTCAGCTAATTTAGTAACATAACTATTATAGTATTCTTCAACAACAGCACCAAGTAATGCTGGTAAAAGTGTATTTAATGAATCGATTTGCATTAAATCCATAGCTTTTGTGATTACATTATTAAGAACTTCTAGAGCATTTCTATAATCTAATTCATCAACAGCATCTTTAATACCATCAATTGCACTAGCAAAATCAGCAGCGCCAGTATAATTAATATCAGTTAAGAAGGCTTGGATTTCAGTTCTATATGATTCTAATGTTGAATTATTCATTTCATTCATTAATTCGTCGAAATCATATAATAAATCTAATTTATCAGCCATCTTATCAACGAATTTATTAATTTCAGTTTTAGCAAGTTCTAAAACTTCATCTTTTAATTTATGTAAATTTGTAGAAATCTTAGTTACTAATTCTTGATCTAAACCAAATTCTAATAATACTTCATCGTATCTTCTTAATTCATCAAGGATTCCACTAACTTTTTGTTTTGTTGTTAAAGTATCATCACCAGCAACATCAGCACAATTCTTAGCAATTTCTTTTAATAATTTAGCAGTTGCATAAGCAGCTTTTGCTTGAGGGATAATTTTATCAGTTAATAATTCTTTGAATTCATCTAAAGTATATGTACGATCTAAATATTCAGTAGAATAACTTTCAATCTTTTCAGCTAAAATAGATTCTAAAACTTTTGTAGCATTGATAGTATCATCAGTTAAATCAACATTTGAATTTGTAAAATATTGAACGATTTGATCGATTTGGTCTTGTAAACCATCAAATGTATCTTGAATATCTAATCCATCAACTGTTGCTTTTAATGTAGCTAAGTCATTAACTACTTTATCAATTTGGTTTTGTAATGATCCATCAACTGTGCCATCTAATTCATTAGCAACTTGAGTTTGTAAAGCAGTAACTTGAGCTTGTAAAGTAGCGGCAGGAGTTAAAACACTAGATAAATCAATTTCTACAGCTGTAGAAGCATCATCAAATTCGAATTTTAATTTGCCATCATCAGTTAAAGATATTGCACTAATTCCACGACCATCAGCTCCATCAGCGCCATCAGTTCCATTTGTACCATTTGTGCCATTAGTTCCTGCTTGACCTTGAGGACCTTGTGCACCAGTATCACCTTTATCGCCTTTTTCACCTTTTAGGCTAGCAACAGTAAGTAATGTTGTCCAATTGTCTTCACCTTCAAATGACCATTGGATTTCGCCATTTGCAACTCTTAAAGCTGCATTTTTACCATCAGCGCCAGCTGTACCAGTACCTAAATTAGCAATTTGAGTTTGTAATGCTGCAACTTCAGTATTTAAACTATTAGTTAATTCTGTTTTTAATGCATTAGCAGCTTCTTTTGTCATTAATGTTCCAACTGTTTGAGTGAAATTGTCACCTAATGCAGTAATGTTATCTTGAACAGCTTGGATTTGTTCATTTAAAGTAGTTTGAATAGCAGCAATTGCATTGTCAGCTATTTGTTGTTCTGCACTAGTTGCAACTGTATCAATACTAGCAATAGTTTTAGCTTTAATTTCATCAACTTCATTGCTATCTTCTGCAGCATAAATTGCACTACGAGCGATTAATTTTAATTCTTCAATTCTTGTAGTGTTGGCTGCGCTATAAATAGATTCAGTACCAGCTTTATATGCATTTACTTCAGCGATTGCTTCACTCTTATATTTTGGAATAGAAACTGTAATTTCTTTTTCGAATGTAACTTTATAATCGCCTTCAGCATATGTAACTTGTAATGAGTGTTTCCCAGTACTTCCATAAACATTTAATAAATCAAATACACTAACCATTTCATAATTAACTTCATGGTTTTCAGTACTTCCATCAGAATATTCAACTGCAATAGTTGATCCAGTTAAATCTAAATATTCGCCTAATTCATAAGTTTCTTTTGGTAAATCCCAACTTGTGATTGCTACAGGATGAACTTTAGATTTACAGCCGTTGCATCCAACTATTAAAAATAGTGTGAATACAATAATTAATGAACTAATAACTTTAAAAAATTTCTTCATTAATAATCTCTCCTTTATAAATCTTCCTAATAATTTTTTGAAAATTATAGTATTCATACTTATTATAGCATAAATAAATACCCATTTCAACTTTTTTTTATTTTTTTACAATTGTTTTTATAAATATTAATTTATTTTTTTAAAATTATTTTAACTTTTTTTGTATTTTTCTTTACATAATTTTTATTTTATAATATAATATTTTATATTTAAGAGGTGATTATTATGTTTATACCATATGTTACAGAAAAGGTATCTGGCGGAGAAAGAAGCTACGATATTTTTACTAGACTTTTAAAAGATAGAATCATATTATTATCAGGGGAAATAACTGATGAAGTATCAGAACTTGTTTGTGCTGAACTTTTGTATTTAGCAGCTGAAGACCCAGATAAAGATATTTCGTTATATATCAATTCTCCTGGAGGACTTGTTAACGCTGGATTAGCTATTTTTGATACAATTAATTTCATAAAACCTGATGTTAGTACAATTTGCATGGGAACATGTGCTAGCATGGCAGCGCTAATTCTAGCAGCTGGAAAAAAAGGTAAAAGGTTTGCTTTACCAAATAGTGAAGTTATGATTCATCAACCATTAGGTGGAGCTAAAGGACAATCAACTGATATTCAGATTGTGGCTGAAAACATTCAAAGAACTAGAACAAATATAACTAAAATTCTTTCAGAATTAACTGGTAAAGATTTTGATACAGTATGGCGTGATACTGAAAGAGATAATTATTTTTCCGCTGAACAGGCGTTAAATTATGGGCTTGTGGACAAAATAATAGACAGAAAAAGCGAATAATGTATTTAATATAAAAATATTTATTGCATTAGATAGTATATTGTGTTATAGTTAAGTAAATTATAACTTCTAAATCTTTATGGAGGAATAATAAAAATGCAAACAGGTACTCAAGTTGAATTTAGAACTCTTCTTTCAAAAGAAGAATACACAAGATTAATTAACATGTTTTTAGGCAATAACAAATTTGATTTGCAAACAAATCATTATTTTGATACGGCTCGATTTACTTTAAAAGCATGTGATGCTTCCCTCCGTGTTCGTGAGCGTGACACTCTTGAATTTACTTTAAAGAGAAAAAAAGGATATAACATTCAAGATTTCAAACAACCTATAACACGTGAAGAATTCGAAGAATGCAAAAATACAGGTTATCTTCCTGAAGGACAAATCAAACAAGAACTTGAATCTATTATTGGGAAACAAAAGCTTGAGAATTTTATGAGTTTGTCTACGAAACGTTTATTCTTTACTTATGGAAATGGTGTAATTTTCTTAGATGAAAGCACATATTTAGGAACTACTGATTATGAACTCGAATATGAAGCAAAGACTTTACATGAAGGTAAGAAAGAATTTATTCAACTTTTAGGTGATTTGCAAATTAAATACAAGAAAACAGATAAAAAAATAAAAAGAGCTTATGATGCTTTAAAGCAACTATATTAAAAAAGTAGGATTAAACCTACTTTTTATTTTACCCTATAGATGTTTTTCTTTCCTTCTTTTCTTATTACTTCTACGATGTCTAGATATTGTAATATAGTTAAACCGGTTCTTGCATCATTTATTCTTCTTTTGATAAACTTTTTATAATCATTTGATGTAAATTCTTTTGGCAAACCATTTGGTATAAACATATGAAAATCATTAATGGTTATTTCGTCAATTAACTTTTTAGGAATTCGATCATGTCTTGTGGAACCGCGCTTTTTTGTATCATTCCAACCATTTAAATTACGATATTCAATAACATCAATCAATAATAAAATTATATGAATATTTGGTTTTGGTAAAAACCATTTTATTTTATATAATTCTTTAAATGAATCGTAAATAGTTCCTTTTTTGGGACTTTTCCTTATGTCTTTTACTTCCCCTGTATCAGGATCTAGCCAATAAATATATTTCTCGCGAGGAATCGGATAAATAATATTAACATTATAGTTATCGCCATATTCTTTTAATTTTGGAACAAGTTTATTAAAATTACCATTTTGTACTTCAAAAATATTATTATCAATACAAATATCACTAATCACTTTACCAACTTTTACTTCTTGGTAATTTATATCTTCACAATAATAGTTTTTTATAACCTTATGTAATGTTTTTTCTTGATATGTACCAATATTATATTTAGTTTCTTTGTTTGCGTACTTAATTATGCATTCATCAAATCTCTTTTCATTCATAAAAACACCTACATTTCTATTTTATCAAAAATGAATCCATTATTCAATTTAGTATTTACTTTTTTGTTTTTTTATAATATAATTATTGAATAATAACTAATTATGAAAAGGAGTTGATCGCTTTGAGCATTATTTTATCCGGCGTTAAACCTACAGGAATACCAACGCTCGGAAATTATTTAGGTGGATTTAAAAACTTTGTAAAGATGCAGCAAGAACATCCCGATGATGAAGTGTTTGTGTTTGTGGCTGACTTACATGCAATAACTGTTCCTCAAAATCCAACCGAATTAAGAAAAAACATTAAAAATTTAGCCGCAATCTATTTATCTTGTGGATTAAAAAGAGAAAATCTTGTTTTATTTTTACAATCTGAAGTTCCAGCTCATGCAGAAATGGGTTATGTTATGCAATCTCTTGCATACATGGGTGAACTAGAAAGAATGACTCAATACAAAGATAAAGCTAGTAAACAAACTGCGGGTGTAACAAGTGCATTATTTACATATCCGGCATTAATGGCTGCTGATATATTATTATATGATGCTAAATATGTCCCTGTTGGAGAAGATCAAAAACAACACTTAGAATTAACAAGAGACCTTGCATTAAGATTTAATAATAGATTTGGTGAAACTTTTGTAGTTCCAGAGTGTTTAATTACAAAAACTGGCGCTAGAATAATGGATTTACAAAATCCAT
>ERZ842401.3866-NODE-3866-length-18127-cov-19.884407_pt1 | contig 18127 bp, 19 predicted proteins | sample MGYA00521270_ERZ842401 | MGnify/ENA primary metagenome ERZ842401 (study PRJEB31892, sample SAMEA3878208) | bioreactor metagenome | biome: Moose rumen | place: Sweden | collected 2011-10 | study: EMG produced TPA metagenomics assembly of the PRJEB12797 data set...
GGACCGAGGGGGAGGCGGAACAGGTAGAAATACGTCCGGGAAATCCCTGCCGCTGAGAATGACAAGTGAATGGACGGATTTGGCTAGAAAAAACCGGAAGGCGGGAGATTGCTACGAAAGCTGACGGGCTTTGGCTGGAAAAAACCGGAAGGCGGGAGACTGCTACGAAAGCTGACGGGCTTAAAGCTCAATCTTCGGAGCTTCCGCTCCGTCAGTGACAAGATAGAAAGGAATATTCATAAGGGCGGCGCCAATTCCGTCCGTGTCCTCGCGATCTCCTACCGCGATACACTCTTCCGGAGAGTAGTCGTCCCCGCAGCCGTCGAGATAGGTGACATAGCGGAAAAAACGCTCCATCGCTGTCTTGGAGCCCTTCAGGCAGCCGAATGAGGGAGCCTCCACGAGATAATCAGCCGACGAAGGGTCAATCCCCACCGCACTCATCTTTTCCCGGACCCATCCGTAATCCGAATAAATTACAATCTTGAATCCCTTTTCGTGGAGTTCGTCAAAGAATGACCCGACCCAGGGGAAGGCCTTGTAGTGCTTACTGAGAATCTCTACGGTTGTCGTTTTGTAAGTACCGTTGTACCAGTTGACGATACGCTTGAAACGGGGAGAAGCCTTCTCCGAGGCCCGGACGCCGGCAATCTTCGCATAGAAAGCGTCGAAGAATTCCTTTTCGGAGTCAAAGACAAGGCCACGCATCGCCTTTCGCGCAAGGCGTTCCTTTCCAAGCGTCACGATACGCCCCTGCAGCAGAGAGGCCCATATGAGCCTCCTCGCAAGGCCGGAACGGTCATAAAGGGTTCCGTCAAGATCGATTATAGCGAATTTCGTCACTACCGATCCCCTAAAGCGTTGACATCCTCTCAACGGAGAGTTCCACCAGTTTACGTATCGCGGGCTTGTAGTCCGGATTGGAGCTCTGGAGGTAACGGTTTGCGATTGCGCAGCAGACCGTACAGGCGTTGTGTCCAAGATGAGCGGCAAGACCTGCAAGAGGAGCGCTCTCCATCTCGAAATTCGTGATCCTGTAAGGTTCGCCGCCTTCCTCGAAACGGAAGGATTCAATCCTCTCCAGCATATCCGGCATCGCAAGAGGAATCCTCACCACACGACCCTGAGGCCCATAAAAACCCGGAGCGGAAATCGTGACTCCCTTTACCGTAACGTCCTTCATAAGGTCGATAATCTTGTTGCCGGCCTTTACAAAGTAAGGGGAAGGAAGGGTAGGATTCCAGTCCATATGCTTCTTGAAAGCCTCCTCAACTGGGGGAATGGTGACTTTCTCGCGGTTTCCGTACCAGTTCATAACACCGTCGAAGCCCACACTGATATGGGAAAGGATGTATGACCCGAGGGGGATGTCCGCGTGAAGGGCGCCGGAAGTTCCGATGCGCAGAATATTGAGGGTCCTGTGGACCGGCTTTACCTCGCGGGTTGAGAAATCCACGTTTGCGAGGGCGTCCAGTTCCGTCATCACGATATCGATGTTGTCCGGGCCGATGCCGTGGGAGAGCGCGGTAATACGCTTTCCGTTACGCCATCCGGTCACGGATACGAATTCGCGGGATGCGTGGCGGAATTCAATATTCTCGAGATACTCCGCAACCATATCAACGCGGCCGGGGTCTCCGACCAGGATGACGTTGTCAGCGAGTTCTTCGGGTTTAACGTGAATGTGGAAAACGGAGCCGTCGCCGTTTATGATAAGTTCGGATTCCGGGATTCTCATAGTCTTTGGCGTTTAATGTCAACTGACAAATATAATGATTCGGTTTGAGAAATCCTATTTCTCAAGGGAGTCAAGATATTTCACGACATCGCCCACCGTCTCGAATCCGGCGAGGGCCTGGTCCGGGATCACGACACCGTAATCGTCCTCAAGGCGCATAAGGAGCTGGAGAATGTCCAGTGAATCCGCGCCGAGGTCCTTTTTTATCTTGGCCTCCAGGGTGACCTTTTCGGGGGCTACCCTGAGCTGGCGGGCAAGGATGGTTTTAACTTCGTCAAACATATCGTATCAGTCTTGGTAATGTTCATACTTGAGGATAACTTCCTCGATTGCAGGTCCAAGCCCGGAGGTTTCCATCCGGTAGGCCTGTTCTATGCATTTTTCGACGGCCTTCGCCTTGGAGCTGCCGTGGCCCTTCACAACGGTCTTGGACGTCCCTAGAAGGACGCTTCCCCCATAATTCTGATAGTTCATAAACTCCTTCTCATCCGCGAACATCCGCTTCATAAGAAGGGCCCCGATTTTATACAGCGTCCTGGAATAGATGTCCTTCTTGAGCTTTTTAAGAAGCTCGAGGGCTGTCCCTTCCGTAGTCTTCACGAGGACGTTTCCGGAAAAGCCGTCACAGACGACGACATCGTAAGAGCCGCTGAGAAGGTCCCTGCTTTCCATATTCCCGACGAAATTGATCTCGGGTGTCTCCTCAAGGAGCTTATAGGCAACCTGACGTATCTCATCCCCCTTTTCCGCCTCCTTTCCTACGTTGAGAAGGGCCACGCGGGGAGACTTCACGCCGTAAGTCCTCTCCATATACAGGCTTGCCATTATGGCGAACTGACGGAGATGGTCAGGGGTAACCTCCACGTTTGCGCCGCTGTCGCAGATACCTACAATCCCGCCGTCCATCGTGGGAAGGACAGGGCAGAATGCAGGACGGATAACACCGCGGAGGCGTCCGACGCGTGTAAGCGCAGCCGCCACAAGGGCTCCGGTAGATCCCGTGGACACGATTGCATGGACATCGTCCATATCGCGGAGCATACGGACTGCCTTTATCATCGAACTGTCCCTTTTGAGCCGGACGGCGTCGATGGGCCTTTCGTCGCAGCCGATGATATCGGGGGCGTGGACGATCTCAAGGCGGGAGGCGTCATATTCCTTCCCGTCGAGTTCCTCCCGGAGGAGGGACTCGTCGCCGGTAAGGACGATGAAAAGGTCCGGGGTCTTCGAAAGGGCGGCAAGGGCGCCGTCCACATTGGCCTTCGGGCTGTGGTCGCCGCCGAAGCAGTCTACAACAATCTTTATCATAAGCTAAACGAGTTTCTTCACGTAAGCGCGGCGGCGCTTGTGCTTGACCTCGCGGAAACGCTTCCAAAGGTTCTGGATGGCGTAGTTGTCCTCGAGGTTGAGGTTTGTCTCAGCGTAGCGGATCCCGTCTTCACGGAGCATCCGCATAAGGCCCGCGGAAACTACGGTACTGACTCCCCTGTTAAGGTATTCCGGGTCCACTCCGACAAGGCAGAGGTCCAGGATCTCAGGCTTACGCATCGCCCTGAGGATCCTCAGAAGGGCTCCGGGGGTAAGGTGACCCGAAGATTTCTGGACGGCTTTCGAGAGCGAGGGAATGCATATTCCAAGGAGGACGACCTTCTCATTCTCGTCCACCACGGCGGCGCAGTACTTCGGGGATATGACCATCTTGAAGTTGTCCACCATCAGCTTTTTCATCCCCTCCGAGAACGGAACGGTTCCGTAGAGGTGTTCATAGGATTTATCCAGTATCTCGAAGAGCCCGTCAGCGTACTTCCGGAGGAATTCATTTGCATTTTTCGCCTTTCCGACGTGGAGCTTGTAGCGGCGGAGGACAAATTCCGAAAGTTTGTCCAGTTCCCCGTCATAGTCATCCGGAGCGTAGATCTTGCTCTCCGTCCAGTCCACTTCCTTCTGATACCCAAGATTCTCTATCAGGGTCTGATAGTAGGGGGCGTTGTACTGCTCCTCGAAAGTCGACAGTTCGTCAAACCCTTCGATAAGGAGGCCTTCCCTTTCAAGGTCTGAGAATCCGAGAGGGCCCACTACCGTATCCATCCCTTTCTCCAAAGCCCATTTTTCGACAGCGGCAAAGAGCGCGTCCGCGACTTCCTGGTTGTCGACGGAGTCGAAGCGGGTGAAGCGGCAGCGCTTTTCCCCGTTCTTGCTGTTCGACGCCCTCTGGATGATGCCGCTTATACGGCCCACCATCTTTCCGTCCGCGTCATAGGCATTGAAATACACCGCCTCGCAGGTGTCGTTGTAGACGTAGTTTTTCGAGAAGATTTTCTTCTCGTCCATATACAGCGGAGGGACGAAACAAGGATTATTCTTGTACATCCTGAGGGGAAAGTCAAGGAACTCCCGGCGTTCCCGCCGCGTAGAAACTTCCTTTACGGTTACCATAGGCTAACGATGTTTTGCGTGGAAGCAGACGCCTACCCCGTTGGGGCCGCAATGGGCTCCGATAGTGGGATTGACGCAGGTATATTCGATTCTGAGGTCGTCTCCAAGGGCTTCGCGGAGCATTGCGCCGATGCCTTCGGCGACATCCAGAGAGTCAGAGTGGCCTATCACGATACGATGGGCCTTGACGTCTTCACCGAGGTCGAGGACGTACTGGACAAGGCGGCGCATTGCCTTCTGGCGGCCGGTTTCCTTGCCTATCGAGACCATCTTGCCTTCGTCGTTAAGGTAGATGATGGGGCGGATTCCGATGACGGAGCCCATCGTGGCGGCGAGTCCGCTGACGCGTCCGCTGCGGCGGAAGAACTTCAGGTCGTCCGCGAAGAAATACATCGGGAACTTCGGGACTTCCACCTTTGCCCATTCAACTATCTCCTCCGCGGTCTTGCCCTCTTTAAGAAGGTCCGCGACCTCGAGGACGATGTTGTATGAGAGGGCCGATATTCCGAGGGTGTCAACTTCGTAGAACTTCCTCCCGGGATACTTCGCCTTAAGCTTTTCCAGGGCCTTTGCCATCACGCCGAAAGTTGCGGAGGTGCCGGAGGAAAAATGGACATAGAGGATGTCGTTTCCGGCGGCGAATTCGGGCTCGAAGTATTCGATATAGACTTCCTCGCCAAGGGCGCTCGTCGTCGGGAGAGTACCGGCCCGGAGCATATCGTAATAGGCCTTGGAGTCGAATTCCTTGTAGTCGATATAGGGCCTTATCACCTCCTCTCCGACGGTGTAAGGCATTACGATCAGTTTGATTCCGTACTGCTCACACTCCCTCGGGGTGATGTCGCAGTCTGTGTCTGAAAAAAAGGTCAGCATAGTACAATTATGTAGTCGTAAACCGGCTGGGCGCCGTAATTATGAATTATCTCAGCGAGAGGGTATTTTTTCCGGAGAAGACCGATGGCCTCCTCCCCTTCCTCTTCGGGAACGTTGCTGCCGCGGAAGACTAGTATTACGTCACGGTCAGCGGCGTCCATCCTCTCCGCGAGGGCTGCGAGGGCATCCGTTCTCGAGGGCGAATCCGTCAGCATCTGTTTTCCGCTATAGCCCACATAGTCACCTTCCCTCACCTTCAAATCGCCGTAGGAAGCACCCCTTATTGCGGTGGAAACCATTCCGGTAGACACCGAGCCCATCACCTTCATCACGTTTTCCACCACCTCGTCCGGGTTCTTCGAATCGCGGTCCACCGAGGCTATTCCGTAGTATCCCTCTCCGAAAGATTTGGAGGGAATTACGCGGATGTCGGCATCTTTGCAGAGCTCTGCGGCCTGAGTTGCAGTAAGGATTATGTTGGAGTTGTTGGGAAAGACGAGGATTGTCTTCGCATTTATCTTTTTGAACGCATCGAGGAAGTCCTCTGCGGAAGGGTTCATCGTCTGTCCGCCGAGTATCACCTCGTTTGCCCCGATCTCCCGGAATGCATCGCATAGGCCCTCGCCCATCGCGACCGTAACGATTCCGTACTGCTCCGGAGGGAGCTCAAACGCGCTTTTACGGACAATTCCCTGATGATGCTGAAGGGTCATGTTCTCGACCTTGACGGTCAGGAACTCGCCCCACTTCTGGCAGTGCGAGAGGATATCTCCCGGGGTTTTCGTATGGACGTGGACCTTGATGATCGTCCCTTCACGGAAAAAGACGAGGGAATCGCCGGCTCCCTCGAGGTACTGCCGGATCTCGGACTCGTCGAAACTTTCGATATCCACCTTCGACCTCATCAGGCGGAGGAGGAACTCCGTGCAGTAACCGAACTCCAGGACGCTGTCTTCCGTGAATTTGGAAAGGTCAGGGGCCGATGCCGCCTTCGGGACATCTTCACCGCCCGGCTCCGCCGTCTTTCCCTCCAGGGCGTCTTCCATTCCCCGGAAGATGCAAAGGAGGCCCGCTCCGCCGCTGTCCACGACTTCCGCCTCCTTCAGGACATCGAGAAGTTCGGGGGTCCTTTGGAGGGAGGCCTCCATCTCTGAGAGGAGGGCGGCGAAAAGACCTTCGATGGACTTTTCATCCTTTGCCGCCTCGACGGATTCGCGGATAACGGTCAGGATTGTACCTTCAACCGGCTCGGAGACGGCTCCATAGGCCTCTTTGACTGCGCTTTTCAGGGCGGTGGCAAAAGAGGCGGCATCCGCGTCATCCACCCCTTCAAGGCCCTTCGACATTCCGGCGAAAATCCTCGAAAGGATTACCCCGGAATTACCTCTTGCGCCAAGAAGCATCGCTTCAGATACGCGTGAGGCGTATTCCCCGAGCGGTTTTCCCTCAGAAGGAACCCCGCAGCCGGCCTTTATGGTCATATACATATTGTCGCCGGTATCCCCGTCGGGGACCGGAAACACGTTGAGGGAATTTATGGTGTCTTTTTCCTTGAGGAGGGAGGAGGCGCCGGTTTTCAGCATTTGCCCGTAGAGGGCGGAATCTATGGTTTGGTACATCGGTCGAGGTTCAGTCACGTAAAAGGGGCGTCAACGCCTCTTGTTCCTTATCCGGGATGCGCTCTCGACCATCAGCTGGTCCTGGAAGCATCCCCTTGCGGCAAGGAAGTTGAACACTGCAACGGCGAGAGGGAATATTACAGTCCATCGGAAGGTGACCGTCGCGGGCGCCGTAAAGTACAGCACTCCAAGCCATACCTGAAGGCCCAATGCAACGAGTCCGGACAGCACCGAGAGCCTCATCTGCAGTATCCTGACCTTGAACGCCACGAGGGCGAGCACGGTCATCGCCGCGATGATGCCGATAAGGATGCCGATATAGGGAGCTTTAAGATGGAGGTACGAAACTTCTGTGACCCCGTCCGGAGTCACTTCCATGCACGCCGTCCCGAAAAGGAGCACGGCAAGAAGGACTGTAGAAATCGCCAGATACAGCGTCTGTATTCTCTGCCACATAGTTGAGATGTAGAGATTCGAACTCTAACTGAGGGAACCAAAATCCCTAGTGCTACCATTACACCACATCTCAAGGAACTGCAAATTTAGTTATTTTTATGGAATTATCCTACGCCGCCCTCCGGAGCGCGGCCGCAGCAGGCCCGCCGGCGGCGAAAGGATCAGAGCATAAGGCCCGAACGGACCTTGGCGGCGACGGAGGGGCCGGCGAGGTAGTCAAGCAGAGTAAGCCCGAAAGCGACGGCGTGGCCGGCGCCGCGGCCGGTGACGAGGCGGCCGGAGACCTCAGTGCTGCTCTCAGTGTAGATGCCGCCAAGAGCGAGGAGGGATTCCTCGAACCCGGGGAAACAGGTGAAACGGAATCCGGGCTCAAGAGGAAGCTCAGAAGCGACAAGGCCCGGCGCGGCGCAGATCGCGGCGACAGTGCCGCCGGAGGCGAAATGGGCCTTCATCCTCTTCATCAGAGGGGCGCACTCCGCGAGATTCCGCGATCCGGGCATCCCGCCGGGAAAAATCATTATGTCCTCACGGGATGCGGAGTCGCCTTCCGGGAGTGAGTCAAGAGTCATATCAGCCGTGACGTCCACTCCGTGGGAAGAAGTCACCAGGGGGAAATCGCCCACAGCGACCGTCCTGACATCGACGCCCCCACGGCGGAGGACGTCGAGGGTACCGAGAGCTTCCATATCTTCGAAGCCGTCGGCAAGAAAAATAAATACACCTTTCATAGAAAATTAAACTATAACCCTCTCGATGCGTCGGGGGATGGATGTGAAGATTTCGTAAGGGATAGTGTCAAGGATACCGGCAAGTTCTTCGACAGAAGGGTCCTCGCCGAAGACCGTTACGGTATCGCCCGGGGCGACAGGAATACCGGTAACATCAATCATGCACATATCCATGCAGATATTGCCGATGGTAGGAGCGCGATGCCCGTTCACAGAGAACGACGCCCTGCCCTGCCCCAGATGACGGTCAATTCCGTCAGCGTAGCCCACCGGGATAGTTGCGATAACCGTACCTTCACGGGCCATGCCGTGACGGCCGTAGCCCACCGTCTCCCCTTCCGAAAGAGTTTTAACCTGGAGAACCTTGCACCTGAGGGACGCGACCGGAGCGAGCTTTACATCCGGAAGCGCGCTGATGCCGTATGCACCCACACCAAGACGGACCATGTCGAACTGATAGCGCGGGAAACGCTGGATTCCGGCGGAGTTGAGGATATGCCTCAAGGGCATATAACCTATGGCGCCGGCAACCTCCCCGGTCATCCTCTCGAACAGATGTATCTGGCCCATCGTGAAAGAATCCTCCGATGGGTCCTCCGCAACACACAGATGCGAAAACATCGACTGGACACGGATCTCCGGATGATTCCTGAGGAAATCCGAAAGGGCGGGCAGTTCATCCTCCATAAACCCGAGGCGGTGCATCCCGGTGTCCAGTTTGATATGGACCGGATATCCTGAAAGGCCGCGGCGGCGGACATCGGCAGCGAAGGTCTCGAGGTCGAACATATTGGGGATGCTGGGCTCAAGGCGGTGATCGATGATCCGGTCGTTGAAATCAGTACCGGCAGTAAGGACGATGACGGGGAGACGGACGCCCTGGCGGCGGAGGGAAATACCCTCCACGGGATACGCAACTGCAAGATAATCAGCGCCGAGGGACTGCATCATCGATGCGAACTGGACGTCGCCGTGCCCATAACCGTTAGCTTTGACAAGGACCAGCAGACGGGTTCCGGGTTCCAGTAGGGAACGGAAATACCTGTAGTTCTCTCTCGCAGCGCCAAGATTCAGTTCCAGGCGGGAAAATTCGTCCTTGCCATTCATACGGATGCAAAGTTATGACAATTTTTCATATATTTGTCCAAGGGCGCGGAAATTGATTTCCTCCCTACTGTTAAAAAGAAAAGCTATGACACTCGGTTCAGGATCATTCTATATCGTGATTATACTTGTGATGGTCATCAGTTGGGTCATCCAGTCGATGCTGAAAAGCCGTTTCGCGAAGTATTCCAAGATTCCGGTAAGCAAAACCGGAGCTGAAGTAGCCCAGGCGATGCTTTCATCCAACGGAATCCGCGACGTGAAAATCGTGTCCATCGACGGAACCCTGACGGATCACTACAATCCCGAGACAAAGACCGTCAATCTCAGTCACGACGTCTATTACGGCAACACCGTCGCCGCCGCCGCCGTCGCGGCCCACGAATGCGGACACGTCCTTCAGCATCAGAAAGGATATGCGCCCCTGAGGATGCGATCCGCCCTTGTCCCGGTAGTGAGCTTCGCGAACAATACTGTCCAGTGGGTCATCCTTCTTGGAATCCTCCTGATCAACATCTTCCCCGCCCTGTTCTGGATCGGGATTGCGATGTTCGCGATGACAACCCTGTTCTCTCTTGTGACCCTTCCGGTAGAGATAAACGCAAGCTCCCGCGCCGTGAACTGGCTGGAAGAATCCGGAATAGTCAATTACGACACAAAGCCTATGGCCGTCGATGCCCTGAAATGGGCCGCATATACATATGTGATAGCGGCGATAGGTTCCATTGCGACCTTGCTTTACTACCTGTCGATAGGTTCTTCGAGAAGGAATTAAAAAAAGAGAGCGGCTAACCATCGAGCCGCTCTCCTTTTTCATTATAAATCTCATTTTGCAGGACGTGGAAATCCGTGACTTCCACTATGTCCAGTTTGATTCTGTAGCGTTTCCTCCACTTGGACAGGAATGAGTTGAACATTCCCCTTTTGAGGTAAGCCCCAAGAATCGGGCTGGTTTTCAGCGTAATCGACCTGACACCCTTTTCAATGACGTAGAAGCTGATCTTCCGTTCGATCTGCTCATCAATCACAACCGTGGAGTGGATCTTTCCTGTCCCCTGACACAGAGGGCACTGCTCCTGGGTGTTGATTTCCGTCACCGGGCGGATCCTCTGACGTGTGATCTGCATCAGACCGAACTTCGTCAGGGGCAGCACATTGTGCTTCGCCCTGTCATTTTCCATCAGCTCCGTCATATACTTGAATAGGGCATTCTTGTGCTCGTTGTCGTCCATATCTATGAAATCGACGATTACGATGCCTCCCATATCGCGGAGCCTGAGCTGACGTGCGATCTCTTCTGCGGCAAGCTTGTTCACTTCGAAGGAATTCTCCTCCTGGTCGTGAGTCTTTGTACGGATGCCGCTGTTTACGTCTATCACGTTCAGCGCTTCAGTAGTCTCAATCACAAGGTACGCACCCTGACGCATCGGAACCACCTTTCCGAAGGAGCTCTTAATCTGCCGCGTGACCTCGAAATGGTCATAAATGGGCTGCTTGCCTTCGTACAGATGGACTATCTTCTCCTGTTCGGGAGAGATGAGGGATATGTACTTACGGGCCTCGTCGCAGACCTTCTCATCGTTGATCCAGATGTTGGAGAATGAATCATTGAGGAGATCCCTGAGGACCGTGGTGGTCTTGCTGTATTCTGAGAACAGCTGTCCCACCGTCTTGGATTTTGCTATCCTGACAAACGAATCCTCCCATTTACGGATGAGCGCCTGGGTTTCACCCACAAGGGTTGCGGCGTTCTTTCCTTCCGCAGCGGTGCGGATGATGGCACCGTAATTGGCGGGGAGGATGCTTTTGACGAGTGTCTCCAGTCTACGTTTCTCTTCCTTTGACGAGATCCTCTGCGATATGCTCACTTTGGATGCAAAGGGGAGAAGCACGATGTTGCGTCCTGCCAATGAAATTTCCGCAGTCAGTCGTGATCCCTTCGTGGAGATGGGCTCCTTGACAATCTGGGCAATTATCATCTGACCCTGGGTGAGGATGCCCTCGATCCGGCCTTCCTTGGGGAGAGGCTCCCCCAGTCCGATCCTCGAATAGAGGTCATTCATATTCGTATTGGAGTTCGACTCCTTTACGAACCTGTCGTAAGCGTTGAAATACAGTCCCAGGTCCAGATAATGGATAAAGGCTTCCTTCTTGTCGCCGATGTCCACAAAGGCAGCGTTGAGGTTGGGGAGAATCTTGCGTACCTTTCCCAGGTATACGTCTCCTACCGAAAACTTGTCCCCTGCGCTGGACTCAGTGTTGAATTCAATCAGCCTGTGGTTTTCCATCAGGGCGATGTGAACTTCCTTGGGCGTTACGTCGACGATTAAGTCTTTGTCCGGTTTCTCTGACTCCATTGGAAATTTTGGTGGATTACGGAAAAGGGCTACCCTGTCAGAGGGCAAGCCCTTTATTACCGCTTACTTCTTCTTGTGACGGTTCTTGCGCAAGCGCTTTTTACGCTTGTGCGTAGCCATTTTATGTCTTTTTCTCTTTTTACCGCTAGGCATAATTGTAAAATATTAAGTGATGATTATTTTTTATCCTTTACCGCATTCAGGAACACCTTTGCCGGTTTGAAAGCCGGGATGTTGTGTGCGGGGATGGTCATTGTTGTCTGCTTTGTGATATTGCGGGCAGCCTTCTGGGCGCGATGCTTGATGATGAAGCTGCCGAAGCCGCGAAGATATACGGGGTTCCCTGCGATGAGAGAATCCTTTACAACCTTGGTGAATTCCTCGATAACGCTCTGTACCTGTACTTTTTCAATGCCCGTTGATTTTGCAACCTCATTGACGATCTCTGCCTTTGTCATAGTTGTTGGAATTATTATATGTTATATTTCAGTATCTTCTGTGCCTCGTTTCCCTTAGTACGGAAATCGGTCGCAAAAATAGACTTTTTTTTTCAATTTTCAAACAATGACGTCCTTATTTTGCCGTGGCACGGAGATTGACCATATAACAGGCCGCGACGACGGAGGGGATATCCGCGCCCGCGATATGACATTTTGTCACTTTTTTGAAGAGCAAGTATGAAGAGTTACAACGAATTTTTTTCCCCGCAGGGAATGGAAGTAAATATAATGCCCATGGCAGGAGAGAGCCTTCTGAAGATAGATGAGGCGGACCTGCCGGATACACTGCCGGTGCTCGCGCTGAGGAACGCCGTAGTGTTCCCCGGCTGCATCTTCCCCGTCACCATTGGCCGTGAGAAATCCAAGCGGCTCGTCCAGGACGTGGAAAACGGCAACGGATTCCTTGCTGCAATACCTCAGACGGACCTTTCCAAAGACGATCCTGTCAGGGATGACCTGTCCGAGTTCGGATGCGCGGCTAAGCTGCTTAAGGTACTCGAGATGCCGGACGGATCCTTCACGGCAATTCTCCAGGGCATCCAGAGAGTGACAAGGGGCGATATCCTCTACTATGAGCCGTATATCGTCAGCCGCGTCACATACCTCAGGGACCAGATTCCCCCGGAGTCCGATGAAATCAAGGTCCTTTCCGACACTCTGAAAGAAAGGTCCATCGAAATAGTCAAAGCATCCTCATTCATTCCCAAGGAAGCCATCAACGCCCTCTCAGGTATCGACAATTTCAGTTTCCTCGTAAACTTCATCGCAACGACGGTCGAGGTCGAGGATTTCCTTGACAAAGTAAATCTGCTGTCCTACAGCGATGTGCAGAAAAGAGGTCTCGAACTGCTGAAGATCCTTGACACCCAGTGGCGCCTCATCCAGATCAAGCAGGACATCAACCAGAAGGTCAAGAGCGACATCGACCAGCAGCAGAGGGAATACTACCTCAACAACCAGCTCCGCACCATCCAGGAGGAACTCGGAATGGACGAAGGGGAGGAGTTTGAGAAATTCCGTAAACGCGCTGAGGAGAAGGACTGGCCGGAAGAGGTGAAAGCCACCTTTGAGAAGGAAATGCGAAGGCTCGAAAAGTACAATCCATCCACCCCGGATTACAGTATCCAGTATAATTTCATCCAGTTTATGCTGGACCTTCCCTGGAACTACCGTTCGGAGGACAATATGGACCTAAGGAATGCCCAGAAGGTCCTTGATGAGGACCACTACGGCCTCGAGAGCGTGAAGGACAGGATTATCGAATACCTCGCCGTCCTCAAACTGAAGGGCAATATGAAATCTCCGATCCTGTGTCTGTACGGGCCTCCCGGAGTGGGCAAGACTTCGCTCGGAAAGTCCGTTGCAAGGGCTCTTGGAAGAAAGTACGAGAGAATCTCCCTTGGCGGAATGCATGACGAGGCTGAGATCCGCGGTCACCGCAAAACCTACGTCGGCGCCCTTCCCGGACGTATCCTCAGCGCAATCCAAAAGGCCGGGACGTCAAATCCCGTGATAGTCCTCGACGAGATTGACAAACTCTCGTCGGATTTCAAGGGCGACCCGTCATCAGCCCTTCTGGAAGCGCTCGATCCAGAGCAGAACAGCACCTTCCACGACAATTATCTCGACATCGACTATGACCTGTCGAATGTCCTGTTCATCACTACCGCAAACGGCATATCCTCAATCCAGCCCGCCCTCCGCGACAGGATGGAGATGATAAACGTAACCGGCTATCTCGCTCAGGAAAAACTGGAGATTGCGAAAAATTTCCTTATTCCCAAGCAGATCCGAGAGCACGGACTCTCAAAGGGAGACCTCCGCATAGACAGCGCAGCCATTTCAGAGATAATAGACAGCTACACCCACGAGTCCGGAGTCCGCGGCCTTGAGAAGCAGATCGCGAAGATTGCCCGCGTCACCGCAAAGAAGATCGCCCTGGGGCAGAAATACCCGAAAGTCGTCAAAAAGGACCATCTCAAAGAATATCTGGGCCTTCCAGTATCGTTCCACGACAAGATCGAAGGGAACGAACTTCCCGGTGTCGTGACAGGGCTGGCCTGGACTGAAATGGGCGGCGAAATCCTCTTTGTGGAAGCCTCGGTATCGAAGGGAAAAGGTGTCCTGTCGATGACCGGAAACCTTGGCGACGTGATGAAGGAATCCGCCCAGATTGCCTTCCAGTATGTGAAGGCCCATCCTGAACTCGCCGGAATAAGCTTCGAAGAGTTCTCTGAAAAGGACATCCACATCCACGTCCCTGAAGGAGCCGTTCCCAAGGACGGACCATCAGCCGGGATAACGATGGTCTCCGCAATGGTTTCCGCCCTTCGCGGGAAGGCCGCACGGAAGGGTGTTGCGATGACCGGAGAAATGACCCTCAGAGGCCGTGTACTGCCGGTCGGTGGCATCAAGGAGAAGATCCTTGCGGCAAAACGGGCAGGGGTTTCGACCATCATCCTTTCCGAAGAAAACAAAAAAGATATCGAAGATATCAAGGAAATTTACGTAAAAGGTCTTACCTTTGTCTATGTCAAGAGCATAAAAGAGGTTATAGACTACCTATGGACGTAAAGATTGGACAATCCTGGAAGGAAGCCCTGGCGGAAGAGTTCGAAAAGCCCTACTTCCGCTCCCTTGCTGAATTTCTCCACAGGGAAAAGGCTGCCGGAAAGGTAATCTACCCGCCCGGAAAGGATATTTTCCGGGCTTTTGACATTACCCCCCTCGACAAGGTCAAGGTCGTCATTCTGGGCCAGGATCCTTACATCCGTCCCGGTCAGGCGATGGGCCTTTCGTTCTCCGTTCCGGACGGAACGGCGATGCCCCCCTCCCTCAGGAACATCTTCAAGGAAATCGAGGATGACATGGGAATAAGGATGAGCGGACGGACGAATCTGGAACCTTGGGCCCGTCAGGGAGTGTTCCTGCTGAATACGACACTTACGGTCGAGGCAGGAAAATCCAATTCCCACGCCGGGTCCGGATGGTCTGACTTCACGGACGCGGTTATCCGCCTGATCAGCGACCGCTGTGATGGTGTCGTCTTCCTCCTTTGGGGAAGGTTTGCGCAGGGGAAAGCCCCCCTCGTGGACACGAAAAAGCATCACATCCTTATGGCGGCCCATCCCTCCCCTCTTGCCGGAGGCGCATTCCAGGGATGCCGTCATTTTTCCAAGACCAATGAAATTCTTATCGGGGAAGGCAAAACCCCCATCAACTGGCAGCGATGAAGACCAAAGCACTGTTCCCGGGATCGTTCGATCCCTTTACCGCAGGCCATCTGAATATTCTCAAAAGGGCCCTTACCATGTTTGACGAGGTCGTCGTGGCCGTCGGTGTGAATCAGGACAAGAGGGGGTTCTTCGATATGGACAAGCGGCTCGACATAATCCGCCAGTCTACCGAAGGCACCCCGGGTGTCAGCGTCATCCAATACGACAACCTTACGGTCGACATCTGCCGTGGGCTCGGAATCCGTCATATCGTCCGGGGCGTCCGGAACATGATCGACTTCGAGACAGAAAGGTCCATCGCAGACGCAAACCGCCGCCTCGCCCCGGAAATCGAGACCATAATAATCCCTACCGCACAGGAATTCGCCCATATCTCATCTTCTGCGGTTCGCGACATCATAGCCCATAAGGGCGACTACTCAATGTTTATCGCCGAAGGAGTCAAACTATGAAAAAAATCCTGATAAGCCTGTGCCTTCTCGTGGCTCCGATGCTGTCTTTCGCCCAGCTCGGAAAAAAGGCAGCGTCCACGGATCCGTATCCCGAACTTGGAGCTAAGCTGGAGGAGTACTGGCTCGCCATGAGGGGGGACTCTGCACAGATCCAGAACGCAGAGTGCGACTTCCTGATCTCGTCCTGCAAGGATTCCCTTGTAATGAATTACGTTGCGAACAAACTGTACTCCCTTTACAAGGATTCTCCCGTAATGGGCGACGAATCCGTCGCTGTCCATCTCGCAAAGGAATGGTTCATCCCCGGAAAGGTCAGGATGGACAATCCCCTGGACCTTACGGCGGCGAAGATGCTCGTGATGTTCAATGAGAACTCGCTTATCGGAATGGACGCCCCTAAGATAAGCCTGACCGGTACGGACGCGGAATTGTACGATATTCCGGTCCCCGGGAAGTTCAACGTGCTCTATTTCTACGACACAGACTGCTCAACCTGCAGGGCTGAAACCGTAAAACTCGTTTCCTACGCCGCTTCCGCTCCGTCTGATTACATTTTTAACGCCGTTTACACTGGTTCTGATGAGAAGGCCTGGAGGGCATATTCGGAAAAGAATTTTTCCGCTACGAACTTCCGGAACCTCTACGACCCGTCTCTCGAGTCTGACTTTCAGAGGCTTTACGGGGTACTCGGGACCCCAAGGATGTTCCTTGTCTCCCCTGACGGAGTGATTCTTGGAAGGCGTCTTGATACGGATGCGCTGAGAACCCTGTCAGCAAATATCCTTTCGGAGAGCGGCTACGTGTACGGTTCTCCGGAAGTGATGGCGATGTATGACGGGCTGTTCGCCGGATATGGGAACGGAATGGGAAAAGATGAGATTCTGGAGGTTGCGGATTACATTGCCTCAAGGACCTTCGGCGAGGGCGACATCGATAATTTCCGCCATCTGGAAGGCGATCTTCTCTACTACCTGAACGCCAATTGCACTGACGAGCAGTGCAAGGCCGGAACGCTCGAGTTCATCGACAGCTTCATCCTTGTCGATGGCGTATGGACCTCACCGGAGGACGAAGCGTCCGTAGTCTCACTCGGAAGGATGCTGAAGGAGCTTATCCAGAGGACTCCCGCCGGCTCCGCGGTTCCGGACATTCAGGTCCATTCAACCCTTCGCCGCAAGGCCTGTCTTTTCCGTCGCGGCAGCAAGGAGGGTATCCACAGCCTGAACTCCGCCGCCCCGGGCTACATCATCTTCTACTCTAAGGGCTGCTCCTCCTGCAAGGAAATGCTTTCAAAGGTCGACGGTATTGTGAAAGCGGACAGAAAAGTCCGGGTTCTTCTTGTCGACATGGACCTTCTGTATGAAAAGTATCCGGAGGAAGCGGAGGCAGTGCTCAACAGCTTTGACCTGAGCACCCTCCCCTTCATTTTACAGGCAGATTCGTATGGAAAGGTCCTTCACAAATACGTTCAACTCTGAAGTATGGCCCGAAGAAAAAAGACATCCGCGCCCGACCCCTTCTACCTGGACAAACAAAGGGAAGCTCTTCTCCGGAAAAGGCGCTACACCCTGCTGTTCAACGACAGCGAAATAGCAGCCATCAATCAGTACTGCGACAAATTCAGCATCCACTCCCGCTCCACCCTCTTCCGCGAAGCAATCCTCTCGAAAGTTCTCTCCGAGCTGGACGAGAACCACCCTACCCTCTTCTAGAACCACCCTACCCTCTTCTTGAGTACGCCGCCGCGAGTGCGGGCGGCAGGGGCGCCGCCGGGCCGCAGGTGCAGGGGGCGCCGGCGACAAGGCGTTGGTGAAGGAAGGAGGTGCGGAGCGGGAGCGGCGAGAGGGGCGTGAAGTGTAATGTGCTGATTTTAAACGGATTACGCAAAAGAGGGGTATCGAAAACCGACACCCCTCTTTTGTGTAATAGATTGTATTTCAACGTTTTACAGTTCACGCTCGAAATCGAGAGCAGAGCCAGGACCACCGCGGCCGCGGGTGCAGGCTTCGCCGGCGGGCGGGGGGAAATGGCGGCGGAGCGCTGGGTGACGAAGGAAGTGCGGAGCGACGAAGGGACATAGGGTTCGAGAGGCGTAGCCGCCCGTGGCGGCAATACCCCAAAAATTGATAAATTTTCGGGGACCCCATTCTCCAACCCTTCAAGGGGCCCAAGCTTGCTTGGGAGGGATAGGCCCGAAGGGCCGTACCGGATCGAACCCTATGACCCTCCGGACACGCAGCAGGGTCGCCGCCGACGTGTGTAGGCGACAGATGGCGGCGGAAAGGGGTCCGGGGGCTTGTCCACCCCCGGACAAGGGTAGGGGGAGGGGCCCGTTGGATACAAGTTCCTGCGAAGCAGGGACGAAGGAGACAATGGGAGGGGCCGGAGGGAGCGAGATGCGGGGTCCCCGCAAATCTCAGGATTTGTGGGGTGCCCGATGCGACCGGAGTCCCCCGGACCCGTTTTCGCCGCCGGCCGCAGCAGGGCCCGTCACCGCAGAGCCGTGGGCAAAACGGGGATTTTTTGCACAAGGTCTGATTTCATCCAGGGGACCTTGTGCATAAATCGGCCACAGGAGACAAAAACCGCACAAGGTCCAGCATACAAAATCAGACCTTGTGCACCCCA
>ERZ842401.3867-NODE-3867-length-18119-cov-5.005979_pt1 | contig 18119 bp, 15 predicted proteins | sample MGYA00521270_ERZ842401 | MGnify/ENA primary metagenome ERZ842401 (study PRJEB31892, sample SAMEA3878208) | bioreactor metagenome | biome: Moose rumen | place: Sweden | collected 2011-10 | study: EMG produced TPA metagenomics assembly of the PRJEB12797 data set...
TCTACACTCTTTCCCTACACGACGCTCTTCCGATCTCTTGTGTTGCTGTATGCCGTTGGGAGTTCTGGGTATAGTTTTCGCCACTCTCACCAAGAAGCACTACAAACAGGGCGACTATCTCAAGGCAGAGAAATACAGCGAATATGGAGCATGGGCTATCATCGCGGCTATCATAATTGGCCTTATCACAACTCCATTGTCCTGCTCCTACTCAATGATGCTTCAAAACCTCGCTTGATGGGCAAGAGTCGAGCCGCCAAGATAGGGGGAATCGTGGTGTTGCTAATAGTGGTAGCTGGGTTTTACTTTAGCGTGAACCCCTCCACGAGTAAATATATGCCACGTTGCGTGTTTCTCACCTTCACAGGCTATAAATGTGCCGGCTGTGGCTGCCAGCGCGCCATCCATTCATTGTTGCATGGCAATTTCATTGATGCGCTGCGCTTTAACGCATTTTTTGTTGCTGTGCTTCCGGTGATTGCTCTTTATCTTTTGAATGACTACACCAAGCTCATTCCCGCCAAGGTGGGAGAGACAATAACTCATCATTACACTATTGCTGCCATAGGTGTTGTTGTGGTGCTGTGGTGGGTGATGAGAAATGTGCTTGATTGGTAGAGGCTGATAGTTCATAGTTCATAGTTCACAGTTCATAGTTCACAGTTTATAGTGTTAGCTACTATTGGCTCGTTAGCTTGTTTACCCGTTAACTTGTTTACTTGTTAGCTCAAAAATATGCTTTTTTCTATCATTACAGTTACTTACAATGCCAGCAAGGTGCTGAGCGCCACGCTCGAGAGTGTGAAGCAGCAGTCGTTTTGCGACTTCGAGTACCTTGTCATTGATGGTGCATCGACCGACGACACTATAGCGCTTGTGGAGCAGGCAGGAATCCCCACTACTAAAGTGTGGAGCGAACCCGACAAGGGACTGTATGATGCCATGAACAAGGCCATCGACAAGGCGACAGGTGAATACTTGATTTTCCTCAATGCCGGCGACGCTTTTGCCACGTCCGACACATTATCGCAAATCGCCTTGAAAGCCCAAGAGCGTCCTGATGTGATTTATGGGCAGACACAGCTCGTTGACGCCACGAGGAAAGTGGTGGGGATGAGACATCTGTCAGCCCCCGAGAAGCTTGACTGGCAAAGCTTCAAGGATGGCATGCTCGTGTGCCACCAGGCTTTCGTCGCCCGTCGCAAACTGTGCCCGCACTACGACCTTAACTACCGTTTCAGCGCCGACTATGATTGGTGCATCAAGGTGCTCAAGCATAGCAGGCAAAACACTTACGTTGGCAAAGAACCCATAATCTCTTTCCTCACCGATGGTCTCACCACTAAGAACCATAAGAAGTCGCTGCGTGAGCGTTACCGCATCATGTGTAACTACTACGGCACAGTACCAACAATGCTCCGTCACTTAAAATTTGCCTGTCGCCACCTGCTGCGTGAATTTTGATAAAAACAATAAGCATTCTCCTATCTAACGTCATATTTTTGTTGAAGTATTTGTCTAACTTGTTGAAAAAATGCTTTAAGTGATAAGATTTTGACTAAATTTGTCGTTCAATATTTAGGTGTAAAATGTCTCTTTTTATTTCCTACAATATTTGAGATTTAGTATGGACACGATTATAAACAAATTCTCCCCCATCACTCTTGACGAAATGAGCAGCGTCAAGCTGATGAATCGTGTTGATACAAAATTCGTCACCACCATGCCACGACTCGTCAAACTCTTGCAGATGGCCCATAGCGAGTATTTCATGCAGAATATTGATGGCTGTCGCAACAGTGCTTACACCACTCTATATTACGACACACCCAACTTCGACATGTACGTCACCCACCATAACGGGTGCTTGGGCAGGCAGAAGGTAAGGGTGAGGCAATATGTTGACTCGGGGCAGATTTTCCTTGAGGTGAAGAACAAGAACAACCACCGTCGCACCCGCAAAAAACGCATCGCCATCAACGAGTTTGACATCGTGGGAGAAGAAAAGCGACAGTTTTTAAGCGATTTGTGCTGGTATGACGTGGACTCCCTGAAACCCGCCCTGCGCAACTGGTTCAACCGCATCACACTAGTCAACAAGGGCAAAACCGAGCGAGTGACGATTGACACTGGTCTTCGTTTCCACAACTATGCCTCGGGGATTGAGAAGACACTTGACCAGGCGGTGATAGTAGAGCTCAAGCGCGACGGCAATGTGCCTTCACCACTGCTTGCCATGCTTCGCGACCTGCACATCTTTCCTCATGGATTCAGTAAATATTGCATGGGCACTGCATTTACCAACCCCTCGATTAAACAGAACCGATTGAAGCCCAAATTGCATTATGTCGAGAAGATGATAGCGCAAGACTTATCATTATTATGAATTATAAAGAGAAATAACAAAAAACATTACAGATATGCCAAATGAACAACTCGTGTGGGGCATGATGACCCCTCAATACGCTCAGATGCTGATAAGATTTCTCATCTGTGTTGTGGTTAACTGGATAATCATCGACCAGCTCTACTACCGCAAGAGCAAGCGTCGTGACTTCTACTTCACATTCATGCTGATAAGTGTGTCTATCTTCTTCCTGGTGTTCTTCATGATATTTGTGCTAGAAGACATGAAGGGCAAGGCTGGAATAGGTCTAGGCATAGGCTTGTTTGGTATCTTCAGCATTATGCGATATCGAACCGACACGATGCCTGTGCGAGAGATGACCTACCTCTTCATTATCATCTCGCTCGCTGTGGTCAATGCGCTGGCATCGTCGATGAGGATTGAGGAATTGCTGATTACTAATTTGCTAGTGATTATCGCTATTATCGTGTGCGAGTGGCGCCTCAAGACCGAGAGCGTGAAACTGATTCAGTATGATAAGATAGAGCTTATTTCCCCCAATAAGCGCGAGGAACTGATTGCCGACCTCAAGAAACGCACAGGTCTCGACATCGTGAAGGTGGAGGTGGGAGCCATCGACATGCTCCGCGACATGACGGTACTTAGAGTGCACTATCGCAGCACCGATAAGGGAAGCAACAGCGTTGACAGGATGACAAAAATACCAAAAGACGAGATGCGATGAAAAAGAATTTAAACATCTTTACGGCCATTGCTATGACAGTAGCATTGGCAATGCCAGCCAGAGCAGAGTGGGAACCCACGGGCGAGGAGTTTTCCGGGAAGCAGGGCAACGACTTCGGGCTGTGGATGAGTGCAGGCATCGAGAAAAAAATCAACAAGAAGTGGAGTGTTGATTTCGATTTTGAATACCGCCTTAAAGACAACATCGATGACAGCGGATGGGGTGAGCCAGCACGATGGACTCTTGGCGTGGGTGCCGAGTACAAAGTATTGAAATGGCTTAAGTTTGACGCCGGCTATAAATTCATGCGCGACCACTCGTGTGCCACATGGAACACGGAGAAATACAGGGAGAGCCGAGGATTTTGGGGCACTAAGCACCGTTTTTATGTCTCGGCGACAGCAAGCTACAAATACCAGAATGTCAAGTTCTCGCTTCGTGAGCGCTGGCAATATACCTACCGCCCGGAAGTCGCCGATGTGACCTACGACTGGGAAGACGATGAGTTTCTTCCCAAGAAGGGCAAGGGCAAGAACGTGTCGAGGACGCGCTTGATGGTGTCCTACGACAAGAAAAGAACTTGGTATGAACCTTATATCTCTGCCGAGATGTATCTGGGCAACGGTCTTGAGAAGATGCGTTACACCGCTGGATGTGAATTTAAGCTAAATAAGCACAACCACATTGATGTGTTCTACCGCTTTCAGGACATAAATCACGACGACAACTTCAACGACAGAGATTCTCACATACTGGGAGTTGGATATAAGCTAAAATTTTAATTTCCTTTGCTCCGCATTATGCTCTCGGAGAGCAATTTATAGATTTTACGCTTGTCGCCGGTTAACGACGACAAGTGTTTTTCTATTATCTTGATGTCACCACGTGCAGCGGGACCCGTCTGTGACTGTTGTGGAGTCATGTGGTCGAGTTTCTCGACGGTGGTCTTGATGAGTGGCAGCATAGCGTCGAATGGCAATCCGGCTTCTTCCAGCAATTCACTGGAGAGGGTAAACAGATGATTGGCGAAGTTGCAGACGAAGACCGAGGCTATGTGCAGCAATAGTCGGTCATGACTTGATGATTGATGGACATTGTGTGACATGGTTGTGGAAAATTTCTCAAGTTCATGCGTTGCCTCGTCGGTATTTCCTTCTATAAAGAGATGCACATTGTGCATTTTTACTATATTGCTCTTGCTTAACGACTGCACCGGCCAGCACACTCCGTAGTGGGAGCGTTTGCCCTCAAACACATCAATGGGTGTTGACCCCGAGGTGTGCAGCCACAAAGCATTGTTGCAAGGCGTGTTTTCAATAATGCTGGCGATGGCATCATCGTTGACAGCGATGATATAAACGTGAGCATCATTGACCACCATTTTCAGGTCATTTATCGCTTCGCAGCCCACTTTCTCGGCAAGCTCGCGGGCATTATCAATGTTACGGCTGTAAATCTGCACCAGCTGATACTTATTCTTGAGTGCCAAGGCAAAATTAGTCGCCACATTGCCTGAGCCAAGCATTACTACTCGTTTCTTTTTCATCGTTTTGTTCATAAATGAAAATGTGTTCAGTATGTTGCGATGTCATCGCAACTAAAAACTAACAACTGTTCCCTCAATGCCGCGAGTGCCCTTGCCACCCTCGTAATTGAAATAATAGACCACAAGCGCATGATGGTCGTCTAGGAGAACCGGCCATGAGTAGCCCAGGTCGGTGCTTCCACCATCGTCGCGCAGAACTATCTCGTCGCTCCATGTGTGGCACTCTGAGTCCATGATGCGTGCTCTGATGCCGTAAGGCTCGTGGCGGTAACCATAGGTGAGCAGCCATCGTCCATCGGGCAGTTGAAGGGCATTGAGCGGATGTCCCTGAAAACCCATGTCGCTCCAAGTAAACGACTTGCCGCCATCGGTGGAGCGTGCTATGCAGGCGTGGTCATCAAGGTCAAAGCTGCGCATGAATGCCACGAGGTCGCCTTTTGGTGTTTGGATTATCGAGGTCTCGTTGAAGCTGATTTTTGGGTCATCGGCAATGGTGGAGCGGTATTGCCAAGTGTTGCCATTGTCTTTTGACTCAACAAGATATACCGAGAATCCTCCCTGTGGATTGTCGCACGCCACAGCCCAGTAAATGGTGCCGTCCTGCACCTGGCACAGTGCGCCACGGTTGTAAAGCGGCATTTTGCCGAGCATTGTGCTGCGATGCTCGATGGGTAGTGGCGAGCCAGGGTCGATGGGACCTTGCCATATCTTTCCATCATCGTTAGAGCGGATAAGATAGCCACCGGCAAAGGTGTAGTTCCCTTCGCCAACAATGCGTCCCTTGTATTCTTCGAGCAAACCCTCGCCAAGCTGTACCCATAAGTAGCTGGTACACAAAATGTCACCGTTGAACAATTTTATCATGCATGGGTCTTGCGAGCCGCCAAAGGGGTGGGCAAACATCAACTGTGGCTCGCTGCTCCAAGTGTTGCCGCCGTCGCTTGATGTCACCGACACCAATTGGCTGCACAGGTCGATGTGGCTGTAGCGTTCAAAACCCATCATCTGATGATTGGGGGCACGGCGAAACGCCAGCAGCAGCCGTCCATCATCAAGCTTAACCACCGAAGGGAACGCCGAGTAATACATCGAGTCGCGGTATATTACCACATCGTTCACCTTCTTTATGCCACTTGTCGAAGGTTTTGCGGTGGCCGCTAAGGTAATAGCAAGAAATACCGCTGTTAGAGCTATTATCCGTCTCATTGTGCTAATGATTGGTTGATTTCCTCAATATAGTTAAGAATTTCCTCACGTCCTCTGCCGTCCTCGCTCGAGGTGGCGAAAACTGGCGGCAGTTCCTCCCAGGAGTGAAGCAGGTGACGTTTATAGGCTGCCACAGCCTGCGCTCCAGCCACTTTTCCAAGTTTGTCGAGTTTGGTGAACACGATGCTGAATGGCACTCCATTCTCTCCTAGCCACTCCATAAACTCCAGGTCAATCTTTTGGGGCTTAAGGCGGCTGTCGATGAGCACAAAGAGGTTGGTCATCTGCTCACGTTCGAGCACATAGTCCTCGATAATCTTCTTGAGTTGCTCGCGGCTGTCCTTGCTGCGCCTGGCGTAGCCATAGCCGGGAAGGTCAACGATATACCACTCGTCGTTAATCAGGAAGTGGTTGATGAGCAGCGTCTTGCCAGGAGTGGAAGATGTCTTTGCCAACCCCTTGTGGTTGGTAAGCATGTTGATAAGCGACGACTTGCCCACATTAGAGCGTCCAATAAAGGCATACTCAGGCTTGTCGCCCGCCGGGCACTTGGTGTAGTCGGTATTGCTAATCTCAAATTTTGCGGTCTTGATATTCATAGTTACTGAACCTAATTCATTAAATTCATTTTGCTTATGACAAAAATTTATTCAACTTTCCACTCTTTGATCGTGCGGGTCTCAGGGTCAACGGTCACACCCACCTTCACCTTGCGGCGAGGGTCGTTCCAGTAGGGAATGAGGTAGTTCTTCTCATCTATTTGTGCCAAGGCATCATCAACCGTTGCTGACGATGAAATCTTCAACTCAAGCACGTAGATGGTGTTGCGGTTCTTGAGCACTACGTCGCAGCGGCCTCGGGCATTCTTGACCTCGGTCTGGGTCTCTATTCCCACGCAGTCGAAGACGACTTTCAATATGGCCTCAAAGTCAAGCTCGTTTTTCACTCCCAGGTCGTAGGGCAGTGCCGAGAGATAGTTCTGCACCGCTGTTAATGCCGTGTTTATATCGTCTTTGAAGATAGCGCGTTGCACTATTCTAATCAGGTTGCGGTTGGCGTCGTGCGATTTGCTCAGGTAGCGAGGCATCAGGGTGCTGTACAGCCCCGAAAACACCTCACCATTGGGAATTCCCAGAGTGTAAAGGTCGAAGTCGAACTCATAATTTTTAATCGTCAGGTAACCGCTTTGATAGAGAATATGAATTGCACTCTCCAGATTGTCAAAAGGTTGATCGAAATCCCGGTTATATATCTCACAGCCTTCAATGTCGGAGAGTTTGAAATTATATAAATCGAGGATTTTTATCAAAGCGCTCGGTGTGGCACTGGCAAACCAGTAGTCTTTTAAAACCTCATTGGCGAAGGTGTTGACGATGCTGAAAGGGTTGTAAACGTCAATCATCTTTGGTCCAAAATGATAGCCGTCGTAGCGGTCACGAAGTTTTTGCATTACTTGCTCTTGGGTGTAATTAAGTTCCGTCGCCAGTCTATCGATATCTTCTTTGAAATCACGTTCTAATTCTTGCGCTGTGATGCCGCACAATCCCTCCCATTCTTTGAGCATCGAGATGTTGCTCAGGTTGTTGATGGTAGAGAATATCGACATCTGCGAGAACTTGGTGATGCCGGTGATGAACACAAAACGCAGATGGTCGCCCATATTCTTCACCGGACCATAGAACGAGTTGTAGATGCTTCTTATGACATCCATCTTCTCGGGCTCGTCGATGACGTTTAGCACGGGTGAGTCGTACTCGTCGAAGATAAGCACCGCCCGGCTGCCGGTACGCTCGTGGGCGGTGATAATGAGCATTTTAAGTCGGTCTCCAAATGACAACTGGGCATTGCTCAAGTCATATTTCTTTTCAAAATTGCTTAAAATCAAGTTAAGTGACTGAGCCACATAATCGGGATTGTCGTGCTTGCACTGCGACATATCGAAATTGAAGACAGGATACTCTGTCCAGTTCTTCTCAAGTTTCTCGATGGCGAGACCTTTGAACAACTCTTTATGCCCCTGGAAGTAGTGCCGCAATGTGGAGCACAGCAACGACTTGCCAAACCGCCTGGGGCGGTTCAGGAACATCGCATTTCCATAGTTGTTGGCTAAGTCATAGATATACTCGGTCTTATCCACATAGACAAAACCATCTTTAATAATGCTCTCAAAGTCCTGCACTCCCACAGGAAAACGACGTCGTGACATAATTCAGTAAACAAGTTGACAAATAAACAAGTTAATAAGCAATTTGTAGGGACAAGGGCGGGTCTTGTTCGCAAGTTGACAGGCTGAAGAACAGAAAGGCAATGGGCTTTTACTCTCCACCCTGCACTCCTCCTCATTATCGAGGACAAACTTTCTCGGTTACAAAGGTAATAAAAACATTGCATTGCATCAAGCAATCATTTTGTTTTTTTAAAAAAAGATAGTAACTTTGCCAAATAATAAGGCAACAAAGATACGTAAAACGGAAACTGTCAACCAACTTGATACCATAATGTCAAAAATTGGTTTTGTTTACATACTTCTAGCAATGATAATGTCATTGTGCTGCAGCTGCAAGCACGATAGGCAAGCTATCGACAACCCCAAGCCGGCGGTCTATTACTGGCGCACGTCGTTCAGCCTTGACGATGTGGAACGCCAGTTCCTGCGCGACTATAATGTGGGGAAGATGTATGTGCGGTATTTTGATGTGGTGGTCGATAGCAAGACTCAACAGCTAAGACCTAACGCCACTATCCAATTTAAAGACCCGATGCCTGACGGCATTGAAGTGATTCCCACCATTTTTATCGTGAACGAGTGTGTGAATCACGGCATCGACACAATAGCCACGCTGCTAGTTGACAGAGTGTTGCAGATGTGCGAGACTCACGACATCAAAGGCGTGAGAGAGCTGCAAATCGACTGCGACTGGACAGCAAAAACCCAAGACGCTTATTTCAAGTTCCTCGAACAGGTGCGACAGCTGCTCGCCGACAAAGGCATGAAACTAAGCGCAACCATTAGGCTGCACCAGCTTGCGATGACGCCCCCACCTGTTGACTACGGAGTGCTGATGATGTACAACACCGGCGACCTCAAGAACAGCAAGCAGCGCAACCCCATTCTCGACAAGCGCGACGTGGAGCCTTACCTCAAATACTTGGCCGGATACAACCTGCCGCTGTGCGCCGCCTATCCCAACTTCGGGTGGCAGCTGCTGTTCACTGGCGACAAGTTCCGCGACATTCTCTACAGTGAGGACCTGAGCGACACCACGCTCTACCAGCCTGTGGGCGACGGGAAATATGTGGTCATCAGCAGCATTGACCTGCCCAACTACCTAAGCAGCAACAGTACCTACACCTATCTAAATGCCGGCGACACAGTGATGGTGGTTAAACCCGACGCTCAAACCTTAGTCCAAGTGCATGATGCCTTGAGTCACGAGCGTCCTGGCATCAACGACCAAGTGATAATTTACCATTTAAACAATAGCAGTATAAACAATTATTCACCAAGCGATTATGAGAAAATATTTAATCCTTAGCCTTCTTGCGGTGGCTACACTGCAATCGTGGGCATGTGGCGGCTGGATAAGACCCAACTACTACATGTTCAGCGTGTTTAACCGCAACTTGATGGAGAACCCCTTCTCACAAGAGACAAAGCAGTATTGGATAGACTACACTGGCGACGAATCGGCGGGGTGGGCGTGCGAACTTCTCGACAATGTAAAGCCCGAGGAGTTTGACAAGAGTGACAATAAGATAATTGCCACTGCCCGCAAGAAAGGCGACACCGAGACACTCAACTACCTGCGATTGCTCGTGAAGTATCTCAACAACGACGGCAGCGACGACAACAGTTGGAACTATCCCACCAAAGAGCAGTTGGCGCAGCGCAAAGTGGCTGTTCAGCAGGTACTCAAGCAGGCGCAGGCCTATAAGGGCACTAAATACAAGAGCCAGTATGCCCTGCTGGTGATGCGCTGCAACATGACCGCCGAGAACCATCAGGCTAACATCAACTACTGGGAGAAGACCGCCAGCCGCCTCAAGGACAACGTGTATAAGCGCTGGATGAAGGACATCTATGCCGGCGCGCTCTACAACACGGGCAAGAAGGACAAGGCGTGCGAGATTTATGCCGAACTTGGTGACATGACAAGCATCAAATACTGCGTGCGCAAGAAGCGTAACCTCAAGGGCATCAAAGAGGAATATGCCGCCAATCCCAACTCCCCCACCCTCGTTTTCCTCGTTCAGGACTTCGTGAACAACACCCAGGAGACACTCGACAACGGCAGCGACCCCGAGTTTATGCGTTATGTGGAGGCAACTGGCATCTATGAGAACGAGATGAACGACTTCATCGTTTTTGCAGGCAAAGTGCTCGACGAGAAAAAGACCAAGTCGCCCGCCATGTGGGAGGCCGCGCGTGGATTTGTCAACTACATGGCAGGCAATCAAAATGACGCCATCAGGCAGCTCACCAATGCTCAGACCCTCGATGGCACACAGCGCATGAAGGACAACGCCCGCGCCTGCCTGATGCTCGCCAGCATCAAGAGCGCGAAACCCACTGATGAGTACTTCAACTATATGCTTGGAGAGTATAAATGGCTGGAGCAGAAAGCTGGATATGACAAGGACCACTATGCCACCGACCCTCATTACAACGATGTGTTTGAGCGTGTGACTTACGATGCCCTTGTGCCTCAATACTACAAGTGGGGCATGCCCAACCAGGCAACAGCTCTGCTTGGCATGGCGGCACACAACAGCGAATACTCCTCGGAGTACAGCTGCCAGCTCGACACGCTCAGCTCAAGCGAATTTGAGGGTTTCAAATACTACCTCGACAACGGCACCAGCAATGCCTTCGAGAAATGGGTGGCATCGTATTGCAGCATCGACAACGTCAAGTTCAACGATATGATGGGCACCAAACTCGTGCGCGAAGGCGAGTTCCAAGCCGCCATCAACTACCTTGAGAAAGTGCCGCTGAGCTATATCTCGGAGCAAGGCATCAGCTACTACATGGCACGCAAAAACTATAATAATGTAATTTGGATGAAACGCCAGTTCCTGAGTTTTTTGAACGAAGAGAACACTCCAGTGAAATCTAACGCCAAATTGCAGTACTGCCGCGATATGGTGGAGCTTGACAACCAGATTGCCAACAGCAGGGATGAGGAACGCAACAAACTGCTCTATAAGAAAGCCAATATGCTCTACCAAGCAAGCCACAAGGGAGACTGCTGGTATCTCGCTCATTACCAGAACGGCGAGTGTTCCGAGAAACTGCGCAGTGAGTACGATTTCATCGGCACGGCACGCCGCCTCCTCATGGCTGCCGAGCACGATTCCGAGAGCATGGACTTCAAGCAGAAGTGCATCTTCGCCCAGACGTTCATCACCGCCGAGAACTACGGATATTGCGTAGTTAGCAACTATGATTGGACCACTAAAAAATATACCTACTCAATCGACGAGGAGCAATATCCGCACATCCGCTCTATTGAAAGACTGCTCGACTTCGCCAACACCAGCGGCAACCCCGATGCCGACTACATGAGCAAATGCGACATCATCAAAGTGTTCAAGCAGTATAATTAATGTGACATGAAAATACAATATGCCAGTGACTTGCATCTGGAATTTAAGGAAAACACCCGTTACCTCAACGAGCATCCTCTTGAGGTGGCGGGTGATATCCTTGTGCTGGCAGGCGACATACTGCTATTCGGGGAGAAACAGCTAAGCGAGCACCCATTCTGGGACTGGTGCAGCGACCATTACGCACACACATTCATAGTGCCAGGCAACCACGAGTACTACAACCGTGTGGATGTGCTTGCCACACTCGCCAACTTCACCTACCCTATTCGCAAAAACGTCACCTACGTCAATAACCGAAGCATCACATTGGGTGATACCGAGCTGTTTTTCACCACTCTGTGGAGCCGCATCAGCGACGATGCGCTTGCAGCTGTGCAGATGGGCATGAACGACTGCCGCCGCATCGCCTTTGGCGACCACATCCTCCTCGCCACCGACTATGCCCGCGCCCATGACAAGTGCCTCACCTGGCTCAAAGACGCGCTAAGCAAGTCCACGGCACAGCACAAAGTGGTGGTCACCCACCACTGCCCTATCATTGCTGAAGACCCGAGATATGAAGACAACGGACTGTCTTCGGCGTTTGTCGTTGACCTTGAGGATTTCATCAAGCAAAGCGACATCGACTACTGGATCTTCGGTCACACCCACTGGAACGCCAAGCGAGGGACAAAAATAGGCAACACCACCCTCCTGACTAACCAGATGGGCTACCTCACCCATGGCGGAGAAGATGGCTTCTCGCTAAACGAGATGATAAACATCGACTAAAGCACAAATTCGGTTATATCAAACAATTACAAACAATTACGAACAATTATTTTTATTGCTCACAATTATTTATTGTTGCCTTTAGATCAAATGCTCACACTCGCTAAATCAAACAAAGACAACAAAGAAAAACAAAGACAACAAAAATGCGATTAAGCGAGACAAAGTGACACGGCGTGCCGTGTCCGTGTTGCGGCGCGTCGGCGGTGAGGCTGCTCAAAGCCTTGCGAGCGTGAGCATTTTATCCAATTTTTGTTATTCTTGTCCGTTTTTTGTTGTTTTTGTTTGAAAAGAGAGACACAGCCGTAAGTTGCATTCGGCACCAATTAAGCAAAGATTTCGAAAAAAAATTTGCTGGTAACAAAAAAAGTTGTACCTTTGCACCCGGGTAAGTCCTACACGGCCAGCTCCCTGCCAATCCCCCAGGTCTTGACCGAAGCAAGGGTAACAGGTTGTAGCGGCGCGATGTAGTCTTCTTACCCTTTTTTTGTGCCCATACGTCAAGGAATGCGGAATTAGCCACGAGATATAATAATCCCAACTCTAAGTTTTGAATTTTTAGAAATGTTCATTATCTTTGTGGCAGAAAACAGCATGATTACCAAACATAACCCTTATGGATACACAGTATAAACTATTTTTTGGAGGTGCTTTTGGCTTCGACTATCGTGACGACGATTTTGACATTGCTGCCGCCGAGGACTATAGGGCACAGATCCTTGGCAGCATAGAGACTTTGCTGAAACCCAAGGACATGAATGGTGTACTAATCAATGACAACGTACTCTACGTAGGTCCTTTCTATTTCGAGGCCGAGAGCATGAATGCCGAGGACATCATTATGTGTGAGAAACAGATGATAGAGAATTGCACCGATGCCATTTTTGTGCTCGACGAAGCAGCATGCCCTGGCACAATAGCCGAAATCATGTATGCCAACTCTCTAAAGAAATTCATTCACCTGTTTTATGTGAGGCACAACGACGATGAAGAGACCGAGAGCCACCTGCACACGCCATGCTGGTATCCTCTGATATTCTGCCAGCAGACAAATCCCGAGGTCAGACTTCATGAATGTGAGAGCAAAAACGACGCAGCAAGAAAAATCATCGACCTTATAACTTTCCATTATAGTGAAATTTAGATGAGTTTGCCGCTTCGCTAGTTTGCCGCTTCGCTAGTTTGCCGCTCGCAATGCTCGCTAGTCTGCCGCTTCGCTAGTTTGCCGCTCGCGATGCTCGCTAGTTGGCTGCTTCGCTAGTTTTCCGTGCTTCGCACTAATTTTCTGCTTCACCCGTTTGTTGTTTTGCTATCCTTTCGGGATGTTTTTTGATGAAGTCTTTCCAGGATTTGGCGTTGGTTGAGGGGAACGGTTTTTTGCTCTCGTAGTAGTGGCATAGGGCTGCTGCGAGAGCGTCGGTGGCATCGAGCAGGTCGGGCATGGTGGCGGGGTCTATGTTAAGCTGTCGCTGTAGCATCATCGCCACTTGTTCTTTGCTGGCGGCACCGTTGCCGGTGATCGCCATTTTTATTTTACGTGGCTCATATTCGGCTATGGGCACCTGCCGACCGAGCGCGGCAGCCATCGCCACGCCTTGCGCACGTCCCAGTTTGAGCATCGACTGCACATTCTTGCCGTAGAATGGCGCTTCTATCGCCATTTCGTCGGGCAGGAACTCCTCAACGAGGCTCTGCACCCGCTCATAGATGCGCCGCAGCCGCATGTAATGGTCATCCATTTTGCTGAGCTGCAGCACTCCCATGGCGATGAGCGATGGCTTGCCACCCTTCACCCCCAGTAGCCCATATCCCATGACATTGGTGCCCGGGTCGATGCCTATTATTATCTTGTCAAAAACGTCTTTAGCCATTTTTTAGTTAATCGTTTATGGTTTATCGTTTATGGAAGATAGTGACAAGATAAAATGCACTACAATCTCTAACCATCAACGAACTCACTTAACACTTAAAACTTCACACTTAACACTTAAGAGGAATTTCTTCCATAAAGGTGGTGAACCCGGCCACTTTATCGCCAAATCGATCGATTATCGCCTGATGCAGTGCTTTGCCCACCTCCTGGTTCCACTGCTGCAAGTTTTTGAGCGAGGTGGCCTCAAGCTGCACGGCAAAGCACGCCCCTCCCTCGTTATGCCCCATCAGTCGCATCAATCTAGGGTGGCTCACGAGCCCGTTGCTCGTGGCTTGAGGCAGGTAGCACTCATTCATCCAGTCGATAAACTCGCCGCTCACAGTGCAATCGACATGATATGTAGTGTTGCAGATAATCATCAGTGCAAAATTACACAGAATTCTGCAATAATGCAAATGACGAGCAAACAAGCTGACAAGCTGACGAGCAAACAAGCGACAAGCTGACGAGCAAACAAGCGACAAGCTGACGAGCAAACAATGTAATGGTAGTTGCAAAAAACAGGCGCCACTTCAAGGTTGCTTGAAGCGACGCCTGTTTTTTTGAGCTTACATTCTCCCTTTCATTGCGTTAAGTGCTAGTTCCCTAGCAGCAAGTTATAGAGAACGGTGATGTCGGCGGCAGTGATGTTGCCGTCGCCGTCGGTGTCGCTGGTGGTGATAAAGGTTTCATCACCGTTGAGCAGGTAGTTATAGAGGCAGGTGATGTCGGTAGCGGTGATAGTGCGGTCGCCATCTACATCAACTACTCTAAGTTCGAGTACGGCGGGAGTGGCCTTGCCATCGGCAGTGGTGACTGTGATAGTAGCGGTGCCATTCTGCACACCCACAATCATTATTGCCTTCTCGCTTGCAAAAGCGGGAGTCTTGCTTTCATTTGGAGCAGATAATGCCTCAAGATAATCAAGCGCCATACCTTTCATGGGGAAAGTCATCAAACCAACCTCGGGAGCATTAGTGCGGTTTATTACACGAGCCATTGCCACGCTCGGATCACTTGATGTGACAACCAGTTCCACTGGTATATCAGGAGTACAGGTGGGATATACTGTAATCAACTGGTTTGCGCCTAAAATAGCATTATCTATATTCAGACTGAGAATCAAATCATCGTTAACAACTACATGGCATGTGGCAGTCTTGTCGAGCACTGTCGCTGTAATGTCACATTCACCCTCGCCAACAGCTGTTACAACACCATCTTCCACTGTGGCGACACTTTCATCGCTTGATTCCCAAGTGGGGGTGAGACCTGCATTATCTGGATCAATGCTTGCAACCAAAGTGGTGTCTTCTCCATACTTCATCTCAAGCTCTGTATAATTAAGTGAAATTGTAACTACATCAACTACAACATGGCAAGTCGCAGTTTGGTCAAGCACTGTAGCTGTGATGTCACATTCACCTTCGCCAACGGCTGTTACAACACCATTTTCTACTTTGGCAACACTTTCATTGCTTGATGCCCAGGTTGGGGTGAGACCTGTATTATCGGGGTTAATTGTTGCAATTAAAGTAGTGTCTTGACCATATTTCATCTCAAGCTCTGTGTAATTTAGCGAGATGCTAACTTCGGGATACGAAACATTCACATGGCATGAAGCATAAACTGCGGGATTTGCCTCAAGTGTAGCAAAAATGTCACATTCACCTTGACTAACCCCTGTTACTATACCATTATCACTCACTGTGGCAATATTTGAATTGGTAGTGCTCCACACCAAATTGCTGCCTTCGGGATTAGTGGTGGCACTCAATGCCAAAGTGCACCATTGTGGTATGTTTGCCTCCGTTTGGCTTATAATTACTTTATCGGTTAAATTATTAATGAGGTTGTTGAAGTTTCGCCAATAGTCAGCAGTGAAATAAGCCACCGTCGAAGCCGATGGCACATGAAGCTCTCCATCGTAGCTTGTGAAAGTACCCGATTGGCAAACGGGTGGCACAGCGGCATAGCTGTTAACCACATCGGGAACGAAACCGAAACCTCCTAATGATGTGATTTCACTACCAACATTTAAAGTCTTGATTTGATTAATTATAGCTTGGAGGCCCTTAAGTTGTGAATGATCATAGTTCCATGAGCCTTTACCTGATAAAGTAATTGATGTCAAAGATGTGCAACCATTGAATGTGCCAGAACCTATAGATGTCACTGAGTTGGGTATAGTCACAGAGGTCAACCCGCTGCAACCGTTAAAAACATTATCACCAATCGAAGTGACCGAACTGCCTATTGTCACAGATGTTAATTCAGTGCAGTTTTGGAAGGCAGTGTTGAGAATTGAAGTTACTGTATAAGTGTTTCCATTATATGTAACACTTTCAGGTATTACTATATCTCCACTCAGATTATTATATCTAGGGTTAGAAAAAACCTCATAAGTGACGCTCACACTATTTTGATCATTATTAATTTTGTAGCAAATACCATCGACCATGAAGTCATAATACTGTTCAGGTGCAACGCCTTCTCCAACTAGATAAACACCCATGCCATTATAGCACTTATACTCAAATACCAATACACCTTCATTAGTATACTCGACTGTAATAGGATGGATGCGAAGACCACTATCACTGGTCTGACCTTGACCGTCGGCGGGGAAGGTCCAGTAGCGCTGCATGCCGCTGAATGACATACCCTCGCCAAGCTCACAAATGTTAACCTGGCAGGAGTTGGGAGCGTCGTACTGACCAATAGAATAAACAATGAAATTACGATCGCCGAGTTTGAACTCGCCAATGCCGTTGGTGCCAACCTTTGGCATCAACAGACTGTCGGCTGCCATTTCCTCTTGAGTGAGACTGCCAAAGCAGTCAACGATGGTGCCATCGCTGGCATAGAGGGTGGGCACGGTGGTGAAGCCGTCAATGTAGAAGTTCTCACCGCTGTAGCGGGTATCTTCATCCTCACCAAGCACGAAGCGGCAAGTGGGACAATAGCCCCATTGTGTCTGGTTCACTGGATAAATATCCACGAAGTCCATATAGGGGTCACCGCTGAAGAAGCCTTCCCACGTGTCAAGGTCGCCTCCCTGCTCGTTGTGCCAAGCATAAACGGTGGGAACCTGTGAGCCAGGAGTCATTACGTTGCACTCGGCCTGTTCAAGGGTGATGTCGCCCACAAGGTCGAGATGGTCGGTACGGGCAATCACATCGCCCTTATCGAGATTTGCAACGAGTGTCAGCTCGCCAGTCTCAATGTTAACCTGATACAGAGGCACCTCAGCGGTCTTCTCACTGGTATAAGGAGCAACCCACACGTGACCGAAGTTGTCCTTACCAATGGATTCCACTCCCAAGAAAACGCCGTAAGGCATGCCATTGAGAGTCACATCGAGTGGGGCCATCTCCTCGCCTGTCATAGCATTGAAGCGGTAAATAACGGCTGCCTTGATAGTGTCGTTTTCGCCATTGGCATTTGGAATAACAATCTCCTTTGCTTCACTTCGGGCAATATATACAATACCATTCTGAATCACAGCCGTGCGAGCCTTAGTGTTACACCAAGCAAAGTCGGTTTGCAGTTCAGTAACCCCGTAGTGGAAACGGTCAAGCAGCCACAAGTTACGCATGCTGATGCCATTCACAGTCTCATAGTTGTTAGGGTCTTTCCTCAGTTTCAAGCCAGCTGCAGAGGCACTCGAGCATGCTATTGCAACTAAAGTAATAATGAGTAAAAATTTCTTCATGATAATCGCTGTACCCTCTTTAGTCTCCCGAATCAAGGTAGTTTTATGGTTAGTTTAAAAGATAGCGCAGAGACTTAGTGCTCGAAGCAAGCAACGCTTTATAATTTATTCAAGCAAAAGTACTGCTCTCAATAATCTGCTCGAATTGTTGCAAAGATAAAAATTATTTTTCAATTTTTAGCAATCATAAGTCTAAAATGTGGCGTGGATGTAATCGAGTAGGTCGGGAAACGAAAGTTTTCTGACCTACTTTCGTTTCCTTTCCTC
>ERZ842401.3869-NODE-3869-length-18111-cov-29.486763_pt1 | contig 18111 bp, 14 predicted proteins | sample MGYA00521270_ERZ842401 | MGnify/ENA primary metagenome ERZ842401 (study PRJEB31892, sample SAMEA3878208) | bioreactor metagenome | biome: Moose rumen | place: Sweden | collected 2011-10 | study: EMG produced TPA metagenomics assembly of the PRJEB12797 data set...
ATAGGCATACTGCGTCACCAGGTTGTTATACACGGCAATGTTGCTTGTGGTTGTGTAGTCCAGCTTTTCCAACTCAGAATACAGCGTATTCATGCCTTTGAAGAGGAACACCTCGTGTTCTGTGGGCAGCGTCTTCTTGGCATGGGCCTCCAACTGCGCCGCCAGCCACTTCAAGCCCACGCCCTCGTCCGTCTTGATATTGAACAGCAGGTCAACCCAGCGGGTGCTGTACTCCGCTACGACGGCCTTGCCGCTGGCATCGGTCATCACCTTGCCGTTAGAAGGGTATTTATAGTGGCGCAAGCTTGGCATGGTTTTCCTAGCCACCTCATAGTCGTCGCGGCTGGCTACGAGGTCATCGCTCGGTGAATATCTCACATAGCGGCCAGTATGGTGGTTTTTCATTTCCATGTAGAAGTGGCCGTCGTGCAGTTTGCCGAGAAAGCCCTTCATCAGTGCCTTCAGCTCTTCGTTGGTTACGCGGTCCTCATTCGCGTCGCGCGCATCGAGGGCCTCAAACTGAGGCAGGTACTCGTCATAGACGGCATCCCAGTCGACGCCCAGACGGGCCTCGTAGTCCCACACGGGATAGTACTGGTTCAGACCGTTCCACGCAATCCTGAACTTGCCTGCGAAACTCTGCTCGCCCTCGTTGAACGCCAGCGCATCCTGGTTGTTATACGACGTCAGCACGTCACTGTCGTGCCGGCACGCCGTGAGTGCCAGTCCCAGGAGCAGCACTCCCATCACATGATATATCTTGCTTTTCATCTATTGCTCTTTTAACTCTTAACTCTTAACTAAAACACATAGTATCCTCCTATCTGGATGGCCGTGGTGCCATTGTAGCGATAGTCCTTCACATGCATATACTGCTTCTGCACACTGGTGGTGCTGTAGTAGTAGCGCAGCTCAATCTGGGCAGCCCAGTGCTTCGACAGGCGATACTCCAAGCCGGCACCGCCCACGAATCCGAAGTCCAGGCGCTGGTCGCGGTCGCTGTCGAAGTTCACCTTCTCGCTGAAGTCGTAAGTCCGGTCCGTGAAACTGTTGTAGTCAAGGCCCCAGCGGCTGCTGTTCATCCAGTAGCCACCATAGACGCCGAGGTTGGTGAACCCCCTGAGTTTGCTGCCGCCAAAGCTGAACGACGCCATCACGGGCAACTGCAGGTAGTTGTTGCGATACTTGTAGTCAACCACGTTGAGCACCGAGCGATACTGGCGGTAGTTCTTCTGCGCCCAGTTCAGGTCGGCCCTCACACCAAACCAGTCGGTGAAGTTGTACTGACCCGACACACCCACGGTGGCTCCCCAGCGCCCTTCGGTGCGGAAGTCACTCATGTACTGCATGTCCATCGAGCGGACGTTGTAGTCGGCACCTGCCGTCACGCCCACTCGCCATCCCTGTGCCGCTGCGGTCGCTGTGCCAAGTGCGCAGAGCGCAAGAACGGCCAGGGGAAAATGAATAAAACGTTTTTTCATATTTATAATGCTTAATGCTTAATGAGCAAACTATTCCTTGTGATGGTAGTCCTGTATAAGTCCCTTCTTCACAAGGATGGGTAGGATGTTGGCTGCCGACTGGCGTTCACCCTTCTTCTGACGGCCATAGTACTGCTGAAAGGTGACGGGGTCGTCGCGCAGCAATTGCTCCATGAACTGGTCATTGAGACGCGTCATGATGTACTTGCCCTTATCGTTGGGCTCCTTGTCAATGAGGAACAGCACGTGGTTCTGCATCAGGTTGTCGTTGACCAGCAGCAGGTCGGTGGCCAGGAAGATGCTGCCCCATGTGGTGTGGCCGGTGGCCAGGAGGGTAATGTCGAGACCGATGTTCACCAGGTCGAGCACATCGCCCAGCGTGACATGATAGCTCACCACCAGCAACTTACCGCCCTTGTAGGGCAGTGCACGCAGGTAGTTGTTCACGGGCAGGATGACTCCATCCTGGTCGCGCAGCGTACGCTGGTTGATAAAGAGCTGCTTGTCAACTTCCATCATAAAGACATCCTTCTTGATGACCTTGTTCACCTCTTTGTCGGAAGTCTTGAGGGTAAACTCCTGACCATCGAACTTCACACTGAGCGAGTCGGGCTCCTTGTCTGGAATCAGGTCGTTGTAGGGTTTCCACTGGTTCGCCTTGTAGTCAGCATAACTGAGGCAGAATTTTGTCTGCGCCTGTGTCGTCAGGGCTACCATGCAAAGCATGGTCAGTAATAGTCTTGTCGTTTTCATTGAGATATCATTTCAACTTGTTTCGGGTGCAAAATTACAAAATGTAGAGCGAACTGCAAAAGGAAAACGCAAAAACTTGCGCATAAAATAAATGAATTGTTTGGCTGTTTGAAGAAAAAGGGCTATCTTTGCAGTCTAAAACCCTAAACAATAAAAATATGACCGCAAAACAAACCATCGAGGCTGGAAAAGCCATTCTGGGAATCGAATTCGGTTCCACACGCATCAAGGCCGTGCTTATCGACCAGGACAACAAACCCATTGCTCAGGGCTCGCACGAGTGGGAGAACCAACTTGTAGACGGGCTGTGGACCTACTCTATCGAGGCTATCTGGTATGGCCTGCAGGACTGCTATGCCGAACTGCGCAAAGATGTGCAGAAGCAGTATGACTGCGAGATTGAGTCGCTGGCCGCCATCGGCTTCTCGGCAATGATGCACGGCTACATGGCCTTCAACAAGGATGAGGAGATACTGGTGCCTTTCCGCACTTGGCGCAACACCAACACGGGCAAGGCCGCTGCCGAGCTCTCCGAGCTGTTCAACTATAACATACCCCTGCGCTGGAGCATCAGCCACCTCTATGAGGCTATCCTGGACAACGAGGAGCACGTGGGCGACATCAAGTACCTGACTACCCTTGCCGGCTATGTTCACTGGCAGGTGACTGGCCAGTTTGTGCTGGGCGTGGGCGATGCCTCGGGCATGATTCCCGTAGACCCCGCTACGAAGACCTACGATGCCACGATGGTGGAGAAGTTCGACAAGCTGATTGCTCCGAAGAACTTCTCGTGGAAGTTGCTCGACATACTGCCCAAGAGCCTGAACGCGGGTGAGAATGCCGGATTCCTGACTCCCGAAGGTGCCAAGAAGCTCGACGTCTCTGGTCACCTGAAGGCAGGCATCCCCGTCTGTCCGCCAGAAGGCGACGCCGGCACAGGCATGGTGGCTACCAATGCCGTGAAGCAGCGCACGGGTAACGTCAGCGCCGGCACATCTTCGTTCTCGATGATTGTGCTGGAGAAGCCGCTGTCGAAGCCCTACGAGATGATTGACATGGTGACCACGCCTGACGGCAGTCTGGTGGCTATGGTGCACTGCAACAACTGCACCAGCGACATCAACGCCTGGGTGGGTCTGTTCAAGGAGTACCAGCAGCTGCTGGGCGTGCCCGTGGACATGAACGAGCTCTACGGCAAGCTGTTTAACAAAGCCCTGGAGGGCGATGCCGACTGCGGCGGTCTGATGGCTTACAACTACGTGAGCGGTGAGCCTGTGACGGGCCTGTCCGACGGTCGTCCTCTGTTCGTACGCTCGGCTAACGACAAGTTCAACCTGGCCAACTTCATGCGTGCCAACCTCTATGGTGCCATCGGTGTGCTGAAGATCGGTAACGACATCCTGTTTAAGGACGAGATGATCCGTGTGGACCGCATCACCGGTCACGGCGGCTACTTCAAGACGCCTGGCGTGGGTCAGCGCATGCTGGCAGCTGCCTTGAACAGTCCCATCAGCGTGATGGAGACCGCAGGCGAAGGCGGTGCATGGGGTATTGCCCTGCTGGCCGGCTATGTGGTGAACAACCCCAACAAGCTGAACCTGGCCGACTATCTGGAAGAGGTGGTGTTCGCTGGCAACACGGGTGTCAGCATAGCCCCAACCCCAGAGGATGTAGCCGGCTTCGAGCGCTACATTGAGAACTACAAGGCTGGTCTGGCCATCGAGCAGGCTGCCGTCGATAACAAGAAGTAATAACCCTTAATACAAAATGACTATGGACTTTTTAAATGATCCCAAAATTGCCTTGTTCGCAGGTGCTGGCGGTGCACTGATTCTCACGTTCGTGCAGTTCCTCTATTTCGTTGTCAACCTGTTTGGCTGGTATCCCGGAAGCTTTTTCTACGGATTCTTCAGCTTTGTGAGTCTCGTTGGCTGGGTACTTATCCTTGCCTGCTTTGCACTGAAACTGCTGCCGTACTTTAAGAAGTAATTGGCATAACATAAGAAATTGGAATAATCAGCATCTTACTGCAGCGCAGTGAATAATTCTTGATTATTCCAATTTCTTTTTTTCTTCTTAGTCTTACATACGGCCAGGGCCACCGAAGCCACCGCCTCCGAAGCCGCCACGACCACCGCGACCGCCACGATTGCCGCGTCCGCCGCCAGGACCATCGCCATCAGGACCGCCACGCATGCCCTGACGCATCTCCTTTGTGCCAAACAGGTTCAGGCGATAGTTCACACGCAGCATCACATAGCTGTTGATGGCATTTGACTCCGAGTCGGAGCGCATCATGGCATTCAGAGTACGGGTGAAGCTCGACTGCTGCTTCAGGATATCGTAGAACTCCAGACGCACGCTCAGGGGCTTGCCCTTCAGGAAGCTCTGGGCAATCTGGGCGTTCCAGATCAGTTCGTTGGTATTCATCGAGGCATCGCTATAGCCACGCCGCGAGGTCATGTTCAGGTTGGTGGTCAGCTGCATGCCCCAAGGCAGTTGTGCCGTGGTATTGAATCCATAGGAGAAGTTCCAAGTATCCTGATTGCCGCTCGACTGCAGTTCGTTGCGGCCGAAGGTGTAGTTGATAGCACCGTTGGGTTCAAACTCAAACCAGTCGTTACGATAGCTGAAGCCCAGCCGCTGACCCAAAGAGGTCTCGTTCACCGAGTTTTTCTGCACGTTGCCGTCCTGGTTCACGTCCAGATAGCCCACGCTGTGGGTATAGCTGGCCGAAGTGCGGCTGTTCAGGTTAAACGCGCCCAATGTGTCGAGTGCAGTGTTGAACATGAACTCGCCCCTGGCATTCCAGTTGCCGTTGATGTTGTCGCGGGTAGAGGTGCGTCCACCGGTAAGCGGGTCGTAGACCACCTTGCTGGTGACGGCATTGCTCGTGGTCGAGAAGTTCAGGTTGGCAAAGATGAAACGCTGGTGCTTCTGATAGTAGTTGTTGAAGCGCCACGAGAAGGTCTGGGTGAACGAGGGCTTCAAGCCTGCATTACCGATGGTGACATTCAGCGGGTCGCTGTCGTCAACGATAGCCAGCAGGTCGCTCATGGAGGGCTGACTGGTCTGTCCGCGATACTGGAAACGCATCTGTCCTTGGTCGCTCAACTTCCAGCGGAAGTTAGCCGTAGGACTCCAGTTCACCACCGTACGCGTAGTAGTACCATAGTCTACGCCCATATAGCGGTAGGTGAAGCGCGAGGTCTGCGGCACTATCTGCACACCTATATTAAAATTATAGGACTTGCGCACCACACGGAGCATCACCTCGGCGGTATGGATGAAGTTCTTGTATTCCGAGAAACGGCTCAACGTGCTGTCCTCATAGTCGTCCAAGGTATAGCCGCGCTCGATGAGTCGGTCCAGACTGGAGTCCCACTGGCGATAGCCCATATTGAAGTTGCCGACATCAAACGTGCCGCCATCGTAGACCAGCCGCGTGGGCCACTCACTGAAGTCGTAGGTGGTGCGGTCGCTCTTGGTATACTTATACTGGAAATTATACGAGAACTGCAGATAGGTCTGCTGCATGATGGGCTCGCTATAGGCCAGTCTGAACGAATAGTCATAGCTCTTCGACGGTGTCAGACTATAGCGGTTGCGGAAATACTCACTATATGCCAGCGAGTCATCGTAAAGCATCATGGTGGTCTGATAGAGGTTCACGTCCTGCAGCGAAAGGCTCTTGGAGTCGCTTTCGTTGTAGTTGCCCGTGACGCGTAGGGTCAGGTTCCGGCCACTGGACCCGAATTTACGGACCACCTGCAACTCACCTCCCAGACGGTTGTTGTCACTGTAGGACAACGACCTGTTTTCCCCACTGTTCACCACCAGCGAGTCGTCGGCATAGGCAGCGGACCGCATCAAGGCGATGGCATTGCGCAGGTTTTCGGTCGAATTAATGGCATAGTCGACATAATTATAAGGATCGCGCGAGAAAGCGGCTGACATCGACGATGAGCGACCGTCGCTGTTCGACCATGAGAACGAGGGGCGGAAGTGAATATTCCAAAGCGTGTCGGGGGTCCACTCCACGCGGAAATTTCCATTCCACGAGTTCGAACGTGAATAGCTCTGGCTGACGCTGTTGGAGAAAGCACCCGTGCGCGACACGAAGTTCTCTGTGGCATTGCGGTTCCAGGTATCGCTGTTCGAGTGGTTCCAGCGCACACCACCGTCCAACTTCAGCCGGTCCTGAATCTCGTAGTTCAGGTTCAGGGCTGCCATCTTGGGGGCCTGCAAGCCACTGCCACCGCCACCGAAGCGACCGCCAGGACCGCCGCCACCAAAGCCGCGGTCGCCCACGTTGTTGGCATTGACAAAGCCCATCAGCCGCAAGCCATCCTTAAAGTTCATGCCCATAGCACGTCCTGTATAGCGCTTCTCGGTACCGATACCCAAGTCCACATTGGCAAAAGTGCCACGGTTCATGCCACGCTTCAGTCCGAAGTCGAGCACGGTCTGCTCCTCGCCATCGTCAATGCCGGTAATGCGCGTCTGGTCGCTCTTCTCATCGTACGCTTTCACACGCTCCACGATACTGGTGGGCAGGTTCTTGATAGCGGTCTGCGTGTCGCCGGTAAGGAACTCCTTGCCATCGACCTTGATCTTCTTCACCTCCTTACCATTGATGGTAATCTTTCCATCGTCGCTAACCTCGGCACCGGGCAGGCGCTTCACCAATTCCTCAATAACTGAACCCTCGGGGGTCTTATACGCGCCCGCGTTATATATTATGGTGTCTTCCTTCGAATACACACGGGCCTGATTCTTCACCACCTCGGCGCCTTTCAGCAATACGGCATCAACCTGCAGGGTCACGGTGCCTACATCTACAGGCCTGCCCTCCATTGCCACATTCTTGTATTGTGCCTTGTAGCCCACATAGGTCACACGCAGCAGGAATTTCCCGTTCTGCTGGGCCGTCAGGGAAAAGTGACCATTGGCATTGGTCACGGCATTGGTCACAGATGTGCTGTCGGCACGCAGCAAGGCCACGGTGGCCTGAATCACAGGCTCGCCCGTTTCATCAATCACCTTGCCAGTGATGGTGCGCTGAGCCTGAATCGAGAGGGCCGTTGCAATGACGGCCATCAACATGAGAAGTCGCTTCATTGTACTTATTCTTTATTTTTTACATTTTACTGACCTTTGGACGCAGCACCCTATTAAAAGTTTAATCTACACTTAAAAAAATGTGATTTACTCATGGCAGTCACAAAAAAATGTAGTATCTTTGCAGTCCCAAAACAGAAAACAAGATGGCAGAACAACATACTCCACGCCGCAAGCAGGCAAGCCAACAGCCTGTTGACAACACGTACGGTCACCTGCAGCCTCAGGCACTCGACATCGAACGGGCTGTGCTGGGTGCACTGCTCGTAGACAAGGACGCCTACTCGGTGGTCTGCGAGATTCTGAGACCTGAGAGTTTCTACGAGCCCCGAAACAGGATGGTCTACGAGGCTATCCAGCAGCTGTCGCTCAACGAGCAACCCGTGGACGTGCTCACCGTAGCCGAGCAACTGGCTCGCATGGGATACTTGGAAGAGGTGGGCGGACCGGCTTATATTGCCGAGATTTCATCGCGAGTGGCATCGTCGGCCCATGTCGACTATCACGCACGTGTGGTCGCACAGAAATCGCTGGCCAGACAGCTCATACAGTTTGCCAGCGACATCGAGACCAAAGCATTCGACGAGACCATCGACGTGGAAGAGTTGATGCAGCATGCCGAGGGCAACCTGTTTGAACTCTCGCAGAAAAACATGAAGAAAGACTACACCCAGATAGACCCTGTGGTGCGCGAGGCTGTGAAGGTGATTACCGAGGCTGCGAAAAATAAAGACGGACTGACGGGTATCGCCAGCGGCTATCATCGTCTTGACGACAAGACCAGCGGTTGGCAAGACTCCGACCTGGTGATTCTGGCCGGACGCCCTGCAATGGGTAAGACTGCCTTTGCGCTGTCCATGGCCAAGAATATCGCCGTCGACTATCAGGTGCCCATCGCTTTCTTCTCGCTTGAAATGTCGAATCAGCAACTGGTCAACCGTCTGCTGTCGAATGTCTGTGAGATTGAAGGTAAGAAGATCCTCAACGGTCAGTTGCAGCCTGACGAGTGGGACCGCCTGGACAAACGCGTCAACCAGCTGATGGGCGCTCCTATCTATGTCGACGACACTCCAGGTCTCTCAGTCTTTGAACTGAGGACCAAAGCACGCCGTCTGGCACGCGAGCATCATGTGAAGATCATTATGATTGACTACCTGCAGCTGATGAATGCCAACGGCATGCGCTTCTCCAGTCGTCAGGAAGAGGTGAGCACCATCAGTCGTTCGCTCAAGGGACTGGCCAAGGAACTGAACATCCCCATCATCGCCCTGTCGCAGCTGAACCGTGGTGTAGAGAACCGCGAAGGAGCCGAGGGCAAGCGTCCGCAACTGTCGGACCTACGCGAATCGGGTGCCATTGAGCAGGATGCCGATATGGTTCTCTTTGTACATCGGCCAGAGTATTACCGCATTTTCCAGGACGAGAAAGGCAACGACCTGCACGGAAAGGCTGAAATCATTATTGCCAAACACCGTAAGGGCGCTACTGGCGACGTGCTCCTGACCTTCCGCGGAGAATATACACGCTTCGAGAACCCTGAGGACAACCAACTGCTGCCTCAGACACCACGTGCCGGCGGCGTAATCAGGGAGTCGAAGGTCAACGGGGCCGACAACACACCTTTTGGCAACGAAGACCCTGACGGCTATTCACCTTTCGGCAGCGACAATCCCCTACCCCCGCCCGACAATACGCCTACGCCATTTTAACGGGGAGGCTATATAACCCCCATTTTTGACAGTTCGGCATAGATACGCTGCACAGGAAGGCCCATCACGTTAAAATAGCTGCCGTGAAGACCTGTGACGCCAATGTATCCAATCCATTCCTGTATGCCGTAGGCTCCTGCCTTGTCAAAAGGACGGTAGAACGTGACATAATGGTTGATCTCATCGGAGGAGAGCGACTTGAAAGTCACATCAGTAGTGACCGAGAAACGGCTCTGGCCGTGGAGTGTAGTGATGCAGACACCCGTGGTCACCTGATGAGTGCGTCCACTGAGCAGACGAAGCATGTAAGCGGCTTCCTGTGCATCGGCAGGCTTGCCCAACACCCTGTCGCCGACAATGACAACGGTGTCGGCGGTAATGATCAGATCATCGGGAGACATCACTTGCTTATAAGCCTCTGCTTTCTCGACAGCGATATACTCGGCAATCTGAGAAACAGGCAGGTCGCCAGGATATCTTTCCTCTATGTCGGGCAGCACCTTCACCTCAAAGGGGATGCCCAGTCCGGCGAGCAACTCACGACGACGGGGCGAGTTACTCGCCAGAATAACATGATACTTACTTCTTTCGAACACGACTTACACAATTAGTTTGTACTTTTCGTCCTTCACTCTTTCACATCCGTTACCACCCAAAGGCACGTTCGTCCTTGAGCCATTTGCCTTGGGCACGCAAGGTCTGCTCAATGACATCGCGACCGCAGCCGCAACCGCCATTGAGCTGGCTGACATAGATGCTGGCCTCGCGCACTTCGACACAGGCATCAAGAGGACATACGGGACACCCCACACGACGCATGACTTCAAGGTCGGGGATGTCATCGCCCATATACATAACCTCATCATCGTGAAGGTCATACTGTGACAGGAAGGCCTCGTAGGTCTTCATCTTCACCGAACAGCCGATAAAGATGTCCTGGACGCCCAGTCCCTCGTAGCGCACACGGATAGACGGAACCTGGGCGCCGGTCATAATGGCAACGTGGAGTCCCATTTTGACTGCCAGTTGAATGGCATAGCCATCCTTAATATTCACCGTGCGCTGTGGCACGCCCTCGTCTGACAGAGCTATCGTCTCCCGACTGAGCACGCCATCGACATCGAAAATGATGGCGCGTATCTTGCTTAAATCGTAGTTAATCATTAGCGGTATGGTGTATGCTTTTACTCATCATTTCATATAGCTGCTCCATCGCAGGCTCGCCTGCCAAAAGTGCTTTTTGGGCTGCCATCACGTTTTCGTCCCACCGAATGGCAGGCCCCGTCTGGGCATCCACAGGATGCATGTCATGTATCTTGCGCGAGGTCTCGTCAATCAAAGGAAGCATCACATTGAAGGGCAGACCCTGCTTCTCCAGAATTCTGGCCGACAAGGCATAGCAGTGATTGACAAAATTACAGGCGAAGACAGCAGCCAGATGCAGCTGACGGCGCTTGTCTGTCGACAGGTCGTAGACATGCCGGCTGACACCCTGAGCCAGAAGACGAGCAGCCTCGTGCGCCTGTTCGTCGCTGCTCTCCAGGAACACAGGTATCTCGGAAAAGTCCACCTGACGTTCCTTTGAGAATGTCTGCATTGGATAGAACACGCCATAATGCCGGGCATAGCCCTGAAAGACAGACAGCGGCATGGAACCTGCGGTGTGCAGGAATATCTGTTCTTCCCTACCCTTGCACAACGATCGGATAACATCGGGCAGCACAGCGTCCTTGACGGCCAAGATATAGACATCAGCCTGACGGGGCAAAAGAGTCAGGTCAACGACAGGCTCAGAGCCAACGATCTCTGACAATGCCTCTGCCGAAGACATCGTCCGGCTATATACTGCCCTGATACAATGCCCCTTATCCTTCAGACATCTGCCCAAATTGGTCGCCAGGCGTCCGGCCCCCACGAGAACTATCTCCATTTTAATATTTATTCAAATGAACACACTCCCACTTCAGTTTGTCCTCGTTCTGGGGTTTACGCTCATCAGCCTTATGTCCGACAGCGATAACACAAAGGACATTCAGATTCTCAGGGATGTCCAGGATGCCGCGAATGACGGTGTCGGCACTGGTGCCGTCACTCAGTCCGCGCCCGCGCATCTGTACCCAGCATGAGCCAAGGCCCAGTTCCTCTGCCTGATACTGCATGGAGATGGCAGCAATACTTCCATCCTCTACCCAGCAATCGTTCTGCACGGGATCACCCAGCACCACGATGGCCAATGCGGCACCCTTTATCAGCTGTCCGCCCATATCCTTGGCATCAGAGAGCTTCTCCAGATCCATCTTATCGTCGACAACCACGAACTGCCAGCCACGCTGGCCTTTCGACGTGGGGGCCATCAGGGCGGCACGCATAATCAGTTTCACATCCTCAGCATCAATCTCCTGTTCCGTGAATTTACGGTGCGAACGGCGCATCTGCGCCAGTGTCTTAAAGTCTGTCATAGTCCGTTTATCTTGAATTTTTGGCAAAGGTACGAAATTATTCGGAATAAAGCATGGTTAATTGTGAATTATTTTGTATTTTTGCCCCGTGATGAGCGAACTAACCGTGAATATCTACACCAGCGGGCACCATCTGCCAGAAGGACTGCACGAAGAAAACATCTTCCACAGTCCCCAGTTGTTCTGGTTGGCCAAACAGACGCCACGCCACAAACCATACATGGTCACCGTGGAACGCGCCGACGGAACCATTGTGGCGCAGATGCTGGCGCTGGTTCGCTATCGGGCATCGTGGTTTCCGCCCTATCTCTACCGTCACTGCCTAATCTTGGGCGAGGGTGTCTACGACCACGACAAGCCCGCCGAACTCTTCGGCATGATGCTGCGACGGCTGACCGAGAAATTTGGCCGGTGGATGCTTTATATCGAGGTGAGCAATCTGTCGGGGAAGATGTTCGCCTACAAGCAGTTTCGCGAGAACCGCTACTTCCCGGTGAGATGGATGAGCATACACAACTCGCTACACTCACGCACGCCCGAGGAGCGCATCAGTGAGCGCATGAAGCAGCGCATAGACAATGCCTACCGCAGGGGTGTCATCACCGATGAGGTAAAGAGCGAAGCCGATTTTCAGGCCTTCTCCCGCCTACTGCGGCATCACAACTGGCTGAAGCCCAAACGGTTCATTCCCGCCGACGACTTTTTCAGAGGTCTGCAGCAAAGCGACAACGGCCGACTGTTCGTTACCCGTTACCGCGACCACATCATCGGATGCTCGGCCATGATTTACAGTCAGCATCAGGCTTACCTCTGGTATGCTGCCTACCGCCGTAAGTCGTTTGCCTTCGTTCACCCCGATGTACTCACCATTTGGCACGCCATCAAGGATGCCCACCAACAAGGCTACGAGCACATCTTCTTTATGGACGTAGGACTGCCATTCAGAAAGAATACCTTCCGCGACTTTATCCTCCGTTTTGGCGGGAAGCCCACCAGCGGCTACCGTTGGTTCCACTGCTCCATTGACTGGATCAATGCCCTGCTCTCTTGGTTCTATCGCGACTGAAGCCGAAACAGAATCAAAACAAATTCCCGGAAGCATTTCTTGCACTTGCATATAATAAAACGTCCTTTTCAGCGTTATTTATTTTGATGAAACAACGATACATACGCCACTTTGCCTTGCTCGCCATGCTGATGACGAGCCTGACGATGATGGCACAGACCTTCACCCTGAAAGGAAAGGTGACCGACGAAGACGGCAACGCGCTGGAGCTGGCTACCGTGAGTTGCTTGGAACAGGCTGCAGTGACGATGACCAACCTGAAAGGCGAATTCCAAATAACGCTACATACGGCCGACTCGGTCGTGGTGAAATTCTCCATGATTGGCTATAAGGCACGCACACGCACCCTGCGCAACCCGCGAACGACACAGACCCTACAGATACAACTGCACCCGATGGACGAGTTGAGCGATGTAGTGATTACCGAGAAAAGGCGACAGACCGACCAGATGGAACAGCTCGATGTAAAAGACCTAAAAGGCGTGCCTTCAGCCACAGGCAATGCTGTAGAGGAACTGATACAACAGCAGGCCGGCGTGTCGACCCACAATGAACTGTCGAGCCAGTACAACGTGCGAGGCGGTTCGTTCGACGAGAACTTCGTCACCATCAACGATGTAGAGGTCTATCGGCCTCTGCTCATCCGTAGCGGACAACAGGAAGGACTCTCCATCATCAATCCCGACATGGTGCAGAGCGTGGGATTCTCCAGCGGCGGCTTCGCTGCCAAATATGGCGATAAGATGTCGAGTGCCCTCGACATCACCTACCGTCGCCCCAAAGCTTTCGAAGCTACAGCGATGGCATCACTGCTGGGAGCCAGCGGCTTTGTGGGAATGAGCAACAAGAAATTTTCAATGAGTCACGGCCTGCGCTATAAGACCAACCGATACCTGCTTGGGTCGCTGGAGACGACCGGAGAGTACCGTCCCAACCAGTTGGACTACCAGACCTACATCACCTATGAGCCCAACAGCCGCTGGACAATCGCCCTGCTGGGCAACATCTCGGAAAACCACTACAACTTCTATCCCAAGGACCGCGAGACATCATTCGGCACGATGGAGGACGTCAAGTCGTTCAAGGTCTATTTCGACGGACAAGAGAAAGACATCTTCCGCACGCTCTTTGGCACAGCGTCAATCACACGACATTTCGGCGATTCCACCCACGTAAAACTGCTATGGAGCGCCTTTCACACGAAAGAACAAGAGCGATACGACATTCAGGGACAATACTGGCTGAGCGACACCGAGAGCGCCGAACAGTTGGGTGTAGGCACCTATGCCGAGCATGCGCGTAACTACCTGACAGCCAACGTGCAGAGCCTGAAGCTGATCCTGAACCGCCGACTGAAGCACCACGACATTGAAGCCGGACTGACCTATAAATGGGAACATATCAAGGAGCAGAGCCGCGAATACGAGATGCGCGACTCAAGCGGATATTCCATCCCCCACACCGGCAACCGTCTGGACTTGATATACACTCTCTCGTCGAAACAAGACATGAAGTCGAACAGAGTGGAAGGCTACGTGCAGGACATCATGCGCTGGCATCATGGCGACACACACTTCACGCTGAACTACGGCGTCAGGTTTGCCTATTGGACGTGGAACAAGGAGACCATCCTCTCGCCACGAGCCTCGCTGGCCATCGTGCCCGCCAACAACCAGAACCTGACCTACCGGTTTGCCACAGGTCTGTACTATCAAGCACCATTCTACAAGGAGTTGCGCGACACAACCACCAACAGTGCCGGTGTCACTGTCGTCACCCTGAACCAGAACATCAAGAGTCAGCGCTCACTGCAGTTCATCGCGGCACTGGACTACCGGTTCCGCATGAAGGAGCGTCCCTTCAAGTTCACCGCTGAAGCCTATTTCAAAGCCCTGTCGAATCTGATTCCCTATAACGTGCAAAACGTGAAGGTGACCTACTACGGACAGAACATGTGCTCAGGCTATGCTGCCGGACTGGACCTGAAACTGTTTGGCGAGTTTGTGCCGGGCACCGACTCGTGGGTCAGCCTGTCGCTGATGCGTACCCAACAGAAGATGAACGGCAACTGGGTACCCCTGCCCACCGACCAGCGCTACGCCATCAATCTGCACTTCACCGACTATTTCCCCGGCACCGAGCGTTGGAAGATGACGCTGCGCCTGGCCTATGCCGACGGTCTGCCCTTCGGCGCACCCCACAGAGGTCTGGAAGACCAGAACTTCCGTGCGCCGGCCTATAAGCGCGCCGATATCGGCATGAGCTTCCTGGCCTACGACAAAGAACTGTCGGGACGCACAACGTCGGCCCTGAAGAAAATCTGGCTGGGTGTTGACTGTCTGAACCTGTTCGGCATATCCAATGTAAACAGCTACTATTGGGTCACCGATGTCACCAACCGTCAGTGGGCTGTGCCCAACTACCTGACGGGACGACAAATCAACGGTAAAGTGATTGTGGAATTCTAAAGTTTGTTAAACTTTACTAAGAAAGCGCTCTCGCGCGCGAACATTATTGGAATTTGTCTTAAATTTGCAAAGTTATTTTCCGAACAACTAATAACTCATGCAAATATGAAGAAGTGTACATTCCTGATTACAATGGCGGCCGCAAGCCTCACATTCAGTTCTTGCTCTGACCACAGCACGTCGTCGTACGATGCCAATCAGACAGCCATCATCGAGAATGCCAAGAGCATCTTTGGCGACATCGACCCGCAGCAAGACTGGAGCTCCATCAACAGCGGCAACATCACCATCACGGCCGACGCCGACCTCGACGACATCGTGAAGGTGCAGATCCTGACTGAATCACCCTTCGGCAACGATGAAGCCACTGTGCTCAACGAAGCCGATGTCAAGAAAGGCAGCACCGTCAGCCTGACCTACGATGCACCCAAGATTTATGACGAACTGGTTGCAGCCTGCGTCAGCAGCAAAGGGGTCTACTACGTCAAGGTGTTCACTCCCGGCGATGCCAGCCTCAGCTTTGCCAAGTCATCAGCCCAGTCGCGCACCACAAGAGCCGATGGTACGTTCCCCTCGCCCAGCTCGATTGTTCTGGGCAGCCCCATCAAGTCGTTCAACGCCATACGTACCGAAAGCACCCAGAACAGTGAATACAACTTAGTGATGGTCAATGATAAAGTCGACGGCAATGGCAACCTCACGGGCAAGAACTTCTACTACGACATCTGGAGCGACGGCACCTGGAGCAACGACCGCCTGTGGGCACCTGTCAGCGGACCGTCTGGCGATTGGTCGTATGCCGACGGCACCGTCTACAAAGCTGTCAGCGAGGACTTCACAACCGAAGAGCTGAACACCATCAAGTCCATTGTCAACACTTATTTGAAAAAGAATGCGAGTGCCGGCGAGAATGCCACCAACGGTAAGCGCAACAACTGGGAGCGCATAGCAGCCAGCAACGAGTATTTCACGGTGAACAACAACTACGTCGTCAGCAACGGCTCGCCCGTCACGCTGATTCCCATACAGATGAACTCCACAGAGGCTGGCTACAACACCATCTACTATTACTATTACAACCCGGCTACAACGGCTTCGATGACTTCCGAAGAAGAGGTTAACTACATCAAGAGCCTGCCGAAATACAAAGCCATCAATGGTGCCAGACAGGACAATTTCAAGAAGACCAAAGAATATCTGCTGCCCTACTATGGCGACGGCACGCCCACTGTCGGCTCCAAAGCTGTCAGCACCAGCATCCCCAAGGGCTACAAGATTGGCTTCCTGAACCGAAAGAACTATGCCAACAGCGACAACGAAGCAGTATGTGCCAACGGCTGCACCTATGGCGACGGAAGGCTGAACTACGAAGTCAACCACCTCATGGGGCATTTCTTCAGCGCTATGGACAAGACCGTCTCTCAGCAGCTCAGGCCCGTATCGCCTACAGCAGCACTTGGCGTGCGCTATGGCTCCACCACCAACGGCATGGACTTCACCAGCCCGCGCATTGGTGTCTTCAGCGCCAACAACTCCACCTACCTCTGCTTCGAGGACGGTTCCGACTGTAACTTCGCCGATATGATCCTGGAAATCAGTCAGGGCACAGAGATTATTGACGAGACACCCACGCCCGAGGCTGCCGCCTATACCATGTGCTTCGAAGACCGTCCGGCCACTGCCGACTACGACATGAACGACGTTGTGCTGCAGGCCATTCGTGTCAACGAAACGCACATTCAGCTGGCACTGGTAGCCTGCGGTGGTTTCGACCAGGTAATGATAAAAGGTCTCGGCAACTCATACTTGAGTTCCAAGGAGGTACACGAGTTCTTCGGCCTCACTGCCGGACAGGCCTTCGTCAACACCGTCAGGGACGGTTTGTACCTGAACCCCGTCTCCGAAGTGTTCACCGTCGACCAAGGTGTCAGAATCGAGGACTTCCTGCGACAGATATACATCGAGAATCTGTCTACGGGCCGGACGATCTCACTGCCTAATGCCGGCGAGCCCCCCTACGCTATCATTGTGCCTCTCAACTTCCAGTATCCGTTGGAAGGTCAAAGCATCACCACTGCCTACACTGAATTCCTGAAGTGGGCACAGGACATCAACCAGTCGGGCAACTGGTATCTGATGGGCGATGCCGAGAAGATTTATCCCGACATGTTCTCAAGCCGACAGAGATAGCTGTCGCACATAACGGCAGCCGCAACGGCTGCACATCTACCCCCCATACAAAGAGATTATTGCCACAAAGAGTGCAATAATCTCTTTTTTGTTTAAAAAAGGCAAAAAAAGAAGGCTATCTCACATATCTTTTGTACCTTTGCACCATATTTATATATTCAAATATTTGATAATATGAAAATTTCACACATTGAGCACCTGGGCATTGCAGTCCAGAGCATCGAAGAGAGCCTGCCCTACTTCACCGAAGTACTGGGCTTGGAGTGTTATGCAACCGAAGTGGTAGAAGACCAGAAAGTGAAGACCGCCTTCCTGCGCTGCGGCGAAGTGAAGCTGGAACTGCTGGAACCCACAAGTCCTGAGAGCACCATCCAGAAATGGCTCGACAAAGGCAACAAGGGTGTGCACCACGTAGCATTCTGCGTAGAGGACGGCGTAGCCGACGCTCTGGCCGTTGTCAGCGAAAAGGGTGTCCGCCTCATCGACGAGAAGCCCCGCAAGGGTGCCGAGGGCCTGAACATCGCCTTCCTGCACCCGAAGAGCACCTGCGGCATCCTGACCGAGCTGTGCGAGCACCCGGAGTAATTGATAATTGATAATTTACAATTGACAATTGATAATTAAGAAAATGAGCAAACAATTAGACAAAATCAAACAACTGATTGAGAAGCGCGAGCAGGCTCGTCTGGGTGGTGGCGAGAAAGCCATTCAAAAGCAGCACGAGCGTGGAAAATACACTGCCCGCGAGCGTATTGATATGCTCCTCGACGAGGGTTCGTTCGAGGAATACGACATGTTCAAGGAGCATCGCTGCCACAACTTCGGCATGGAGAAGAAGCAGTTCCCCGGCGACGGCGTGGTGGC
>ERZ842401.3870-NODE-3870-length-18099-cov-33.613445_pt1 | contig 18099 bp, 11 predicted proteins | sample MGYA00521270_ERZ842401 | MGnify/ENA primary metagenome ERZ842401 (study PRJEB31892, sample SAMEA3878208) | bioreactor metagenome | biome: Moose rumen | place: Sweden | collected 2011-10 | study: EMG produced TPA metagenomics assembly of the PRJEB12797 data set...
TTCGTGTTCGTGTTCGTGTTCGTGTTCGTGTTCGTGTTCGTGTTCGTGTTCGTGTGTTCAAGTTCATGTGTCCGTGTGTATTCGTGTTACGGATCCCTGACCAAGGCAAGCGGCTAATATCTGATATGGTATTTTCGCTTGTCTCAAATTTGTCCAGTTTCTCTAAACTTGGTCAAACTTTTTCTCTAGTTTTTGCACTTAAACAGAGTAGTTGAGGGTTAGCTTTTACTCCCTCTTCAGAAGCTCATAATACCAGGATCTCGATATTCCCATACATTCCCACGGTTTAGTTGCACTCATTGGAGGAGTATATGCCTCTTCCTGATGGCGGTAATACGTTGCCCTAGAAACTTTCTCTGTCTCTTCGAGTCTCTTCTTGCCCTCAGAGCCTCTATACTCTTCCGGAAGGATTATTTCGCGATTGGGTACTAGTAACTTGTTCCACATCTGACATGTCCTTTGCGTTACTCCCAGTATTTCTGATACCTCAAGCGTAGTCATCCCCGCCTTAAGTAAACTCAATCCCTCATACTTTTTACTTTCTTTGTCCCAACGAAGGCTAACATTAGCACTCTGCCACTCACTAAAACTAGCGGGCTTCATTCGCTTCCAAACCCAACGCGAGATGCTCTTCGCTATTCCACATAGCTCTCGTTTGTCCAATGGCGAAGAGAATTTCGCGTTCTCTTCCTGACACCTATACTTAACCGCGTTAACCCAGTTAGTGTAGTGCTCTTCACGAGTGCCCCAGTGCCTACGTATCTCCCGATATGCCCAGACCCTTACGTTCTCGAATATTGCACAGTTCCTACCCAATCCGACTACCTCCTCTCTTGGCTTCCTCAATGTCTTTTCAGAAAGGTCAACCCACTCTGATAAATAGCTCAAAGTATACAACAAATTCCCCGTCTGGAATACTAGCCATTCTTTACTCCACGGATTTTTCGAGATTAAGCCGCTGTACATTGGGTCGGCTCCTAGCTTGCGCCTCATCCCTGCCTCTATCGCTGCTAGCCACTTCAACGGCTTTAAATGAGACGCACTCGTCGTGTAGACCGGATACCTTAGGGCATAAATTAAATGCGCGTGGCCGTTCTTCTCATTCCCTACACACCATATCGGTTGGGGGAGGCTGACATCTTCAGCTACATACGCCCATGTACGATAATCCAAGTCAAACGTCAAGAATACTCTTTGATGCGGAGGATTCAACTGGATATATCTCTTCGTCAAGGCTGTCGCTCGCGGCAGAATCCGTAATCCTGTCTTCAGCTCATCTGAACAATACGGCTTCGGCGGTAATGACTCCTGCAATCTTGTCGCGTCTTCTATTTCTCGGTAATACTCGTCTTCGTTCATGGCTCTCTTTCCTTTCTGCTGGCTTACCTTGAGAGCCTTTCTCGATTTTTACTGTGTCTACAACTCGCCTAAATTGTGATAGAATAGTCTTAACTTTCTAGGTGAGGTGTCTCACTCTTTGAGGCCCTCAAGGTTTCGTAAAAGGTCTGGGACACTTCACATTGCGTCAGGCCTTTCTTTTTTGCCTTGATTTTCTGTGAGCAATTCTACCATGTTCTCACTTTTACATTCCGTGAAACTCGTGCAAGCACATTAACATCAATGATTTTTCCCCTGTCAACGGCAATAAGTTCGCTTGAGCAAGTATTTCTCTCCCTAATAGCAGACGCTAACATCAGAGCTTGAGCCGTCAATTAACTTTGGAAAGCATAAACAGTCTCAACGCTTCGGCTGCGCATCTGACTGGAGAATATCTCATATAGCCGCTCAATATATATATATATATCACGTGAAATCAAAATTGAAACCGTGCATAATTGATTGCTTTGCGTATATACAACAGTTACTCAGTTGAAAGTCATTCTAATCACTAGCTGGATATGCCAACTTGAATGGTGCTAAAGCTGAAAAAATAGCATGGATAGCACATTATGAAACTAGAAGCAGCTTAGTATCTGTTACAGGCATTGCGTGGCACACTGCTAAACACTGTCCTAAACGCTTTAATAAAATAAGCATGGAATACCCACAACAAATAGCCTCTTAAGGGGATATAGGGCAAACCTTTCACTTTCATAGTTAGACCTCACAAAGGTGCAGCGCAGAATATTCACTATTGGAACGCAGAAAAAACAGCATAGTACCGTTGAGATGTTATCTTAAAACAGAAAACAATTATTGCTGCTATAAAATAACACAGACTAATAGTAGTAGACAGCTAATGACACTTATAAGTTTAACTCAGAAAAATACAAAATGCTCCGAACTCGCGAAAAGTAAAATCATTTTCTAGTACCGCATATAACTATAAACACTATCATCTAGCAAAATGGGATAGCTTGAGAAAACTTACGTATTGCTTAAAGGTTCGATAAGATCAGCTCAAACAATACACATATCAGCAAAGATAGCATTATACTGCCTATACAGCTATATATCATCCAGATTATTCATTACATAAAATACTCACACATCACTGAACTCCTATATGCCTGTCATGAACTAAAAGATCAACTTCTCGCCACAACTCTTCAGCAACTTGTATAAAACTTACACCCTCTCATTAGCTCTCTTGAGGTTCAAAAAGTTGTACAGTATCGCTCTTCGTTTTCATCTATCTCAGATATACAACTTGCTCTTGAGACAATATTTGCTCCGCTAAATCTATTCACTTGCACATCAGGCTTTGGGCTGTTCGCTATACCATTTCTGTTCATGCATGCTCTATCATCGTCGCTACAATCAGTTTCAACTAGAATATGTCTAACCTCAGAACAGGTTAAGGTTTATCTTCCTGTCTTCACTTACTCAATCATTAGCAAAAAGTACCTTGCACAGTTCTACTCTGCATGAAAACACCGCATCAAGTCTTAAGAACATCAAAAACTTGTCTAAACTACTAAGGCTAAAGAAAAAAATACAGCTCTCCATGTTCTATACTTTCAAACAATTTCCCTGCCTTGTACTCATACAAGTATTTCTGATCCATGATTTTCACAAAGTCCTGTACTCCTATCAATAACTTCATTCTCCCATACACCGCTTAAGGCACTTTTTCCCTAACAGACTCTCCGTCGGCAACATTAATACTTGCGCTTTGTAGGTCGTAGATATTTACATCAAGCGTCTGAAATATGGTCGCATTAGGATAATCCTTACCATGCCATGCACCTTATGTACTTCGCTAAATTTTAGCTGAAAACAGATACGAAAAACTGAAACTCTTATCACTGCTCCACTTCGCAAAACATCTGAAACAAAAGGTGTAGGCTCTTCGGCTATCGGAAAATATTGATGACTCAACTAGACAACGCAACCTTGTCACTGTATTATATACAGGCTAGAAAGTACGCAGCTTTTCAATAATAGTAAATAACTTCGGAAAAATTCCTATTCCATTAATATCAAAGTTAGTTATATTGTTCTGTAATCACTCTTCATATTACACATGTGCTGAATTTTTCATGTTTGTCAATATATGATATTATGTAAAAATCTTCTCAGTTCACCACTAATACACTTTATTTCTTTTGGGAGGTATCTTTATGGCAAGCAAATATGATGCCCTGTCTCGTATTATTTTGCAGAACGTAGGCGGTAAATCCAACATCATTTCTGTCACTCACTGTATCACTAGACTTCGCTTTAACCTTAAGGACGAAGCTAAAGCTAATACAGACGTCCTTAACAGCACTGAGGGTATTGTTACGGTCATGCAGTCAGGCGGGCAGTATCAGGTCGTCATTGGAAATCATGTCCCTGACGTCTTCAAGTCTCTAGTCGCTGTCGGGCATCTCGAAAATATAGCAGCTTCACAAAATGACGATAGCTCGCCTGCAACACCTAAAATGAATCCATTCGACACTTTCGTCAACATCGTTACAAGCGTCTTCACTCCATTCTTGGGCGTCCTGTGTGCTTGCGGTATCCTTAAGGGCATATTGGCTCTATGTACCGCAACTGGAATCCTTGACAGCAGCTCAGGAACTTATAACATACTCTTTTCACTGGCTGACGCTGGCTTCTACTTCTTACCTCCTATCCTCGGGTACACTGCCGCTAAACGCTTCAAGCTGCCTGAAATGGAAGGCCTCTTAATCGGATTGGCTCTGGTCTACCCATACTTGCTTGGCTCTAAGAATATTAACATCTCCAGTTTGTTCGGAATACCTGTCGTTATGCCTCCTTCGGGAAACTACACTAGCTCAGTTATTCCAGTTATATGCGCTGTCGCTTTCGCTGGATGGTTCGAGAACCTCTACAAAAAATATATTCCGGACACGATTAAACTTTTCGCTATTCCGTTAATCACATTGTCTGTAACTTTCTCGCTAACAGTTCTCGCTATAGGCCCTGTCGCGTCTGTCGCATCAAGCACTCTGTCCTTCTCCTTCAACTGGCTGTATTCCGTAAACCCCGTCATTATGTGCGCTATCGTAGGCGCGTTCTGGCCGGTTCTCGTTATCTTCGGCCTTCACTGGTCCCTTATACCAATCGCCATGATCAACATGACACAGGGGGGAGATATTATTCTTGCGGCTATGTTCGGCACAACTTTCGCTAACACTGGAGCCGTCGGAGGCATATGGTTTAAGACTAAGGACAAGAAAATAAAGAGCTTAGCTCCTGCCGCCTTCGTCTCTGCTGTCGCAGGAGTTACTGAGCCAGCTATTTACGGTATGCTCCTTCCCAAAAAATCTCCCTTCATTCGCGGCTGTATCATCTCTGGTATCGCTGGCGCTGTTTTAGGCTCCTTAGGGGTAAAGTGTTATCAAATGGCAGGGCTTGGCGTCTTCGGTTACACAGGCTACATCAACACTGTCACTAATGACTTTTCGGGAATGACTACTGCTATCATTGTCTCTCTAGCTTGTGTTGTCGCAGGGTTCGTCGCTGAACTGTTATTCTACCGTGAAAAGACTGAAGCTGCTCAGGCTGTCAAACATGCAAGCTCTCATGCTAACAATATTATTCTTCATGCTCCCATCACAGGAAACTATATCCCGCTTGAGGAGATTCCGGATAAAGTATTCTCTCAGGGATTTTTAGGACAGGGTTGCGGCATTGTGCCTGAAGATAACAACGTTTATTCTCCGGTTGACGGCGAAATCGTTCAGGTCGCGGACACAAAACACGCGGTCGGTATTCAGTCTTCGGACGGCGTTGAAATACTCATTCATGTCGGGATGGATACCGTTGAAATGAAGGGAGATGGCTTCACGTCAAAAGTCAAAATCGGCGACAAAGTAAAAATTGGCGATCCGCTTCTCGTGTTCGATGTCGAAAAGATAAAGGCTGCGGGACACCCTTTAACTACCGCTCTCGTCATCACTAACTCAGACGAGTTCACTCAGATAGCTTTTTCTACTGGTAAGAGCTGGAGCAAAGCTGAAGATATAGGCAGTATTAACTGACACATGAAAGGAGTGCTAATGATGAAGGATTTTCGCAATGATTTCTTATGGGGAGGAGCTACGGCCGCTAATCAGTACGAAGGCGCATGGAACATTGACGGAAAAGGTGATTCTGTTCCTGACCACTGCACTAACGGCTCTCATGATAACCCTAAGCGCGTTACTGAAGAGTTTGAGCATGACACTCTTTACCCAAGCAGAGAAGCTACTGACTTCTTCCACCACTACGAAGAAGATATACGGCTCGCGGCGGAAATGGGCTTCAAAGTCTTCCGTATGTCCATTAACTGGACTCGCATTTTCCCGACTGGCTTGGAGGAACAGCCTAATGAAGCAGGCTTGAGCTTCTATGACAGGGTCTTTGACGAACTCAAGAAGTTCGGCATTGAGCCGCTCGTCACTATCTCTCACTATGAGCTGCCTTATGCTCTCGTCAGAAAATATAACGGATGGTACGGCAGGAAAGTTATTGACTGCTTCGTGCGTTATGCATCAGTGCTCTTCGAGAGGTACAAGGACAAGGTCAAGTATTGGCTTACTTTCAACGAGATTAATTCGGGCACTATGCCGCTTGGGGCTGTGCTGTCGCTGGGCACAATCCAGGACTTTACGGGCGCTGTTAATCAAGTCCCTGATGAGCCGCAGGTTCGCTTTCAGGCTCTTCATCACCAGTTCGTGGCAAGTGCTAAGGCAATAAAACTAGCTCATGATAAATACCCCTCCTTCATGATGGGCAACATGTGCCTCTTCGCTACAAAGTACCCGTATACTTGCAATCCTGCTGATGTCCTCAAATGTCAGCGCGAAATGAGAATTACTAACTGGTTCTGCTCGGACGTTCAGGCTAGAGGCTATTACCCTTCTTACATGGAACGCTTCTTTGAGGAAAATGGTATCGTAATCCATAAGGAGGCTGGTGATGATGTGATTCTCAGGCTGGGCACTATTGACTTCTACACCTTCAGCTATTACATGTCAACATGTGAATCAGATGACCCTGCTGTTACGGCTAAGACGGCTGGGAATCTGGTCGGCGGTCTTGCTAATCCTTACCTTAAGGCTAGCGACTGGGGATGGCAGATTGACCCTCAGGGCTTGAGGTGGACTCTCAATGAAATTTGGGACAGGTATCAGCTCCCTGTTATGGTCGTCGAAAATGGGCTTGGCGCTAAGGATGTCTTGACTGAGAACGGCAAAATTCATGATACTTACAGGTCTGACTACCTGCGTCAGCACATTGTGCAGATGCGTGAAGCAGTCGCTGATGGCGTCGACTTGCTGGGCTATACTCCTTGGGGCTGGATTGATGTCGTATCGGCTTCTACGGGGGAAATGGCAAAGCGTTATGGCTTCGTTTATGTCTCTAAATATGATGACGGCACGGGTGACCTTACGCGTATACGTAAAGACAGCTTTTACTGGTACAAAAAAGTCATCGCTACAAACGGAAGGGATTTAACATGAAATAATTTCATTAGTTCGCCGCCGCTTCTATAAGCGGTGAGCCTTCTCTATTAATGCCTCCTATGGCTATTACTAATGCTATAGCAAGAAATAACAGCGTGTGTTAGGTTCGCAGCTACATCATCTATAATACATTTCATCGTAATAAAGAAAAGGCACTTGTTACATGAAGCCTTTAGTCTACGTTATTGCTGCAGTATATGAAGTAGTTGACTATGGCTCAAAAGACTGGTCATCAGAAATATACAACCTATACCCAGAAAATAATAGGCGTATCAATCTCATACAATACCAGCACCGTAAACTCGTTTCGGCAATAAAAACAGGTATCCTCACAGCATAAGGAGGAGGCAGCTTAGACCTTTTCTATTAAGCGGCATAAGATTATATGTCTTGCTCAGGATTTTTTCACGGCTCTTTTCACATTAGAGGCTGTTCGTTTTACTCTCTATTCGGAATTTGTTATTATAACTCGTATGCTCAAAAAAATACAAATACTGTTTTTTTTACATTAAAAAGCTTGAGGAGGGCTATCCTGTTCTCAAAACAAGCAGCTCATATTAAGCATTAATATATTACTACTATGTTGAGGACAACAATAATATAATTCGCTATATCGCTCTCAACACCGCAGAACAGCTGCTCTGCTAATTAATCACATACAATTTTAGTCGCGTCGGGGGCTTTGATTAAGACTATGCTTGGCGGGATGATTATCAGCTCAGGTCATATATGCCTTGCATACTATAGAAAGGGCACTAACTTTTTCAAAAAACTTAAATCTTGAATACTTCTTAATATCTTTTATCCCTTTAACTTGTGCAGATGTTTCGCGCAATATGAATACAAGGCACTTTATTTGACCGCTATTGTTGCAACTCCGCTCGCTACATAAGCTTAATACATTTTCCTCTGTCAGTATCAGCAGTAATACTTAAGCTCAACACGCTCTGAATACTAAAATTTGATCGCAGTTGCAGTAGAGAGACTATCTAGATATATCTCCTTTGTTCAAATTTATCATTACTCACTTATACACTCAGAGATAATAAGCATAATTTCTGCTACACTATATGCGGGGGGAACTTTATATTAGAAGCATGTACTTCGGGAAAAATTTATTCCATGAGATGTCTTATTGTGTTTTTGTGCTCTTCAAGATGTTTACTATAAGGCTTTAGAAAACGTCATTCAGCTTCTTCATCAATGGAAGCTTTACAGTTGAGATGCACATAAAAAAGGCACTTTCTTAGAATAGGCAAAAATCAGCATCAGAAAATCACTCCTATACCTTGATACTGCTCTATACAAGGAATATAGCGCATCGTTTTGACTCCTATAAGCTACTTATTTAAGTCTACTATTCCATCTCTTAGAACTTATCTAAATATTCTACATTATTATGCTGCAGAAGCGCTTATTAAATTCTCTTTCATGCTTCATTGCTTCAAAACATATTACCTATCCTTCTTATTCTACTTATTGAATTTCTGATTAAAATAATTCTCTCCTTTATGCTACAATTATCTTTAACATTTAATCAAACAAATCTAGAGGAATTTCATACAAGTCTTCACTACTTTATCTCCTTTCCTCTATACTTCCTCTCTCATGGGGGTTAATTTGCCGTTACTAGCATAGTCTTGACATCATAGAAAGGAGTTCCTTATGGCTATCGTTTTTAATGAAAAAAATAAAACTTTTTCTCTGCATTCCGCTACTTCTACTTATCAGCTCAAAATTGGTAACCTCAATTACGTTAATCATTTGTATTATGGACCAACTATCCTCGATGATGACCTCGCTTTCCTCATTCGTCGCTATGACAGAGGCTTCTCAGGGAATCCTTATGATTCCCTAAAGGAAAGAACGTTTTCTCTAGATGCTCAGCCTCAAGAATTTTCTACTCAACAGCAGGGCGATTTCAGAATAAATTCTATTGAGGTCCAAAATTCGGACGGCAGCTTCTCTTTCAATGGACGCTATGTCTCTCACAAATTATACAAAGGGCCGTTCTCACTCAATGGATTACCTACTCCTTTCGCTACTGAAAAAGATACTGTCGATACTCTGGAGCTGCTCATTGAGGACGCTATCTCTAAAATTCAGGTTACTCTCCTTTACTCCGTCTTCGAAGAAGCTGATATTATCATGCGCGCCGCTAGAGTTCATAACTCTAGTAATGAGACTATTCAGCTTAAACGCATAATGTCCCTTAACATGGATTATATGAACGGCTGTAACTTGGATTTACTCTCACTGCCTGGTCGCTATGGTCAAGAACGTCAAGTTGAGCGTCAGCACCTCACTCATCATGTTCACAAAATTCGCAGCGGCAGAGGCATCTCGTCTCATCAGCAAAATCCTTTTATTGCACTCCTTGATAAAAATACTACTGAGGATTACGGCGATTGCTATGGCTTCGCTCTCATGTATTCCGGCAGCTTCCTCGCTGAAGTCGAGTTAGACCAGTACGACCAAGTTCGACTCGTTATGGGCATTAATGACAGACTCTTCAGCTATGCAGTTCTCCCTGATGAAGATTTTGATACTCCCGCTGTCCTCTTGACTTATTCTCACAGAGGATTAACTCAGATGAGCCATATTTATCATAATTTCTTCAGAAACAATCTCAATAACAGCAAGTTCATTAAGAATGTTAAGCGTCCAGTCCTCATTAACACTTGGGAAGCCGCTTTCTTTAACTTCGATGACGTTAAGATCGTCGAAATCGCTAAGGCCGCTAAAGGTATGGGCGTCGAAATGATCGTCATGGATGATGGTTGGTATGGTAAGCGCGATGATGATAATTCAGGACTCGGAGACTGGTTCGTCAACAAAAATAAGATTAAGTGCGGCCTAAATTCTCTCGTAAAACAAATTAATGACCTCGGCATGAAGTTCGGTATCTGGTTTGAACCCGAAATGGTCTCGGAAGACTCTGACCTCTTCCGCGCTCATCCGGATTGGGCTATGGAAATCCCAGGCAGAAGAGCCGTCAGAAGCCGTAACGAACTCGCACTCGATGTCGGCAGAAAAGAAGTTCAGGACTACCTCATTGAGAGTATCAATAATATACTCGACAGTGCTAATATCTATTACGTCAAATGGGACATTAACCGCGCTATCACTGATTTATGGTCTAATGCTTTGCCTCCGGAGAAGCAAGGCGAAGTATCGCACAGGTATGTCCTTGGCCTTTATAGGGTTATGGACGGCATCATTAAGACTCATCCAGACATTATGTTTGAGGGCTGTGCGGGTGGTGGGGGACGTTTTGACCCGGCTATGCTTACTTACTTCGTTCAGTATTGGAGTTCCGATAACACTAAACCTTTGGATAACCTTAAACTTCATTACGGCTCGTCTTTCCTTTACCCAGTTTGCTGCATGGGTGCTCATGTCTCGGAAGCTAGCTCTATGATCCCCTTTGAAACTAAGGCCGCTATCGCTATGTGCGGCACTTTCGGCTATGAGCTGGACGCTACTAAATTGAAGGAAAAAGAAATTTTGGCTTGTAAGAAAATGAGTGCGCTTTACCACAAGTACTATCAGCTCAATTTCTTCGGCGATTACTACAGATTAGCTAATCCTTTTGAGCTTATTAATCTCGTCGCTTGGCTGTCTGTCGCTAAAAACAAAAAAGAAGCTTTACTCACTGTCATTACCGTTAACTTAACTGTCAATGGACCTCAGGAATACATTAAGTGTAAAGGTCTTGAACCTCATACCCTTTACCGCATTGAAGGGGACGGAAATGGTGAGGTCGCTACGGGCATGGCTCTCATGCATGCGGGAATACCTATCCCTCGTGAAATTCCAGAATATACTTCCTTCATTTACCATCTCGTCGCTGTAGAGCCTTAACATTTCTCTTGACTCCTGCTGCTACGTCATAGTCTATGATATTAATGCCATGATATACTATTAACTTACCATATATTGATTCACAGGAAGGAAGTTATGCACCATGTCAATCGTTCGAAAAGGTTATTGCGTTAATGGAGAATGGCTCGTTTCTATGGCTGATACGTTCATGACCGTTACTGACTCTAGTACTGGTGAACCTATCGCGGAAGTTCCTTGCTGTACTCAATCTGAAGTCGAACAAGCTATCTCCGCCGCCGATGAGGCTTTCAAGCATTGGTCTGCTCTCTCCATCAGCAAAAGAGTTCAATATATGTTCAAGTGGAGAAATATTCTCGCTGAGCATGAAGAAGAATTAGCCGTCCTATGCGCTAAAGAACTCGGCAAAAATCTTAATGAGGCACGCGGCGATGTCAGAAAAGCTATCGAACCTACTGAACTCGCTTGCGCTCTTCCTTATACTGTACAGGGAAAAGCCGCTATGCAGGTTACTACAGGCTTTGACACCGCTTCATATCGTTTCCCGCTTGGCGTTGTCGCCGGAATTGTTCCAATGAATTTCCCAGCTATGATACCTTGGGGATGGATGGTCCCCCTCGCTATCGCTTGCGGCAATACTGTCGTCCTTAAGGCCAGTAGTCAGACTCCTTTAACTTCTATGAGAATTATTGACCTGTTCTACAAAGAGGGCGGGTTTCCTAAAGGCGTTGTCAATCTTGTAACTTGCAGTAGAAAAGAGGCTGACATCCTACTCACTGACCATAGAGTTAAAGCAGTTACTTTCGTCGGCACTACTGGAGTAGGCAAGCAGATCTATTCCGTCGCGGCGGCACACGGCAAAAGAGTTCAGGCTCAGTGTGAAGCTAAAAATCATGCTCTCCTCCTTGAAGACGCTAACCTCGAAAGTGCTACCAGTGCAATCATTAATTCTACTTATGGCTGTGCTGGCATGAGGTGCATGGCTCTTCCAGTTATCGTCGTTCAGGAAAGTATCGCAGATAAATTTGTCGCTCTCCTCAAGAAAAAAGCTATGGCTCTCAAAGTCGGCTGCGCTTACAAGGAAGATACTCAGCTTGGACCGGTCGTCTCCGCTTCTCATCAGAAAAAAGTTTGCGACTGGATTCAGAAAGGCGTTGATGAAGGCGCTGAACTGGTGCTTGACGGTCGAGGCTATAAAGTTCAAGGCTATGAGAACGGTTTCTTTGTTGGACCGACTATCCTTGATAAGGTCAAGCCGGGTATGTCGGTTGGAGACTGTGAAATCTTCGGACCGGTCACTGCTATCAAACGCGTTAAGGACTTTGAAGAAGGTATCGCTATTATGAATGCTAACCCCTTCGCTAATGGCTCTTCCATTTTCACTCAGAGCGGCTATTATGCTCGCGAGTTCGCTATGAGAACTGACGGAGGCATGGTCGGCATTAATGTCGGTATTCCTGTCCCATCAGCTTACTTCCCATTCTCCGGCAATAAGGATTCATTCTTTGGAGATCAGCATGTACTTGGCCTGGACGGCGTTAGGTTCTACACTAGGGCTAAGACCGTCACTACTCACTGGTACGACGAAGAAAGCTCAAAGAAACCTATGGATACTTGGGAAGGTACTGTAGAAAGAGATTAAACACATGATAACAAAAACGAGGCAAAGACCCTTAACGTCAAAGCCTCGTATATTATTTTCGGGGTGTGAGGGGCTTACTTCATAACCTTAACAGGCACTCCGCCCTTCTCGCATGACTCCTTCGCCGCTATCGCTATTAGGACTGGCTGCAATCCGTCAAATGCTCCTACTACCGTATCCTTATCATTCAGACATGAGTCAACAAAAGCACTCTCTTCTGTGATAAACGCCTCATTGTAACGCTCCAAGAAAAACCATAATGGCTTCTCCTTCGTTACTGCGTCCTTCGTGTATAGCGTCGTGTTGTTCGCCGTCTCGTTGTCCGCTGTGATACATCCCTTAGAGCCGAATACCTCGATGCGCTGGTCATATCCGTAGACTGCTTGACGGCTGTTGTCTATCACTCCTAACGCTCCGTTCGCAAACTTCAATGTGATTATGCACGTATCAACGTCTCCGGCTTCTCCTATCTCTGGATTTACTAGGCAGGCCCCGAATGCGCTTACCTCCTCTACCTCGGAGCCGGAAAGATAACGCACCATGTCAAAATCATGTATCGTCATGTCTACGAATATTCCACCGGATACCTTCACATAGCTTAACGGGGGTGCTTCAGGGTCGCGGCTCGTTACTTTGACGATTTGGACTTCTCCTATTCCGCCAGACTGCACTACATCGTGCACATGCTTGAAGTTTCGGTCAAACCGGCGGTTAAATCCTACCTGATATTTCACTCCGGCTTTCTTCACTTCCTCTAGCACTGCTCGTATCTTGCTTAAGTCGTGGTCAATCGGCTTCTCGCAGAATATATGCTTGCCGACTTTGGCCGCCTCAATTGAAATCGGGGAATGCGTGTCCGTTGATGAGCATATGAATACCGCATCTATGTTCGCATCTTTCAGTATGTCATGATAGTCGCTCGTGTATTTCGCTATGTTGAGCTTTTCCGCTAGTTCCTTCGCTGCTGGTTCATAGACATCAGATACTGCCGCAAGACTCGCCCCAGGTACACGAGATACAAGATTGTTTGCGTGCAGTTTACCTATACGCCCGGCTCCGATTATGCCTATTCGTAATTTCTTCTCCATGCTGGTTAATCATCCTCCTAGTATTTCCTGGCTGCCTGTTCGTGCTCTACGTGAACCTTCCACGCTGCCCGGTTCGCCGCTGTTCCGCCTACCTCTACTGAGCCTACTCGCCACCATGCGCCGTAGCCTTCCGTCATCGATTTCGGCAGTACCTTAATGTCAAACAGCACAGGCACTTCCTTTATCCCTTTCGACTCCGTTAGCGCTTTCTCCAGTTCCTCCAGCGTTCGGATCGTATAACCCTTCGCTCCGTACGCTCGCGCTATTCCCGCAAAGTCCACTGAGATAAAATTCCCGTCATGCTTACCGCTGGCCAAGTTCCGGAAGCGCAATTCCGTGCAAAGTGAGGCATTCCCTTGTCCAGTCTGAAGGTTATTTATACAGCCGTATGAGGCATTGTCAAACACTACTATATTCACCTTCTTGTGCTCCTGTACAGCTGTCAGTAGCTCTGAGTGTAGCATTATAAACGCTCCATCTCCTACCATTGAGTACACTTCATGCTCTTCTCCTATCGCTAACTTTACTCCTAACGCTCCGGAGACCTCATAACCCATACATGAATATCCGTACTCCATGTTGTACGTGTCTTGCACTCTCGCTCGCCACATCCTCTGCATGTCTCCTGGCAATGATCCAGACGCTCCGATTACGCTGTCTCCTGGCTCAATCAGTCTATTTATAGCCGCTAGCGCTGCGGTCTGTGGCAAACTCGCTTTCACGTCCTCGGCATATCGGTACGCTGACTTCGCATTAGCATCATTGACCTCTGGCACATAACCTTCACCGAATGTTATCGCGGCTAAACGTTCGTACTCTTTGTTCCATTTCTGGATTGCTGCTTCTGGTTCGCCAACGTAAGCAGGTTTATACCCATCTAACGCTGCATAGAGTTTCTCTAAAGCGTCCTTAGCATCCGCTATCACTGCTATAGCATTCAGCTTGAATGACTGAAACTCAGAAACGTTAATGTTCACAAACTTGGCTTCTTCTCGGAATAGCCACTTGGACGATGTCGTGAAGTCCGTGTATCGTGTACCTACTCCGATTATTAGGTCCGCTTCCTTCGCTATGTCATTCGCTGCTGAACACCCAGTTACTCCTAGCCCGCCTAGATTGAGAGGGTGATCCCATGATAATGCACTCTTTCCGGCCTGCGTCTCTCCAAAGGGGATTCCGTACTTCTCGGCAAATCTCTTGAATGCATCGTGCGCCTCTGAATATCGCACTCCTCCTCCGCAAATCAGCATCGGCTTCTTCGATGAACGTATCGCTTCTACTGCATTCTTTATCGCTATGTCCGTCGCTGGTCTCCGTTCTATTCGCCATACTCGTTTTGCAAAGAATGAGACGGGGTAATCATACGCCTCTCCTTCCACGTCCTGTGGCAGCGCTATACATACTGCTCCGGTATCTGCAGGATCGGTCAGCACCCTAAACGCACTTATCATTGCACTCATCAGCTGTTCGGGACGGACTATCCTATCCCAGTAACGGCATACAGGACGATACCCATCATTCGTTGAGAGGGAGAGGTCGGTCGGCTGCTCGATCTGCTGTAATACTGGGTCAGGCTGGCGGCACGCGTATACATCTCCGGGAAGTATCAGCACTGGTATATTGTTAGCTGTTGCCGTCGCGGCGGCCGTTATCATGTTGGCTGCCCCTGGCCCTACCGATGACGTTACTGCCATTATCTGCTTACGCTTCATATGCTTGGCAAAGGCTACTGCTACATGCGCTTGACCTTGCTCGTTCTTACCTTGATACACTTCAAGACGGTGCGCTTCCTGAAGTAACGCTTGCCCTAATCCTACTACGTTCCCGTGACCGGGCAGCATAAACACTCCCTTCACAAAAGGCTGTTCTACGTCATCATATGCTACGTACTGATTCTCTAGAAACATAACCAGTGCTTGCGCCATCGTTAGTCTTGCTGTCTTCATCTCTCGTCCTCCGCTTTGAATATATGTTCATTCGCATCACTTTTCCACAGCCATGAATGCTCGGGATCATCAATGCGCGTCTTCCTCCATGGATTGCCGGGTAAATGCCTTATTCCCCACATGTAGCACATCGCATAACCTGGTGCTGCCCCCTGTGAATGGAAAGAATGATTTATTACTAGGCAGCCGTTATGTCCGGTCTGGTACACTTCTCCGTTCGCAAATCCAGCTCCGAATCCGTTAGGGGAGTCAAAGCGGAAAAAATATACTTCTGGCTGCGGGTGATGATGTGGCGGATAGCTCGACCATTTGCCGGGATAATTCAGCACTTCTCCTAATACCATATTGCTATAAGGCGCGGACTCGTAATCGAAAAACGTCTGGATCTCTCTCTGCATACACCCCATAAGTTCGCCGTTAGCTCCTGCGTGTTGTACCATAATATCCTCAGGTCCGTAAAGTTTAGCAGGAAAAATTCTATCGTTATCAGTCTTTTGTACATATATTTCTGCATGTTCGACAGCTTTTACGGTTATTTGCGTGGCTCTACATACATGTAAGCAGTACGCAGCGTAATGAAATGTATCGGGGCGAATTGCTTCGTGCTCTTGGCCGTTATACACAAAGTTGACTTTACCGATAAGCAGGTCTAAGGCTAATTCTTTATCCTGTTCGTCAAAAGTATATTCATCGCCTGCATCTAACACTAGAAGTCCTATATCCATGCCAGTGTTACAGTCATTCAGACCTATTGTCATATATGCGTTATAACCTCTCACAACGCTTTTATGCATGTACATGAATATTCACCTCTTCCTAAAGTCCGGTATGTTCTCGAATATACTTCCGCGCCTTTATTGCATACTCTAAAGGATTTGCCTTTGCTGGGTCTTGTTCTGCCTCAACCAGCAGCCAGCCCTCATAATTCGCTTCATCAAGCACCTTAAAGATTGGCTCAAAGTTTACGCAGCCGTCTCCAGGTACTGTGAACGCTCCCTCGCGTACTGCCTTCAGAAAACTCCACCCTTCGGCCTTCACTCGCGCAACTACTTCTGCCCTCATGTCCTTTAAGTGGACGTGCCCTACTCGCTCTACATACTTCTTGAGGACGGTCAAGGGGTCTTCACCGGCAAACGTGAAATGTCCGGTGTCGTAGCATAAGTACACGCTTTCCTTATCCGTATTGGCTAACATCCTGTCAGTCTCTTCCGCCGTCTGTACCACTGTCCCCATGTGATGATGGTAGCACAGCTTGAAACCTCTATCCGTCGCTATACGGCCAAGTACATTTAATCCCTTGCAGAACTTCTCCCACTCGGATGCATCCATTATGTGCTTCTTGTCACCAAGCACTGCAACATCTACTTTACCCTGAATAGAATAACTCTGCTCGGATACGTTGATACGGTTAGCTCCTACGGCTGTCAGAAAATCTAGCTCCTTGCTGAAGTCCTGCTCGACCTGTTCAAGAGGCTGTGTCAGGATGAACGATGAAAACCAACGAGACGCTATCCTCATGCCTCGAAGGTCTAGCTCTCTCTTCAGCTCCGCAGGGTCAGAAGGGTATTTGTTCCCTATCTCGCAACCCGTGAAACCTGCTAATGCCATCTCACTTACTGTCTGTCTGAACGTGTTTTCGGCTCCGAGTTCCGGCATGTCATCATTACACCAGCCTATAGGAGCTATCCCTAAATACACCTTATTATTTTTCATCGTATCCCTCTTTCTCTTGCTTATGCCATTTCTTCCACGCCATAAACAATAATATTCCTCCTATAACTGCAAATAATGCTCCAGATAGTATACTAATGACTGGATATTCTGTCTCTTTGCGAAAACATTGCGTGATAAGATCATCTCCCAAATATAACAGGTATCCTCCAGCTACTGTCCATATTACACTACGGCTCTTATCGTTAAGCATCTATCTTCACTTTCCTGCAGGTCTTCCACGCTTCTGTTGTAGCGTAACCTACTAATGTAGATTTCGTGCCGTCGTACACGCTGACACCTGGTACTTGGCCGCTGAGGGCGCATTTCACAAACTCCTCCATCTCTGTTAGGTACGCTTCCGCAAAACGTTCTGGAAATGAGCCTACGCATTCAGTACAGACACCATTTGAGTTATAGACTGTCGCTAGGTTCTTCTCCGGCACTGCTGAAATCCTGATCGTCCCTTCTGTTCCGACAATCTCAGTCTCTACGTGATAACCATACGGTGCTATCCTTCCGACATGAACCATTGCCATCGCTCCATTAGCAAACTTGTACACCGCAACTCCAGTCTCATCGTCCCCGGCTTCCTTGAACTCCGGATGCTTGAACGTTGATCCCATCGCGTACACTTCCACTGCTTCACTCTTCAGAAACCATCGGCAAAGGTCTATATCATGTATGGCCATATCTAGGAATATTCCTCCGGAGTTCTTCGCAAATCGTATCGCTCCTTGAACTGCGGACTCCGGATCTATCCCTGTCGCTTTCACTAGGTAGGGGGTACCTATCGCTCCCTGCTCTACTAACTTTTTCGCGTATGCATAGGACTTGTCGTAACGGCGCATGAACCCTAGCATGAATGTCAACTCTGGGTGTCTCTCTACTGCTGACTCCGCCTGCTTGCATTGTACTACATCCACTCCTAACGGCTTTTCTGAGAATACATGCTTTCCTGCGTCAAGGGC
>ERZ842401.3872-NODE-3872-length-18096-cov-3.571088_pt1 | contig 18096 bp, 17 predicted proteins | sample MGYA00521270_ERZ842401 | MGnify/ENA primary metagenome ERZ842401 (study PRJEB31892, sample SAMEA3878208) | bioreactor metagenome | biome: Moose rumen | place: Sweden | collected 2011-10 | study: EMG produced TPA metagenomics assembly of the PRJEB12797 data set...
GCTTCTGGGGCGAAAATAGTTTAGCCTATGTGATGATTATAATCATAGCCTGACAGGTAGAGTGACGAACGTTTAGATATTGATATGATATAATTTTTATATGAAAAAGGTTTTAAGTGTTTTTGGAACACGACCAGAGGCTATAAAGATGGCCCCCGTAGTGAAGGAGCTTGAGCTTCGACGAGAAATTAAATCGATTGTTTGTGTTACCGCACAACATCGTGAGATGTTGGATCAAGTATTGGAGGTGTTTGGAATTCACCCAGATTATGATTTGAATATTATGAAGGAAGGTCAAACGCTGGGTTATATTACGGCAGAAGTTTTAACGGCGTTAAATAGAATTATTGAGAAGGAAAGACCAGATTTGGTTTTAGTGCATGGCGATACGACATCTGCTATGGCTGCAGCGCTCGCAGCATATTATCGGAATACTGCAGTAGGGCATGTGGAAGCCGGGTTGCGCACTTATGATATTAATTCACCTTTTCCAGAAGAAATAAACAGACAAATAATTGACAAAATATCAAGACTACTATTTGCGCCCACATACTTGAATAAGGAAAATTTGCAGAAAGATTGTAATAAAGGGCAGATGATATTCGTCACTGGTAATACGGTGGTTGATGCCTTAAAAACTACGGTTATAGAAGGATATTCTTGTGATGATTTTGATTGGGTAAAAAACCATAGAATGATATTATTGACGACGCATAGACGTGAAAACTTTGGAAAACCTATGGAAAATATTTTTGCGGTAATCAATAAAATTACGGATGAATTTGATGATGTAAGAGTGATATACCCGGTGCACCCGAATCCTGAAGTTAGAAATGTCGCAAAAAGGATGTTTGATGGAAACAAAAAAATAAGGTTAACTAATCCTTTAGACGTGATAGAGTTTCATAATTATATGGAGAAAGCTTATTTAATAATGTCTGATAGCGGTGGTGTGCAGGAGGAGGCTTCGGCGTTGCATAAGCCTGTCTTAGTGCTTCGTAAAGAAACTGAAAGACCAGAAGGTGTGAATGCTGGTACATTGAAATTGGTGGGGACTTCGTTTGATGAAGTTTTGAAAGAAGTTAGAAGGTTATTGGTAGATGATAGGGAATACAAAAAAATGATAGGAGGGACGAATCCTTATGGCGATGGAAATGCTAGTAAGCGAATCGTTGATGCTATTGAAAAATATGGTTAGGATTTTTTAGTGAAGATAGACTTGAGTTTAGAAAAAGGTTTAATGATTGTATTGCCAATTTTGTAGCTGGCCGATGATCGAAGGAGTTCTATTTCTGTATAGGCTTGGTCTAGCGAGGATTCTAATTCCTTACAACGGTTTTTATAAAGACCGGCTTCACGAGCACTAGAAATCCCGAAAAGATGATCTTTGTAGGAAATTTCTTTGAACCAATCCGGTAGTTTTATTTTTTGGTATTCTTTAGCGTACTTTTGGCACGGGTTTTCTAGGTTACAGAATGCATAAAAATCGTGATGTAAAAGTTGTCTTTCGTTAGCTGGAATATTTTTAGTAAGGTTGTCGTAGGCGACATTTAAATCGTGCGACAGTTCAGAGGTAGTTGGGATGGTGGTGTCTTCAAATTTCATAGATTTTGGCTGCAAAAACCCAGAAGTTAAATAAGTGGGGCATTTAATGCAAGAAAAATCAGTACAGTACTTAGTGGTGCCAAACGGAAATGCATTGGCGAGTTCTTTGCGGGTTTTTTTAATAGTTTGAACGGTTTGACCAGTAAAAATGGCGAGTTCGGGGGCTCGATCTACGGCGCCAGCTTCAACAATATATCTTTTAATTTGCGAGATGAAGTTAGCACGCTCTTTAAAATTATCAGGTAAGCCGATAAGTGGAACAATATCAATAAATGCGCCATAATAATGATCCGGTAGATAAGTATAAGGAGCCTCAATTAACGTGGTATTTTTGTTGTAAATTTTTCCTCCGAGTTCTGGGAATTCGATAAAACTGTATTCTTTGGGTAATTGTTTGCATATCGACTTGCGGAATTTTTCGAAATCTTCAAATGGCATAGCGATGTCCATATCGTCATCCCATGGGATGAAGCCTTGCCAAAAATGGACACCAATCGCGGTGCCACTGACAGCAAAATAACGTAAGTTATTTTCATCGCAGATCTTTGCAAATGTTTTGTAAGTTTTTAAATTGATTTGTTGAATTTCTTTAGTAATAGGATCTATGTTGTCCATATATAAATTATAGCATTATATTGGTTTATCAGGTAGACTTTCCAGTGATTGTCTGGTAGAATGGTATGGATGAGTGTAAGTGTTAAAGAATTAATAGAAAAAAGTAGAAGTTCCTTGCATAATGATGGGATGAGAGGGTTTTTGAGAAAGGCGAAAAATTGGACAGTTTTTCAGTTTAAAAAAGACAAACGTAAAGAAGTGGTGAAGGACGTTTTATTTATTAATGGCTGCGGATTGCCCCACCCTCAGAGATACAGGGTTTTGCATCAAATGGAACAGCTTGAGGCAAATGGAATATCTTCTGATGTAGTGTTTTATACATTGGTAAAACCTGAGATGATTAAATTTTATCGATGCGTAGTAGTTTTTAGATGCCCTATTACGAAAGAAGTTGATGCTTTAATAGAAAAAGCTCATTATTATAATAAGGTTGTTTTTTTTGATATTGATGATTTGGTAATTGATAAAAAATATACTGATAAGATTAAACATGTGCAAGGTTTGGATAGAGAGGAGCGAGAAGAGTATGATGATGGTGTGGAGCGCATGGGTCGCACTATGATGAAAAGTGACTATATTATTACTACGACGGGCGCTTTAAAAAGAGAATTGGAAAAATATGGTAAGGAAGTATATGTCAATCGTAATGTGGCGAGTGAGGAAATGGTGAGGCTATCGCTTGATGCGTCCTTGAGTACAAAAAAGGATAAAGATGAAGTCGTTATCGGGTATCTTAGCGGAAGTATAACACACAACCCAGATTTTGAATTAGTCCGGCCAGCGTTAATAAGATTGATGGATGAGTTCCCGAATATTAAATTATTGGTAATGGGGCACTTGGATGTGCCGGAAGAATTAAAAAAGTACAGAGATCGGATTATTAAAAAACCGTTTGGTGACTGGAGAAAATTACCAAAAATAATTGCGTCGCTTGATATTAATTTGGCGCCAATTGAGGAATCGATTTTTAATGAAGCAAAATCCGAAAATAAATGGACAGAAGCTTCATTGTGCGGAGTAGTGACGGTCGCTTCGAATTTTGGCGCTTTTAGGGATGTGATTGACGATGGAAAGACTGGCATGCTTTGTGGAGCTACCGAGGATTGGTATGAAAAAATAAAAAAGTTGGTTTTGAATAAAAAATTAAGGGATGAAATTGGTCAAAATGCAAAAGAAAAAGTTTTAAAGGATTATGTTACGACCTATACGGGATTAGGTCTGGCGAGATTTATTGAATCTAAATTAAAAAAGAATATTGGTTTTGTTTTGCCTACCACGAATATTAGCGGTGGAGTCAATGTGGTTTTAAAGCATTGTGATATTTTGAGAAGAAATGGTTGGGATGTTATGGTAATTAATATGGACGTTAGTGACAAAAATATTGTTAATTGTGATGGTGAAGTGAATGTTGTCAGTGCGGTTAGTCACGAGTTCCAGGCGCGTTTTGATTCTTTAGTTGCAACTTTATACACTACGCTTGATTTTGTTAAAAGATATCCAGAAGTGAAAAATAGATTTTATTTTGTGCAAAACTTTGAGACAGATTTCAATAATTTTGGGTCAAACCAAAGGAGGATTGCTAACGCTACTTACAATGCGACTGATGATATCAAATACATAACTATTTCAAAATGGTGCCAAAGATGGCTGAAGGATGATTTTGAGAAAAAAGCTAAATATGCACCGAATGGTATTGATGATACGAAATTTGAGCTAAAGAGTAGAAAGTTCGGTAAGAAAGTTAAGCTGTTGATAGAGGGGAATTCTGATGATCACTATAAAAATGTAGATGAGAGTTTTCGTATTGTTGAGAAGCTTGATAAAAATAAGTTTGAAATTTGTTATTTGTCCTATCAAGGACAGCCGAAGAGCTGGTATCGCATTGATAAGTTTTATCATAGGGTGCCTCATGATAAAGTAGGAGAAGTTTACGGAGAGGCTGATATCCTATTGAAGTCAAGTAAATTGGAGAGTTTTTCTTATCCGCCACTTGAAATGATGGCTACAGGGGGATATGTGGTGGTTTCTCCAAATGCTGGAAATATTGAATATTTGGAAGATGGCAAAAATTGCCTTTTTTATGAGCCAGGGAATATAGATGAGGCTGTTGCAAAAATAAATCAAATTGTATCTGATAGTAAATTGAGAAAAGTTTTAAAAGACGGGGCGGATAAGACGGTAAAAGAGAGGTATTGGAGAGATATGGAAGATAAGATTTTGGATTTGTATAAATGAGTGTTGTAAAAAAGAAAAATGTTGTATATGTAGTAGAGGATTTGAAAAGTGCTCAGTTTAGATATCGGGTATACAATGTAAAGCAAAGTTTAGAAAATAATAGGAAGTGGTGTTTAAAATATTACAGGAAGGGCGAATTTGACAAAATTGAGGCTAGTTTATGCGATGCTAAAATATTGGTCATCGAAAGGCAGTCTGCGAAAGATAATTCAATTTTGAAAATCATTGATTTGGCAAAGAAGCGGAAAATAAAAGTTTTATTTGATTTGGATGACTTAGTGTTTGATTACCGTGATTTACTATTATTGATGAGGACTACAAATAGTCGAAATATATTGTATTGGTTGGGTTATTTTTGGGGGATAAGACGAATAGCGAAACGAGTAGACGGTTTTTTGTGCACGAACGAGTTTTTAGGTAAGAAATTGAAACGAAGTTTTAAAAAACCCTACAAGGTAATACCAAATTATTTAAATATGGAACAAGTTGAGCTGTCGGAGAGGCTTTTGGCGAAAAAAGGGCATCGTGATTTTTGGGTTGGCTATTTCAGTGGGTCTCCTACGCATACGAAGGATTTTCGGTTGGTGGAATCTGATTTAATAAAATTTTTAAATAAACATGATGATGCAAGAATAATGGTGGTGGGATACATGGATTTTTCATTGAAAATGAAAGAAATGATGAAAATTGGGAAGGTTAAAGTTGCTAAAGCAGTGGATTATTTGAAATTGCAGGAATTGATTGCAAAAGTGGATGTGAATATTGCGCCTTTGGAGATTAATGATTTTACTAATTGTAAGTCGGAATTAAAATTTTTTGAGGCGGCGATAGTAAAAACTACTACCGTTGCATCGCCGACTTATTCTTTTTTGCATGCTATACAGGACGGAAAGAATGGGTTTTTAGCAAAACCTGGAGAATGGTATGAAAAAATGGATTTATTATACTGTGATCCAGAATTAAATAAGAAAGTAGCAGATAATGCAAAAAAAGATGTTCTAAAGAAATTTTTTGGAGAAAAAATAGAAAAAGATATCGAGGAGGCGTATGGCTATTTTGCAGCATAAAAAAGTATCGGTTGTTATTCCTAATTATAACTATGCTAGATATCTGCGTAAAAGAATTAAATCAATCTTGAAGCAAACATACCCAATTTATGAGCTGATAATTTTAGACGATTGTTCAAGTGATAATAGTATTAAAATAATTAAAGACGAAATTGAAAAAATAAAGATAAGGTTTCCAAAGACAAAAGTTAAGTTTATTGAAAATTCAGTCAATTCTGGGAAGCCGATTGCCCAATGGAAAAAAGCTTTTAGTGAGGCTTCTGGTGATTATGTGTGGATTGCTGAAGCGGATGATTTGTCTGATAGTAATTTTTTGAGTGATGTGATGAAGGGATTTGACGATCCAGACGTTGTGCTTTCGTATAGCGAATCGATGATTATTAATAGAATCGGAATGATGATTACGCCAAACTTTAGATGGTCGAGAGATAGAGAAAAAACGGGACATTTTAAGAATAGTTATAGCAAAGAAGGTAATGATGAAATTTGCGAAATAATGGCTATTAGATGCACAATACCGAATGTCTCAGCGGTAGTATTTAAAAAAGATCCTAAAATTCCTTTCTTTAGATATCTAGACCAATCGTTGAACTTTCTTCAAGTTGGTGATTGGTTTTTTTACGCTAGTGTTCTAAAACATGGGAAAATACATTATGTTAGTAAATCACTTAATAGATTTAGAGTACATTACGATAGTATAACTGGAAAATCGAAAAAAAATAGAAAACATTTTGATGAAGTCGTAGCAATGCATAAAATGTTTGATGAACAGTTTGCGTTAAAAGAGAACGTAAAAGTGGCGATGCGGAATGAGGAACAACGGTTGAAAAATAAGTATGGTATAATTGAAAAATGAATATTGCAGGAGTTCGTGTTTTTTTAAGTAAGGTAATTAAGAAACCGGAGTTTTATTTTTGTTTAGTTTTTATAATATTAAATCTTTTCTTCACACGACAAATTTTGGGCGTAAATGGCGTTGGTAATTTTGTATTTGTGGGTTTAATTGAGGTCGCAATAGAGTGCGCTTCAATATTTGTGCTATATAAAATGCGAGGTCGTGGGGAGCCACTCGAAAAACAGTTTTTATTTTTGGCTTTGGTGTTAGGGTCGTTATTTATTATTTTGCTACCACCGGGGCAATCGCCAGATGATATTACGCATTTTAGGAGAGCATACGGCATATCGCAAGGAGTCCTTGTGCCGGATCAGGTGGTAAATGATAAGGGGGCGATTGGTAGTTTGATCCCGGAAAATACAGATTTCTTGAGCAGGAGACCAGACCATGGAACTTATGAAATGGCTGCAGAAGAACTTTTCGAAGAAAAAGGTGAGTTATCGAATCAACCTTATACTAGTGCGGCTTTGTATAATTTTATATGTTATATTCCCCAATCTATTGCGGCGTTAATTGGTAATATTTTTGGAATTTCGGTTTTGGGTATTGCTTATTTAATGGATATTTTTAATTTTATTGTTTGGGTAATATTAATATATTTTGCTATTAAAATTACACCAAGATTTAAGTCTATATTTCTTTTCGTGTCATTGTTTCCAATCACATTGCAAGAGGCTACGTCGGTTTCTCCTGACGCTTTGACGATAGGCCTTAGTTTCTTTTTGATCGCATATATTTTATATTTGGCATATGAAAAGAAAACGCAGATGACTAAAAAGGATTATGTTATTTTGTCTCTGTGTGCACTTGTTATAGGCTTTTGTAAGATCGTGTATTTGCCATTGATTTTTCTTATGATTGTCATACCGAAGGAGCGGTTTGGCACAACAAAGAAAAAATGGATTTTTTTGGGAGTTTTACTAGGAGCTGTGATCATTTTAAACTTAGCTTGGCTTATGTTCTCGTCGAGATATTTAGTAGAATATAGGACTGGTGTAAATTCAAAAGAACAGTTGGTAGGTATATTAAAAAATCCAATAAAATATCTGATGGTTATGTTTAGAACGATTAACGTGAATGGGCAACTCTGGATGTCGAATATTCTTGGTATTACGCTGGGCGCTTTCACATTTAATCTGCCGAATGCCTTGTTTTTTATTTCTTTTGCATTTTCGATTCTGTTATTCATGCAGAGAAACGAGACAATAAAGCTGAAGAAGGCGGATAGATGGATTTTCTTATTAGTTTTTTTAATGATTATAGCGTTGATTTTTACCAGTCTTTATATGCAATGGACGCCTTTAGGGAATGATGTAATTGACGGAATTCAGGGTAGATATTTCTTGCCGATTATTGTTCTGTTGCCTATTATTTTGAACAGGAGTAATAAGAAGAATTATCCAGTTGTGATTTCTGATGTTGCGGTATTATATTATAGTTTGTTTTTGAATATTGTTGCGTGTATAACCGTATTTGCACAGAATGCGTAGAAGGCACTTGGCCGTGGTTACCCCCATTGTTTTTTGTATAGTTTTATTATAAAATGGTAAATAATCTATTAAGGGAGTTTTTATGAAAGGAATTATTTTGGCGGGGGGGTCGGGCACAAGGCTTTACCCATTAACGCTTGGGACATCTAAGCAGATGCTACCGATTTATGACAAGCCAATGATTTATTATCCTTTGTGCACTTTGATGCTTGCGGGGATTCGTGATATATTAGTGATTTCGACGCCGGATGATTTGCCTAATTTTGAGAGGCTTTTAGGTGATGGTAGAGCGATGGGACTTAATTTGTTTTATAAAGTGCAACCGTCGCCGGACGGGTTAGCTCAGGCTTTTATTTTGGGTGAAGAGTTTATTGGCGATGATGCTTGTGCTATGGTACTCGGTGATAATATCTTCTATGGGTCGGGATTTTCGAATACTTTGATGAAAGCAGTAGAAGGTGCTGAAAGAGGTCGGGCGACGGTATTTGGTTACCATGTAGAAGATCCGGAGAGGTTTGGTGTAGTAGAATTTGATGATGATTGGCATGCGGTGTCGATTGAGGAAAAACCAAAAGAGCCGAAGAGTAATTATGCGGTAACAGGACTTTATTTCTATCCGGCTGGTGTATCAAAAAAAGCGCACAAGGTAAAGCCATCGGAGCGAGGAGAGCTGGAAATCACGACATTAAATGAGATGTATTTGAAGGAGGGATTGTTGGATGTGCAATTGTTGTCGCGAGGGTTTGCATGGCTTGACACGGGGACGATGGATTCGCTGGCGGATGCCTCAGATTATGTGCGGGTGATTCAGAAACGTCAAGGTATTCAGATTGCGGCTCCGGAAGAGGTTGCTTATAAAAAAGGCTGGATTTCGCAGGAAAAATTGATGGAGTCAGCGCAAAAATATAAGAAGTCTTCTTATGGACGGCATTTGCTTAATGTGGCGGAAGGGAAGATTAAAGATTAATGTCTAATTTCAAATTCACATCAATGGGGATAGAAGGAATATATGTAATTGAGCCAAAACTATTTGGTGATGAGCGTGGATATTTCATGGAAACGTACTCGAAGATAGATTTTGAAGAAGCTGGTCTAGATTATGATTTTGTACAGGACAATCAGTCGCGATCTCGGAAAGGAGTATTGAGAGGGTTACATTTTCAGAAGACTCATCCGCAGGCGAAGTTGGTGAGAGTTTTGAATGGGTCGGTGTTTGACGTGGCGGTAGATTTACGTGAAGGATCGCCGACATACGGTAAATGGGTCGGAGTAGAATTGACTGGCGATAATCACAAACAGTTAATGATACCACGAGGATTTGCACATGGGTTTTTGGTACTTTCCGATGTGGCGGAGTTTGCCTATAAATGCGATGATTTTTATCGCTCTAACGACGAGGGCGGACTTGCGTGGAATGACCCTGAAATCGGAATAGAGTGGCCTGAGCTTACGGGAGAGTATAACGGAACAGCTTCGGCTGAAGGGTATAAGCTTATGGATTCAACTCCTCTTAATTTAAGCGATAAAGACCAGAAGTGGAGAGGAATATCTGAACTGAAATAATTTTTCATATTTTATAGATTTATTAAATTGAATAAAGTTGTTTATACAAAGGAGAAATAGTTATGGATAAAAAATATAAGATTGCTGTTGCGGGAACAGGTTACGTAGGCTTATCAATAGCCGTGCTTTTAAGCCAGCATAATACTGTTAAGGCTGTTGACATTATACCCGAAAAGGTGGAGCTTATTAACAACAGAAAATCACCTATTCAGGACGATTATATAGAGAAATACTTAGCGGAAAAAGACCTCGATTTAACTGCTACTCTTGACGCGGAAAACGCGTATAAAGACGCTGAGTTTGTTGTTATAGCAGCTCCGACTAATTATGACAGCAGAAAAAACTTTTTCGATACATCTGCGGTTGAGAATGTAATCGAAACGGTTATGAAAGTTAATCCCGAAGCGATTATGGTAATAAAATCCACTATTCCCGTAGGATATACTAACCATATCAGAAAGAAAACAGGTAGCAAAAATATTATTTTCAGTCCTGAATTTCTGCGTGAAAGCAAGGCGCTTTACGACAATCTTTATCCGAGCCGTATTATCGTCGGAACGGATTTGGATGATGACAGACTTGTAGACGCCGCTCATACATTTGCCGGACTGCTCGCTGACGGAGCGGAAAAGGAAGATATAGATACCTTATTTATGGGATTTACCGAGGCTGAGGCTGTTAAGCTTTTCGCGAACACATATCTGGCGTTGAGGGTTTCTTATTTTAACGAGCTAGATACTTACGCTGAGATGAAAGGTCTGGATACTCAGAAAATTATCGACGGCGTATGTCTTGATCCGCGTATCGGCTCGCATTATAATAATCCTTCGTTCGGATACGGAGGATATTGTCTTCCTAAGGACACTAAACAGCTCCTCGCAAATTATGAGGATGTGCCACAGAATATGATGAGCGCAATTGTTGAGAGTAACCGTACTCGAAAAGACTTTATTGCGGATCGTGTTTTGGAACGAGCAGGATATTATACAGAAGATTCTATGTGGAACGCTGATAAAGAACGTCCGATTACAATCGGAGTTTATCGTTTAACTATGAAGAGTAACAGTGACAACTTCCGTCAGTCGTCTATTCAGGGCGTTATGAAGCGTTTAAAGTCAAAGGGAGCAACGGTTATTGTATATGAACCAACGCTTGAGGACGGAATTACATTTTTCGGTTCTTTGGTAATAAACGATATTAAGCGTTTCAAAAACGCTTGCGACGCTATTATTGCGAACCGTTATGACAGCATTTTAGACGATGTAAGGGATAAGGTTTACACAAGAGATATATTTAAAAGAGACTAATTCAGGAAAGGTGAATTAAAATGAAGGTTGTAATTCTGGCGGGAGGATTCGGTACACGAATTTCAGAAGAATCGGCTTTTAAACCAAAGCCGATGATAGAAATCGGAACAAAGCCGATACTATGGCATATAATGAAAATTTACTCCTCTTTTGGGTTTAACGAATTTGTTATTTGCGCAGGTTATAAGCAACATGTGATAAAAGAATGGTTTGCGGATTATTTCCTTCATACGTCAGACGTTACCTTTGATTATACAGATGGTAATAATGAAATGATAGTCCACAACAAAAACGTAGAGCCGTGGAGGGTTACGATAGTTGATACAGGATTAAACACTCAAACAGGAGGCAGAGTAAAGAGAATCCGCGAATATATAGGGGATGAAACCTTTATGTTGACATACGGCGACGCAATCGGGGATATAAATATTTCAGAATTACTAAAATATCATAAAAGCCACGGAAAAATCGGAACAATGTCGATGTATAATTTTGGTCAGAACAAAGGAGTTGTTGAAGTCGGTAGGGACGGATTGATTGACGCCTTCCGTGAAAAATCTGATACCGATGGAGATTTGATTAATATTGGATTTATGGTTTTCGAACCTACATTATTTGATTATATTGAGGGCGATCAAACGATTTTTGAAAAAGGTCCGTTAACAGCTCTTGTTAAGCAGCAAGAACTAGTTGGATTTGTTCACAGAGGATATTGGCAGTGCATGGATACTCTGCGAGAAAAACAGCAGATAGAAAAGCTGTGGGATTGCGGAAAAGCGCCGTGGAAATTGTGGGAGGATTAATGTTCGATATAAGTTTTTATAAAGGGAAAAAAGTTTTTATTACCGGTCACACCGGGTTCAAAGGTTCATGGATGTCAGTGATGTTGGTTAATGCCGGAGCCGAGGTGATAGGTTATTCAACTTGCAGTAAAGAAAATAAAGAGGTAAACCTTTTTGATTTGTGCGGAGTGAAAAATCAAATAAAACATATTAAAGGTGATGTGCGCAATTTACCTGATCTTATAGAGGCAATGAAAGAAAACCAGCCTGAGATTGTAATACATATGGCGGCTCAGCCTCTTGTCAGGGACAGCTATAAAGACCCTGTAGGTACATACAGCGCAAATGTTATGGGTACAGTTAATATATGTGAAGCTGTTAGACAGGTTCTTTCCGTGAAGTCATTCCTTAATGTTACAACTGATAAGGTATATGAAAATAAGGAATGGGAATGGGGATATCGGGAAAACGAACCTCTTGACGGTTACGATCCCTATTCGAATTCGAAATCGTGTTCGGAGCTTGTTACGCACAGCTATAAAAAAAGCTTTTTTGACAGTGGAAATACAGCTGTTTCCACCGCCCGCGCCGGTAATGTTATAGGAGGCGGAGATTTCGCTGAAAATCGTATTATTCCCGATTGTGTAAGAGCTGCGAAAAATAATGATGAGATCATTGTTCGTAACCCGTTTTCTACCCGCCCTTATCAGCATGTTTTAGAACCTGTTTATGCCTACCTGATGATTGCCGCTATGCAATATAATGACTCAAAGTATGCGTCTTATTATAATGTAGGGCCGGATGATTGCGATTGCTTTCAGACTGGAGCTTTAGTAGATTTATTTGTAAATTATTGGGGCGACGGATTAAAGTGGATAGAAAAGAATGATGGTGGCCCTCACGAAGCAAATTTTCTTAAGCTTGATTGCTCTAAACTCAAAACAGTTTTCGGCTGGAAACCGAATTGGAATCTGGAAAAGGCTGTAGAAAAAGTCGTTGAATGGAGTAAGGTATGGATTGCGGGAGATGACGTGCGACCTGTGATGGACAGGCAGATTAACGAGTTCATTTCAGCAAAGTGATAGATAATCTTCTTATCAGTTATAGTAAAGATATTTTAGATTGCGCAGGTAAAGGAGAATACATATGAAAAGAGTAATAATCACAGGTGGTAACGGTTTTGTCGGAAGCAACACAGTTAGATATTTTTTAGAAAACGGAGTAAAAGTTCTTTCTATTGATATTGCGGAGCGTCCTTTATTTGAAGCGGAAGGACTTTCTTATTTACAATGTGATGTTTTTGATACAGGAGCGCTGAAGCAAAAAGTTCCGAAGGATAAGTATGATACTTTTATTCATTTTGCATGGGCAGGTTCAGCGGGAGAAGCGAGAGTAGATTATAATCTTCAGATGAAAAATGCGCTTATGACTGTTGAGTGTATGAAGGCGGCGAAAGAAATCGGATGCAGTCGGTTTGTTTGCGCGGGAAGTATTATGGAGTATGAGATCGAAGCTGCGATACATACTCAGGGAGGTCATCCCGGAATGGGATATATTTACGGTATGGGCAAACATATAGCTCATTGTATGTGTAAATCTGTAGCAGCTGATATCGGCATAGATTTAATATGGCCTATGATTACAAACGCTTACGGAGCCGGAGAATTATCTCCGAGATTTGTAAATACAACAATTAGAAAAATTCTTAATAAAGAACCGTTGCTGTTTACCGCAGCGACACAAAACTATGATTTTGTTTATGTAACAGATGTTGCTAAAGCGTTTTATTTAGTCGCAAAAAACGGTAAACCTTTTTGCGAGTATATGATAGGTAGCGGTAATGCTCGTCCTTTAAAGGAGTTCATTCTTGAAATGCAGCAGACGCTTGCTCCTGACGCTGTGCCGGTTTTCGGAGATATTCCGTTTACGGGAACAAATATGCCGCTTGATACATTTGATATAAAAGCGATTGAGAAAGATACAGGATTTAGACCTGAAGTTGCGTTTGCCGAAGGCACAAAAAAGACAATGGATTGGCTTAAAAAGCAAGGAGAATAAAAATGATACAGAAATTCGAGTTTAAAGAGCTTTACCTTAAAGGAGCTTATCTTATTAAGCCTTTTTTTACTGATGATAACAGAGGCGGGTTTGTAAAGGACTATAATATTGATGTTTTTAACGCTAATGGTATAGACCACGAGTTAAAAGAAGTGTTTTATACTATTTCTAAAAGGGGCGTTATCCGCGCTACGCATTTTCAACTGGGTAAACAACAGGCAAAGCTTGTCAGATGTGTAAGCGGTCATGTTTATGATGTTATTGTTGATTTGCGCCCGGATTCTCCTACATACGGTCAATGGAGAGGATTTGATTTAACAGGCGATAATATGAATTGTTTGTTAGTGCCTGAATATTTTGGACACGGATATCTTGTAATTGAGGATTCTGTTGTAAGTTATAAATGCGCTGAAGTTTTTTACGGCGAAGGAGATTCGGGAATAATGTATAATGATTCTGAAATCGGAATAGAGTGGCCGTTTGAATTAATAGGCGGAGAAAATAATCTTATCATGAGTGAAAAGGATAAGGAGCTAATGAGCTTTAAAGAATATACAGAGAAGATGAGAGGGTAATTATTGATGGATGTTGTTTATTCTGCCAGCGACCTTTATTCATCTTTAGCGGGAATTTCATTAACATCGTTGTTGGAAAACAATAAGAAGCAAGACGAAATCAATATTATCATTATGGATAATGGTATCAGCGATGATAATAAAAATAAATTGATTTCGACTGCCGCTAGATATAATCGCGAAATACGTTTTGTTCCGCTTGCTGAGTCGTTGAGCGGAATTGAAATAAATGTCCAAAAATGGAATATAAGTACATTCGGCAGATTGTTTGAGGCGTCATCTTTACCTGATGTAAAAAAAGTTATTCATATCGATTGTGATATGATTGTATGCGACTCTCTGGAAGAGTTGTGGGAAATGGATATGAGTAGCTCGATTGTTGCGGGAGCGTCCGACTGCCTTTCTGACACTTATAAAACTAATATCGGGTTGATGCCGGAAGATATTTATATTAATGCGGGTTTGATGGTAATAAACCTCGAAAGGATCCGAGAAAAAAACTACGAAGAAATATTTTTGAAATATATAGAAAAAAACAGCGGTTTCTTGACATATGTAGATCAGGAAGTTATTAATGCGTGTGTTCCTAAATCGGAAAAGATTTTCCTCCCGCTGAAATACAATTCTTACAGTATTTTGCATTATCTTTCATATAAACAGTTAAAACGGCTGAGGAATGTAAAGCATATGTTTTCTCAAGCTGAGTACCGCAACGCTGTCGATAATCCCTCTATCATCCATTATACAGGCTGTTTTCTCGAGGGAACCCGTCCTTGGATAGAGGGAGATAATCATCCCTTAAAGAAAGAGTTTGACCATTATAAAAGTATATCGGAATGGAAGGATATGCCTGAATGGAGAGATACAAGACCGTTTGTAAAAAAGATTATTACCGTATTATCCGCTATCTTACCGAAGATTATTGTAACCTCAGTAATCGGTGTTGTCCACGGTGTAATTGTACCAAAGCTTAACCAAGTAAAGCAAAACAGAAGGAGTTCTTAAAGTGGGAATTAAAATTCTTAAAATTAAGTGGCATCTTGCGGCTTTTATAAGGAAATTGATGTATAAAATAGTATACGGAGCCTGTATTAATATAGGCAAAGGAACAACCTTTCGCAGAGGCTTCAGCGTTTATATGGAAGGAAAAGCCAATCTTAGAATCGGCTCCGAATGTTTCTTTAATAATTATTGCAGCGTTAACGTTTTAGATAAAATCGAAATAGGCGACGGTTGTATTTTTGGTGAGGGAGTAAAAATTTATGATCACAATCATAGATTTGTTGATAATACAACCAGCATCAAAGAGCAGGGGTTTTCGGTTTCTCCTGTAAAAATAGGAAAACATTGTTGGTTTGGCAGTAATGTTGTCGTTTTGAAAGGATGTTCAATCGGTGATAATTGTGTTATCGGCGCCGGCTGTGTTATATCGGAGTCAATACCCGATAATACGGTTGTTTCTATGAACAGAGAGATGAATTTAGTTCCGATTAAAAATAAAAAAGAGGTGTCTTAATGGAACCAATAAGAATACTTCACGAAAACGTAATTATGGATCCCGGTGGAATCGAGACGCAGCTGATGCGTATTTACAGGGCTATTGATAAATCTAAAGTGCAATTTGATTTTCTTGTACATAGAACTCAAAAAGCAGCGTATGATGACGAAATAAGAGAAATGGGCGGGCACATCTACTATGCTGAGCCGTTTAATCCCTTTCACCATCATAAGTATATAAAAAGTATGCGTGATTTTTTTCATGAGCATCCGGAGTATAAGATTATGATTGCTCACGCCGAAATGGCGCTATGTCCCTTGAGAGAAGCCGCAAAAGCCGGAATTCCCGTTAGAATATGCTACAGCCACAACGGACGTTTCGCGTTTAATCTTAAGAGATTTTTTATGGACTATGAAAAGCTTCATATAAAAAAGTATTGTACCGAAATGTTTGCTGTTTCCGAATTAGCGGCGCGCTATACTTTCGGAGATAAAACGGTAGATGAAGGAAAAGTGCGTTTAATCAAAAACGGAATAATGGTTGATGACTTTGTTTTTAATGAAGAAATCAGAGATAAAAAGCGTAAAGAGCTCGGACTGGGTGATAAGTTTATTGTCGGACATGTCGGACGTTTTATGCAACAGAAAAGCCATATGTTTTTGTTGGATACCTTTGCTGAGTTTCATAAGCTTAAACCGGACGCGCATCTTATTCTGATCGGTGAAGGCCGTCTTGAGGATGATATAAATAAGAAAATTGAATCATTAAAAATAAAAGAATTCGTTACTATTCTCGGCAGAAGATCCGATGTTAATCAGTTGATGCAGGCGATGGATGTTATGTTGTTCCCGTCTTTATGGGAAGGTTTTCCGAATGTTGCGATAGAATCGCAGGCGAGCGCTCTGCCTGTATATATGTCCGAAAATATTACAACCGAGGCGAATTTTTCGCAATACTCGAACAGGTTATCTTTGGATTTAGGTCCAAAAGAATGGGCGGAAAAAATGTACCGCGATTCGCTCAACCCAATTGAGCGTATTGATATGTCAAATACTATGCGCGAAAAGGGCTATGATGTAATAGCTACCGCAAAATGGTATGAAGAGTATTATCAGAAAGCTTACGCTTCTCTGTCATAAATTGAGGGTTATTATGCAAAAATCAGATTATAGAATTTGTTTTGTTGTACCGTCTTTGTCCAGCGGTGGCGCCGAGAGAGTAGTTTCTGTGCTTTCAAGCGAGCTTGCGGAGCAAGGTTATCCAATAGAGGTAATAGTATATTTTCGTAACGATGAAGAGTATCCTATCAGCGACAAAGTGAAACTGGTTTGCTTATCTGGCGGGAATGAACAAAATTATAAAAAAATAGGATTTAAAGAAAAAATAAGAAAATTAAGAAATATTATAAAAGATTTTGAGCCTGAATATATTATTCCTTTTCTGCCGCATGTCGGAGTTCATGTCGCCTTAGCGACTTTAGGAATGAAAAAGAAAATTATTCAGACGATAAGAAACGCCCCTGAGTTTTCCCCACCGTCGAAATTACAGAGGATAATGCGTAATTTTTTAGTCAGATGTTCATATAAAACCCTTGCGCAGACAGAGGAGCAAAAAGCGTATTTCCCGAAGTCGGTACAAAATAAAATATTCATTTTACCGAATCCGATATTCGGAGGTTTCTTTAATGAGGAGCGTATTAAACATAATAGAATCAGAAAAGTTGTTTCAATTGGCAGGCTAACCGAACAGAAAAATTTTCCGCTTGTTATTGACGCCGTTGTTGCTTTGCGCGGAAAATTTCCTGATATTGAGCTTGATATATACGGAGAAGGGGAATTGCGCGAAAGTTTGGAGAAATATATTCGAGAGAGCAAGGGAGAAGAATTTTGCCGATTAAAAGGGAGATCTAATGATATATTAACTGTTTATAAACAGAGTGATGTTTTCGTGCTTTCATCTGATTTTGAAGGTATGCCGAATTCCCTTATGGAAGCTATGGCCGCGGGAGTTCCTTGTATATCTACTGATTGTGAAACAGGTCCGAGAGATTTAATAAAATCAGGAGAAAACGGTATTTTGACGCCGATAAGGTCTAAAGAAAAAATGATTGAAGCGCTTGAATGGATGCTTAATAACCCCGAAGAGGCAAGTAATATGGGGATAAAAGCGAGAGAAACCGTAGAGAAAAAATACGGCGCAAAAACAATAGCAAAGAAGTTGTTAGAAAATATATAGGAAGTTATTGGCAATATTGTTGGAGGCATAATATGAAAAAATTTGACTTTCAGGATTGGTTTAATTCATAGCCGTATTTATGCTTAAAGCGCATCTTTAAGTATTTTTCATCAGACATACGGTTAAAAAAACCTTTACTGACCAACCAATCCTGTAAGTCAAATTTTTTCA
>ERZ842401.3873-NODE-3873-length-18092-cov-11.868992_pt1 | contig 18092 bp, 16 predicted proteins | sample MGYA00521270_ERZ842401 | MGnify/ENA primary metagenome ERZ842401 (study PRJEB31892, sample SAMEA3878208) | bioreactor metagenome | biome: Moose rumen | place: Sweden | collected 2011-10 | study: EMG produced TPA metagenomics assembly of the PRJEB12797 data set...
TCTTTGCCTCAAAATATTTTCTCAGCTTATCTTCTCGGTCAATATTATTTTTTGTGGTCTTTACTATATTCATTATTTCTGCTACTATATTGTTATTCATGGGAATCCTTTATCTGTGTTTTTTGAGCATACACTATGATACAGGGTTCCTTTTTCTATTGCAAACAATTGACCGAGAAATATTTTACACTAAGTCTGATAAAACGCGCCACGTAAGGAAATACCAGCATAATAAATAATAGCCTTGTCAACTGATAAGCAGTCATGGTTGAGCTGTCCGCTCCTACCGTTAGTGCTGTAATCCCCATTTCGGCCAATCCACCTGGCGCGGTTGACAGGAAGCTTGTAGCAATAGAAGACGGAGTGCAAAAAGCTATTACACACCCCATCACCATCGAAACAGCCAAAACCAACAGAACACTGCCCATCAGCACCGGCCCCATACCGTGATACTCACGGATTTTTCTGAGGTCTATGCTACTGCCGATATAACTGCCAACACAGACTTGTGCTGCATAAAGGTAATGTTGAGGAATAATCGGTGCTGTATGTCCAGAACTTACAATGTAAATAGCTGTAGCAAGGAGTGGGCCGAGCAAGTTGGCTGTTGGCAGTTTTATCAGCCTGCCTATTGCAGCACCAACCACCGCTACAAAGGCATACATTAAGATATCGCCTGTAGGCTCATTTTCAATGAGATGTCCGGCTCCGCCCTCTACGGGGAGCACATGTACCGCAAGAAAAGGTATGACGAACACTACAGACAGCATTCGTAAAGTTTGCATAATGGTAACAGCAGTCAGGTCTGTTTCCTTTAGTTCCGCCGCTAAAATAACCATTTGCGAAAGCCCTCCGGGGACGCATCCTAAAAGACAACTGCTCAAATCAATTTCTGTCCGGCGATACATCAGCCATGCCGATAAAAGCCCCGCACAAATCGTTACGAATGTAGTCAACAGCATAAAAGGCAGCTGGCTAAGTATAGCATGCCCTGTTTCCACTGTGAACGGACGTCCCATTGAGTACCCCAGCGGAATCAACGCGATATCGCGCAGAAACAAAGGCCAGATTAACTGCCGTTTAAGTAGCAGCGAGGTAAGCGACACGGCTGCTACCGGCCCCAGTGTCCATGGCAGCGGCGCATTAATTAGCGAAAGAATAAAGCCACCGCATACAGCAACGGCTAACGTGAAAATTACTTGCAAAAAGAAAACTCCCTATTTTTTATACTTCATCTTGAACTGGAATGTACACCTGTTTTAGTGGAATCATCTTCTGATACTTATCGTCAAGTTCTTTGTAATACTTCAAAATCAAATCTACCAATTCTGTGCCATTTATACCTCGAATGATAGGCGTGTTTTCCAGATATTTCTGAGCATTTTTCGTATAATTTGACAGCGTCACAAATAACCCATAATCTCCTTCGCGCATAGCCCCCTTCAAAGACTGTATAGTTGCTTCCTTTATGTCTCCATCCTGACTCTTTACCTGAACAAGGATGCGAGGTGGTAATTCGTCTTTATATGCAGTGATATCTATTCCGCTATCACCGCCATGCGGAGAAACTATTGTACGATACCCCATAGCTCTCAGAAGGTCTGCCACAAAGTCCTCCAGAGCATATCCTTTCAGCTGACGACTTAGCTCCTTCAATATGAAGTCTCTTGTACTCTCAATTATTTCTTCGGCTGTAGCACCGACACTATCATCTTCTTCATCAGCAGAGAAATTCTTTATTTTCCTATTAAGAGCCGACATAAATTCATCAGCATAGTTCTTTACCGTAAAGAATGTCATAGCCGAACCTATCTCATAAAGAGCGCCTTGGGAAAATGCCGTTCGCTGCAGATGTTTCAACCATTTAACGGTTCTTCTGCTGGAAAATTCATTTTTAGGGGCAAATTCATAATCACCTTTCACAATGCCAATATTTACTTCACGATTTGATTTTGAAGGAAACACCACATAATCGCCGACCTGTACCTCATAACAAAATCGGTATAGCATACCTGCACTTGTGGCGATGCTCCCCTTTTTGGCGTTAGGATATACCATTTCATATTTTGCCTTAAATTCATCTCTGCTGGCTCCAACATCTCTAAGGTCACCCATTTCATGCCAGCCTATAGCAATCATATTTCCATCGAGAAAAAGTTTATCATCCTTTGCGTGTATTCCCCAGATAGTTCTGTCCATGTCTGCCATAATACTAAAATCCTCTTTTCCATCGATTAGTCTTTGCAGTTTCTCTGTTTACTATTTTCCATCTGTCTCATCCTTTTTCTCGAACCTATATTTCTGCTCTGCCTGTGGGTATTTATCCCAGTCAACTTCGCTCATGAACATAGATAGTGGACGACAGAAAGTGCCATAGTCTCCGTACAAAGCCTGATAGACGCAGTAATATTTCCTTGTCTCCGTATGCGTTACAGGGCAGGCAATAATTTTATAGTCTTTCCCCTTGAAATGATGCCAAATCTCATTTTTACTCGGAAGTTCCCGTGCATATTGAGATTTTAGTTCTTCGCCTGATATATTTCTATCCTCACTCGCATCATTATATCCCCTGCTTTCTATCATTATCGCACCTTTAAATCTAGCAGTACCTTGTCTGTCTCCCACGGAGAAATGACCGTATAACCGATTCCAGCATCCTCCAGAACAGCCCTGATTTCTTCATCCTTTACCTTGGCACGTTCCAGATTGGTTTCCTTCCGTCCATCGATACTGATAAACTCATCGTTGCGCCGCAACAGGTATTCCACATTATCAAACTTGGCATGCTCATGCATTACCAGCTGGTCAAACAGCTCATCTGGTGCATTGTTGTAGATGATGTTCAACGGCAGGGGCGAATCGCAGACCGCATACTCCACGCCATGCCGCTCCAGCGTCTTCAGCCTGTGCACCTGCTCGGCAAAGAGGTACAGCTGATCCTGCACAATGTCCGTGGCATTCTGATACCAAAGCCACTTGGCGTATTCACCCACCAGTTCCGTCTTATGCCCTTTGCGCTTCAGCTTCGAAAAAATATCTGCGGCGATTGTGCTCTTGCCAATACCTGCGCCGCCATAAAAATTCAGTACCTTCAACCTAAATCTCCTATCCGTTCTTAGAATTTTACAATAATCATTATACACCACCACGAGGCGGTTCTCTATATGCAAAGAACAAAAAGACTGCTCTACATGAAAGCAGTCTTTTGTCTTTGATTTAGAGTCGATGCTTTTTGCAAGGTCTAAACCTTCGGTTATTAGGAACTATGCAGGAGTCAAAGCCTATCTTCCATGGAAGATTAGACAGCCTATGCGTTTTTCCCAGTCGGTCTTTTCGATGTTGCTGTTCTGGAAAATCTGGATGGTGATGTAATCCTGCCCCGTGCGCTTGTTGTTCCAGCCCAGCGAGTTTTCTTCAATCTCGAATCCGTACTCGGCCGCCTTGCTGGTGATGATTTCGTTTACTTCCTGCTTTGTCATTTTGTTTTCCTCCCTTTCGGTTGTCTGTGGTTTTCCCTTTCGGTATGTGTATATTCCCGTACTATGGGAGAAATAGCAAGTCATAATTCACAGTTATTCTTGTATACAATTTACCAAAAATAAGCGATAATTGACGCAAAATTTCACAAATGTTAAACTTTAAGAAAGGACTATAGTTCTTCCAAGGAGGGCGATAAAAATGCTTATGGTCAGAGACACAAATGATTTTATTCAACAAATGATGGGCGAACCTTATGACAGCAAGAAGGGACAGAAAAAACTTCAGGACGCTGGCATTGATACGAGCAGCAAGGCCTATCAAGTAGTTATTTCGGATATGGCTGCATCAGCCGGAGCCGGGATAGCTTACACAAACCCAGAAGCAATCAAGAACCGCATGATGAATTATGATGCCAATGGCAACTGGGTGAATCCTGCCTTGCAGTATGGTGCAAAAAGCAATGGCAAAATATTCGATGCCGGAAAAGTTGATCCTCAATAGTATGTCATACGGAGTGGCTGGATGTCACTCCGTTTTACGTAATCAGAATACCAAAACTCCTCGGCTATCATACACGCTTTCCCCAGCATCATTTCCGCATCTGATAGCACGGTCAAGAGCCATGATGAGGGCAATCGTCCCGTCAATCTTCTCCGTGCTTTTTGTTTTGTATGCCTTGATGTTTCCGGCAGGGTCAGTGCGGATGAAGATGTTGTCCATGTTCCAACGCAGAACTGGATGCTCACCGTGGGCGATTTTCTGCTCCAGCACCAGCTTCATCAATTCCTTGGTCGGTGGTGACATGATGCAAAGCCCTGCCCGAAGGGAACTACGGTAAAGCCCATCCCCTCAAGATTCTGCACCATCTGCACCGCACCTCAGCAGTCAAAGGCAATCTCGCGGATATTGAACCGCCTTTATTATTAGGGATGTTTTATTTCCTAGCCCCCTTCTCTGTTACAAAATCATAGACCTGACCATCATCCGGAATCAGCACCTTATCATCGATGCCACGCTTAGCTAATTTCTGATGCATTGTGGTGCGCGTGAGATAGGCATGAGCAATATTATCCATATGTGAGATAACGATTTTTGCCTCTGGGCAGGCTTCGTACACTGCCTGTACTCCGGCATCATCCATAATCAGATGGCCGAATTCATCAAGCTGGGCATCGGCGGCATTTAAGACGATTCAAATTTGCTTCAGGCACCAAGCCAGCGCATGGTCTCTGTACTTTAGCACCGCTCCTTTGGTTGCGTAATCGTTTGTGTATACATCATTGACAAATACACAAACGTAATTGCCTGCAAAAGCTGCAGCGCAGTAGTACTTAACCAAATCCTTAATTATATCTAAATACAGCAAAAGAACCGGTATCACTCCACTGACTCCGGTTCTCGCTAAAAAGATGTAAGGAAATGGGATACTGGAAACTGGGATATGTTTCCAGAGAAGAGACCGATAGGTTCTCATACGTAAACCGGTGGGATATCCGGCCACTCGCCTATCGACACTTATAGTGTACCACATCTTTAAAGAAAAATATACCCCTTTGCGTAAAAAATTTTTATTTTTATCAATTTTTCAGTCTATTGTAAAATTAATACCATTATCTCGCCCTTGTGCATAGCCAATTCTTGTCAACATACGTTATAATAGAAATTGATTTCTAGCGAAAGCGAGTGACAAACATGGCACTTTATCAAAGCAATATGCGAAGTTTGTAAAAACTCATTTACTTTCATGTGATTTTGTCTATGTAGTCTACAAAGTCCACGAAAAATTAACCGACTCCATTTCATTTAGTACGTTTTTAGTACGCAAAAAGGCACGGCCTATTATTGGTCGTGCCTTTTTTCACTGCTTATTTGCCGCCTTCCAGCCGCTTAATCCACTCGTCTACAATCTGCCGCTCATGTTCGCTTTTAGCCTGGTCGTACATATCTTCCAGTTTAGCTACCATCCGGTCTTTGATAGAGTGTCCGCTATAGCCCTCATCATATGACCCTCGATAAGAGCCATCGTGATAACGGCGATAAGAACCTTCTCGGCTATTCATACTATCGTTACTGCCGCCCTCATAAGAACGGTAGGAACCATCATGCGAGCGTCTACGACGATAAGAATTTTCCGAATAGCCGTCACCGCCCTCCATAACCTTAATCTGTTCTAAAGCGCACAATGCTTTTGTAGCAGTCTCAATATCCATAGGACTTACATTCTTCTTTTCCGCAATGGAACGCAGCGCGTCTTCCAATGTGGATTTTAACATCATCATGTTTTCCATTACATCACCCCCAGTACGGAAACACCTTCACGGTTAAAGTTGATTGACGCATCCACCATCTCAATAGGCACAGTGCTAAGATTCTGCACTGCTACGGTCTGGCAGCACCCGGCAACAATTTGCGCCGTAATGTCACGAGAGATGTTAAAGAACTCTCCTACTGCTGCCGGAGTAACCGTCATGATACTGGATGGAATAGCCGTACCACCAAGGGTAATAGCAACGGAGATAGGTTCTACCGTGCCACCTGTGGGGATAGCTACATTTGCGCCGAAATCAACATCATAGTTCACGCCCAGCACACGGCGATTGCAACTGCAACCACCCATGCGAGGAACGCCAAGCCCGGAAAGCTGAAACAAACCAGAGCCAAGACGTGGAACTACGTAGCCTTTTGTACAGGGTACAGGTGCCGCTGTGAAGATAACATAACCGTTAGGCTGGATAATCTGACTTGCTACTGCTGTGTATTCTGCTCCCATGGGAAACACCTCCCATCAAGCACCGCAACCACAACCGAAATTAGCTGTACCGCAGCAATTAGGGTTAGCTACAGGATATGCAGGAACCGGCGCAGGCGCAATACGATTGATAAGAGCCTGCGTTTGCAGGTTGTTATCCTGAATGAGCTGTGCCGTCTGTGCCGTCTGCGAAGCGGCAAGACCCGCCATATTAAGCTGGGTACGGAGACGTTCATTCTCCTGCTTAACGTTATCCAGCTCCAACTGGCAAAGTTTGTCAAGCACGCTCTGGAACCCATGATTCTGGCTATTGACAATAGCCTGTGTATTCGCCGTGTTCTGTGCCATCAGGTCACGCAAGCCCTCATTGAGAGCCTGTCTGTCAGCGCAATTCTCCGTAGCCACCGTGTACTTTAAGTCGGCCAGTCCTGCGCGGTTTTCACAGCAGCAGGACTGTAAGCTCATAGCAAGCCCGTTCATTGTCTGATTGTTGGCCAGCTGGTTAGCATAGAGCGTACCGTTGATGGTATCTTTTGCCCCGGTAATTGCCTGCGCCGTAGCATAGTTGCCATTCGTAATAGCCGCCACAATGTTAGCATTCCCCTGACACTGCGAAACAGCCGCATCAGCAAAGCCATTACCTACCTGCGACTGCAACGCCGCAATGGAACTCTGCGTAGCCTGCTGGTCAAAGCCACGCTGTACATCAGCAACAACATACGGGGCACCGCCGCCGCCATTCATGCCGCCATTGCCCCAGTTGCCATTACCCATAAAGGCAAACAGCATGAAAAGAATAATCCACCATGCACCGAAGCCATCATTACCCCAGCCGCCGCCATTACTGCCGCGCATTACCGCCGCCATATCAGCCGCAGACAATCCGCTACCGTTTTCAAGAGCCATAATTATTCACCCTTTCGTGATAGATAAGAATAGATATATCAACCTTGCGCAAGGATTGAATCAAAACTTCATGCCAAGAGATTCTACAATACTTCTGGCCTGCTCAAACTGTTGTTGCGAAACTTTCCCAGACGAAACCATCTGATTAACCATTTCCTGCGGATTCATGCCGGGATTCTGACGGAGCATATTTTCCCGAAACTGTTTTACCTGCCCCATAATCTGCATATGATTCATCATTTTGTTTTACCTCCTTTTGCTGGTGCTTCTGCCTGCGGTTGTTGTAAGTTCATAAGAAGTTGTTGCATTCCCTGCAACTGCTTAGTCAGCGCATCAAATTCCTGCCGTGATACGGCATCTGCATTTTGCTTTTGAGGGGTTATTTCCATAATGGAAAATACCCTCATAGGGTTCGGCATACCGTTAGGCTCGGTTGATTTAATGAACATCTTGCCGTCCTGTGGGTCGTTTGCATTGATTAGTGCGACTGTCGTACCCGGTGCCACCGGATAATTAGGTGCTATCGTATCGTCATTGATGAATGTAATCATTGAGTTTGCCGGTGCTGGTTGTTGCTGTTGGTTTTGTCCACCATATCCGGCCGGCCACATATTCCCTGCCATAACTTAATCCCTCCGCTCAAAGAAATACACCGGAACCTCGTCCCCACTATCCCACGCATCGTAGTAATCACCATCTATGACCGTAACAACATGGGAACCAGTCGCTAATAAATATTCCCCTGCCGGATGCTCCTCACAAAACTTTTTGACTGTATAACAATCCGGACAAGTTACAGGAAGAATCTGCTGCACATATCCGTGCTCATGCAAAAACTTTCCCCATACATGATTAGCTGACGGCATATCCTTCAAGCGATAGCCCTGCATTACAAGCATAAGGTAAACAGAATCCCAATCTTTATTTAGTAGTTTTGTTATCGCCCTTATGACACAATCCCCTACCAGTTTCTTATCTGGGTTCGGGTTATATTCTTTATACAATGACCTCGCCTCATTTCGTGCCGTCCTTCATCTGCTTTTATTGTCGCAGGAAAAACCGCACAAAAACGCCACAATTTCATTGCACTTTCGCCACCTTTTTATACGCTGTTGACAGGTGTTTACGAATCAAAGTCTCCGAACAAGAAAAACGTTCTGCCAGATTACAGACAGAAACGCCCTCACCTATATGTAAACGCAGTATCTTTTCGCACCACGGGGTCAGCATAGCTTCAAACACCAAATATTCAAACTCTGCGCGAGTAGCCATCTTCAGACGTTCCCTAGCTTCCTTCGATTGCTGTTCCATTGCCCTCTCCTTTGCAATAAAAAAAAGAGGCAACCTACCTTTCGATAGATTGCCTCGCAATATCATCTCATAAACGCTCTAAGTTTATCGTCCTCCAACTGTGCCTCTGTCTTGGGTTTCTTAGATTTCTTCTTAGTCTCATCATCCCCGACTGCACGGTCACGCGAACTCTTTTCTCGGTTCTCCTTATACTGTTTTAACTGCTTATCCGAAATCCCCCAGAAGACTAACTGCTCCTTGTTTTCTTCTGACGGGTCATCAAGATAAGCATCCATGATAAACTTCTTATCTTCCTTCTGCCGCTGACTGCTTTCATACAGATAGCTGTTGATGAACTGTGTGTTGGTTTCGTCAATATGACGGAAGCCCATGCCATGCAGAATGCGCTCATACATACCATCATAGGTAGAACCTACCCTGTGATGCGTGGTACGAGTTTCACCAACTGCCGCCTGTACCCAGTTGCCAAGCCCCGGCGATACAGCCTTAATAGCTTCGATGGGATTACCATTTCTAAGCTGATTCTGTACGCCACTGACTGTGCTATATGCAGCACCTCCTAAGAGAGTACCGATAGCCCCCGGCGTAGACTCTGGCTTGCTGCCATAATAACGGCCTACAAAGAAGTTCTGCATACCTGCGCGTTCAGAAATATCAATTCCTGTAAATGCCGCAAGCGGACCATTGGTCAGCGAATTGACTACCGCCTGTTTTGCACTATCATCGCCTGCCCACCGCATAAGTTCTGCTTTCATCTTCTTTGCAAAATCGTCATCATCCCCCGGAATCAAAAGCCCCAGCATACCTGCAAGCAATTCACCAAAGGGAATCATCCCCGGCAAACCAGTAAGCAGGAAATACGGCATCAAGAATTTAGCCCTTTGCGTATTTGTGCCATGTACCACATGATTCCAGAAGAACTCAAACTGCATGATAGGATACTTCTGGAATTGGAAAGCCTGCTGCGTAATCACACTGCCCATACGAATAGCTTCCGGCGTATTAGCTGCGCTGTAATCGAAGTTCGCCTCCGAGTTTACTTCCCGTGCATATTCCAAAGCCTGCGCGGAAATCTGCTGTCCGTTGTCCGGCTTCATGCCTTTTTCCTGTACGCCTTGATAATATGCTCCCAAAATTGCCGACTTACGCATGAGAGCATCGCACCATGTAAAGAAGAACATGGACTTATCCAAAAGCTCTTTGCCTTTGCCAAGCCCTTTATGCACTCCGCCATAGTCACGACTCTGCGTATAGCCGCCAGCATCCGAAGCAAGGTTAATCTCATCCATGATACCACTGCGGTCAAGAATCAGATTATCCAGCTCGCTAGGCTTTAGTGCCTTGTTCAACCCCATCTTTGCATACTTTACACTATCCAGCATGGTAGCCACATTGATAAACTGCATGAAGTTCAGCATAGGTGAAGAAATACTCAAACATCCCAGCTTAGTTACCGCATTGAACCACGACACTTTAGAGGAAAGTGCCAGGGCAGGCCTGCCGTTATACGTATCATTTAGCTTTTCGCCAATGATAGGAATACGGTCAACCACTTCATTACACCACTTCTCAATTTCACGCGGCGTGCCGTTTACATCATTGATGTAGTCACGGATAATCTGTGCGGTTTTGTGCTTGTTCTGTCCCTTGATGGTCTTGGGGTCAGCGTTGAAGTCACCAAAGAAACGCTCATACCATGAGATAGCGTCCGGCTTAAAATGCTCCATAGCCACATACCGGGCTGCCGAATTGAAATAATGCGTAAGTGCCCACATCATATTTTCATCAAAGCCCTGTACGCCAGTACGCTTCATCATATTGCCAAAGAAACGGTGACGGCTCTTTAACGTTGCTCCGGCAGAATCATGCAGGAACTTATTCGCTTCGGTCAAAGACATTTCTGTATTCTCTGCCAGCCGCTTAGTCATTTCCTGATAATTCAAGTCACCGACCACAACGCCGTTGTTTTCGTCACCATACTCAAAGCTATGCGTATCAATGACAAACTGCTTATCGGAGTTATGCTTAGCCACCTCATTGGCAATCTTTGTTGCATCAGCAAGGGATTCAGCACTGCCAATAGCCACTCGCATATCATTGCCAGCCTCATCCTTGGTCTTGGCATAAACCATAAACCGATGGAAGAAGTGCGGCATATAACCTGTCAGCTTGCCCATGGGCTGCGGCTTTTCATTGTAGGTAATGTTATATACTCCTTGACCAAGGTCTTGCTTATCCGTAATAACAATGTTATCGTCAGCTTCCATAGCCTTCAACATATCATCATTGACAATATCAGTACGGTTCTCATATACCTTTGCGCCACGATAGGTAACGACAATCTTGCCATTGCCTACATCCTGCGTGTTGATAATGTCTCCACTATCAAGGAAGTTCTCTTTCATAAACTCCGGCAACTCGCTAGATTTAATCGTCTTATTGCGCACCTTAACCTGCATACGTGCATCATTAACAAGGTTATAAGCCTTTGCCAAGTTATCACGTACCATCTTATAGGCAGCAATGACGTTATTGCTGAAACCTTCCTGCTGAAGCTCCTCAGTGGTATATTCCTTGCCATCCGCATCACCTGCCCACAAGAGAGCGTGAAGACTATCCCGGTCAGCTTCATCAGTCATCAGCATATTGATTTTGCGAATAACCTCTTTGAACTCATTGCGCAAATGCTCCTGCTCATCCATGCAACGCTTGCCAAGGTAATACATGCGCTTGATAGCCTCATTCTTGCCAGCAAGATACTTCATGCTATGAGCCATAGCCGTAAGCGGCAAGGTATCATCAAGAGAAGTTTTCTGATTCTGTTTTTCCGTATGACGGTCTTGAACATTATCCTCCAACTTCTCCTGCAAGCCTAAGAGTTTTCTTGTGGCGTTCTTGATACGCTCCATAGAGCCGGGGGCTTCTACAGGTGCAACAGAAAAAGCACCCTGATTGTCAGAGTGCTTGGGTGCTATTGAATATTGTCCTTGCTTGATACCCAGTATTTCCTCAATCTGATTGTACATACTACGGTACTCACCGGGGATTTGGGTCAACTCATTAGTATTTCCATTTCTTCTTGCGTCAATGACCCTTTGTAAATCTTTTGCAAGATAGCTTCCTTCTCTTGCTTTGTTTTGGCTTCGTAGAAGTCGCGCCAAGTTGCTGACGTTTTCTTCTGTTGTAAATTCTCTCCTCTTGGCTGTGGCATCTTGATACGCCTCCCCTAATGCGTCTTTAGCAATAGTGACTTCGGCACTATCCTTACCATGTCGGCGTACACGCAAGTTATATACTTGTAATGCTTTGCCAACTTCATGATTTTCTTCTGCTAAGAACAATTCCCTAACATCTTCAAAGCTCATGCTATCTTTGACTTTTCCTAGTGTTCTACGTTCATTATCCGTTAAAGTTTCAGAATTGTCAAGCGAATATTTTACATCATCCAAATTATTTTCTGCTTCTGCCAGAGAATATGCTTCCAATATCTGCTCCGTGGTGTTGCCGTCCATGTCGGTGATTTCGCGGTAGCCGTCTTTGCTCACCTTGAAGATAGGCTTACCGTCAGCCCCACGAATATCTCTCACCATATTGCAGAACGCATTGTGCATCTCTGTTATCTGCTGGAAGTTCAGCCCTCTGCCAGCCATAGATGCAGCGCGGAAACGGGAAACAATGTTATCCACCACCCTTTTTACAAAAGCTACCAGCCGTTTGTACAGACTTACATTTTCCCTTGCCAAGTCACGGAAGAAGGGAACACGCTTACGTACATCCGGGAAGGCATCAGCCATCATTTCCTCAATGACCTTTATATCGTCCATGTCTGGACGGCCAATCGCTTCACGGTACTTATTAAGCTGCTCCTTGGAGAATGGTGCTTTAGCCCTGATATGCTTCACCAGCTTATTGAACAGCGGTTCATTGTTCCACTTAATCCAATGGAACATTTCATGCCACGCTACCCACGATGCGGAGTCATGCGCTGCATTGCGATTGATGTAGCTAATCCCTGTAGCTGGGTCATACTTGCCCTGAATCCTCGAGGAACAGGTTACAAATTCAAGCTGTGCACCCATAGACTGCGCTATGCTTTGTAGTTCCTTTTCCTGCGTGGTCAGTTTATCTTCGCTCACCACTTCGGCAGTATCATTCCACAACTTATTGAGTTCATCAGTAGTCATGGTCTTGCCCGGTGCTGCTGAGTAACTAGCCTTTTCCGAGAAGAAAGCCTCTGCCTTTTTCAAGAAATTATCCCGGTCAGCAGCGTTATCAAAGACAAACCCCCTTGCCCCCTTGGAATAACTACCGTTATTCTGCTGGGCTATCTCTTTAACCTTCAGATAAAGGTCACGGTGCAAGTTGCCTTTAATAGCCGCCTGCGGTTTAGCCACACCGTCAGAGCTTGTAAATTCGCCACCCTTGAAGTGTTCCGTCTCGTTAGGTGTCAACACCTCGTCAACAATCTCCTGCTGTTCAGCCGCAAGCGTTTCCTGCCCTGCAAGATACTTATTTGCCGCCTTGACGAATTTAGCACGGTCATTCTTATTGAAGAACTCATACCAGCCACCACGCATATCACGGGTACCACGATTGTTATACGCCAATTCGCGCAAACGGGTATCATCCAACAGTTTGGTATCATCCGGCAAAGTGATGTACTTGCGTGAAGGATTACCCTTCTTGTTCATGCTGTTGGTAAAGTGACGGGGAATATCCGAGCCTACACGCTCCGGCACACGCTCGTATTCCAGCTTGTCAAACAGTTCGTTGATGTCATTGATACCCGTCAAATCGAGACTATCAATACCTTCCTCAATCTGTCTGCGCTCCATTTCTGCAAAGTCGGCAGGGTCGTTGTACTTGTCGATAATCAGAATCTTGGTAGCTACACTGGTTCCTGCACGATTGAACGTAACCTGCGGCAATTTGATTTCAGCCAGCATTGCCGCATTAGATTGTCCGGGATTCGCTTTTGTGCCATCACCATACAGCCAGTTTTCCAATCGCTTATTGGCGGCTGGTCCATCCGGCACTATGGCAATCAGTCGGCCACCGTCTGCAAGGTGGTCAAAGGCTTTTGTTACGTGCTCATAAGCGGTCTTGCCATCTACACCATAAGGAGGATTCATTACGATACCTTCATACTTGTTAAGAATATCCAAATCCTCAAAGCGACCTTCGATAACCTTTGCCGTGCTGCCGCCATTCAGCCGCATTTTAGCCAGCGTTGCCAGTTCCGGGCTAGGCTCTACAATGGTATTGCGTGTCTCTGCACCGAAGTAACGAGAGATAGCACCATGCCCTGCAGAAGGTTCAAGTACTTTGTCACCGGGTTTCAGCCCCAACCACTCAACCATCTTAAAGCCAATCGGTTCCGGCGTGGGGAAGTAATCAATACCTTCCTGCGCCTTGTTCCGGCTGTTCTTCTTCTGGTTAGCAAAGTAATCCGACTTCGCCGCCTCATAGGGGCTTACGCCGTCCATGAGTTTTGAATCACGTTCTTTGCCGCCTTTACCTTCCGTAGCACTTCCCGGCAAATACTTTTTCCATGAATCACCATCTAAGGATTCCATGAAGCCCTCAACGATAGCATTGCGCAACGCTCTTGCATCTTCGCCCATAGAGAGATTTTCAGCCGTGGATGCACGGCCTGCAATCGTAGAAGCAAAGGCGCGTTTTTCCATATCCGTCCCCGTATTGAGATAGCGGATAATAGCATCTGTGATAACCCCTGTACGATAGATACGCCCTTCACCTTGGATAAGGTCAGTCGGACGGGTAGCAAGTCCTAAGTCGATAAGCACGCGCTGGTGCTTGCCTGTGGTATCGTGCATAGAGATACCTTCCTTAGCAGACGCACGCTGACACAGGATAATCTTCACTTTACTGCTATCATCATTGAACTCTTGTACCGCCGTCTCACGTTTCTTCTTAGACACATCGCCGTTGAATATACGGATAGTATCACCAAACTCCGCCGTCAACCGTTCGATGGGAGTTTTCAAATCGTCAAGGTTAAGATTCAATAATTCAGGATGGTCTTTGCAGAATCGACTATACTGTTGTCTTGCCGTGTTTCTGTCAACCTCATCCATATACTTGAAGTCTTCATCTGTTAGAACAAAGGGATTTTTCGATTCATTCGCATTGAAGTCAAGCGAACCTTTAATGCTTCCACTATCATCAATGCTTTTACTTTCAACAGCTCCCGATTTGTTCAATTTGAAATCATGGAATACGACAACCTTCTTGCCAGCCTTGGTATATTGCTTAATGAGATTTACAGCTTCCTTAGCCTTAATAGCTTCTAGCAAATAACGAGTTTTATTCCCCTTCAGCTTATTCTCAAACAGTTCATGCAGCTTGCCATACTTTTGGTCACTGTCCGATACGCCCCATTCCGTAGCAACCTTCATGCCTTCGTCAATCTGCTTACCTACGCCGCCATCTACGAGAATATAGCCACGCTCATAGTCAGGAGCAACCTTCAGCTTACGCCCAGAGAGAACCCCCTGCTGCTTCAACCACTTATTGAAGTTAATCTCCATTAAGTCAGTATTCACATCAGCATCCGGCTTGGTGAGTTTGCCCATACGCATACGATAGCCAAAATGCTTAATCATGAAGTCATCATAGGCGTTCGGCTGATTGTAGCCGCCGTTCTGATTCTTACTATGGTCATAATGGAACAAATACCCTTCGGCATAGTCAATGTTTGGCACATAGCTAAACGGCGTAGCAGACAGGAAAAGCACCTTCGGCTTATCGGCCTGCTGAATTTGTCTCCATTCAGCAACAGCCTGCTCCTTCTCTTTTAGGAGTTTAGCTTGAAGCTTTTCAAGTTCCTGCTTTTCCGCTGCGGTAATCGGATTTTCCTTATCCGATGCCTTGCCGCGAAGTTCCGCTAAGCGGTCATACTCTTTAGCATGGAGGCGTTCAAAGCGTTCACCCAAGCCGTCAGCATGATAAGTCATAGCACGGACATTCTCTAATGCCTTGGTGCGATTGCCCTTCTCGCCCTGCATGAGTTTATGGGATTCATCGGTAACAATCATATCCCAATCACGTTTGACCAGTTTATTATTCGCCCCTACATTCTCATAGGAAGTAATGACAATACCTTCCCCGGCATCCGTGGTATTTTCCAGTTTGGAAATATCCAGACCGAAGAATCCTTTACCCGTGGTAATCCAGTCATTCTGAACCTTGTCAGTCGGTGCGACAATGAGGATATTCTTTTTGCCCTGCTGTATGGCACGTTTGATACAGCCTAACCCCGTGAAGGTCTTGCCTGTACCTGTACCGTTGGTAAACATCATACCTTCACCATTGTTGGTATACAGACGGGTATCAGCCTTAACAACATCGTCAACCTGCTCTTGCATAAGAAAAGGCATGGAACTTGCGATTTGCTCTCTGTCCCCTGCCTTGAAAGAATCCTTATTGACTTTTACTGTTTCTGTTTGACGCCCACGATTTCTTCCATCGATGGGTCGGTTCTTAGCAGTTCCAAAACTTTCTGCGTTTCGCTGTTCGTCAACTGCCGGTCTATCATAGCTATCTCGGCGGCTTCCTGTAAGCTGTTTACCTCCGGTGCTATCATCCCGATTTCCTCGTCCGGATTCGCTTCCTTGTACTCCGCTATCGCTAGTCTCTCCGCTACGAGAGGTGCTACGTCCGTGAACGCTGCCGCTACGTTGTGACCGTGAATCTTTTCCAGCCTGTTGTACTCCTTGTCCTCCCCGGCTGACGGATTCTCCGTTCCCATGTACTGCCCCCACACTGTCTTGATTGTTCCCTTCGCTATCCCGTGTAGGATTCTGTCGGGAGCTGTCATTAAGCTCATTGTCCGTTACCTCCTCATTGCCGTTATAGAATTTATACGCACCACTATATGCCAGTTTCAGCAGGTCGTCAAACTTCGTTGCCGTATCTTCCCCGGCACGCTTTACAAAGTCAGCCCGTACCTCATCATAGGTTGCCTGTGGTTTGCTGTGCATGAAGCTACCAACGTAACGGAAAGCAGGGATAACCAGTGATTCATCAATGTTCTTGCCGTCCGGGTAATTCTCAATCATTTCCCATACAGGGCGCAGCCAACCACGAACACTGTCACCTACAGCGTTAATCATATCCCGTGCATATTCGGCAAAATTCTCTGCCCCACGCTGAACATACAGACGGCCTAAGTTGAACGCAGGTACGATAACATCCGGGTCAAAGATAACAGGTGTAGAATTAAGACGATTACGGCTCTTTTTGAGGGCTTCAGATAACTGCTTCTTCAGTTCTTCTTCCCGTTCCTTGGAAGTATCTGACAAGCCCATGTTACGCTTTTTCTTCTTCGTCTTTTCCTTAGTGGTAGACTTCGCCTCCGGCTCTGCTTTTTCCTGCTCAACAGGCGTAATTCCTGCAAGATTGGCAAAATCAGCAAAAGCATCATCCGCGCTCATACCAAAAGCATTATCCGTCTCCGGCGTTGCATTTTCTGTAGCTTCCTGTTCGGTGGAAGGTTTATTTTTTTCACTTTGCTCTTGCTCAAAGAGGTTGCCGCTTGCGTCTTGCTGACTTACATCCTTATGGGCATTGTCAATAATCTCCTGCAAAGTAAGCGGCTTCATGCTATCCATCAGGCTCATCTGATTCGGATTGCCCTGCATTTCTGCCAGCTCACCAATCCGGCGTACAAACTGCGAAACCTTTTTGCCGCTACGCTTGAACTCATCGAGGGCGCGAAGTACCTCCTTCATTTCCTCCGTGTCCTGATATTCACTAAACATATTCTGCTGGTCAAGATACCCCTCAACAGGCGTACCACTTTCACGCAGATAGTCATAGCGTTTTACCGCTTCGGAAATAGTCGGTGCAATATCGTACTGCTGTGCTGTGCCTTCTTCCATCATCTTATTGACCTTGGCAATCTCCGGTGCAGCATTGGTAAGGCCGTTGGTAATATTGCGGGTGTTATCATCCGTAGACTCTGCCATCTTACTAAGCAGGTCATCATCACCATAAGCCATAGCAAAGAGAGCACGCTTAACACGCTGAATACCATCTGCATTAACATTACCATCATCATCAAGATAAGCATTACGGTCTGCTTCTGTGGTAACGCGGCTAATGACACTGCCCACGAAATCACGATTATTCGCCGTGGTCAAATCACCCTTATCATTCGGCACAAATTTATTTAGGTCGTCAATAGTAATCTTCTTAGCATCAGCCTTGGCCTGTTCGCTGGCACCCAAGCGACTGCCGCCCGTAGTGCTATTGATAATATCCTGTACTTCCGCATCAGAAATATTATCCGACACCATACGCACCAACATAGGCTTGCTATCACTCTGCATATCCCGTGCTACTTCGGATTTATCAAAACCGAACTCCTCCGCATGGTCAATTAGGTATTTACTGTATGCTTCGTCAGACTGTCTGATATGCTCCTGTGCTTCACGAATAGCCAATGCACGGCCATTACCATTGAGCACCACTCCATCCTTGCGAATAATCGGTGCGCCCTGATTAAGATTGCGGCTTGCTCCTACATCAGCCGGACGCAAGCTCCCTGCCATCTTCGACACCTGTTCCTGCATAGAAACACGCTGACGGTCGCGGGGCTGTAACTCCTGCGGATATTCTGGAT
>ERZ842401.3876-NODE-3876-length-18090-cov-4.887996_pt1 | contig 18090 bp, 15 predicted proteins | sample MGYA00521270_ERZ842401 | MGnify/ENA primary metagenome ERZ842401 (study PRJEB31892, sample SAMEA3878208) | bioreactor metagenome | biome: Moose rumen | place: Sweden | collected 2011-10 | study: EMG produced TPA metagenomics assembly of the PRJEB12797 data set...
TAGAGTCCCGGTCTCCAAAACCGGTTGTCGCGGGTTCGAGTCCTGCCTGGCCTGTGAGTATATTACAAAAGAGGATGGGGAATGAAGAAGATTATTCAGTTCTGGAAGGAGTGCATGGGTGAGTTGCGGAAGGTGGTGTGGCCTTCTCGCAGTGAAGCTGTCGCTTCAGTGAAAGTTGTTCTTGTTTCCACAATTGTTATTGCCCTGCTTCTGGGTTTGCTTGATCTGGCGTTTACAGAAGCTCTTCGTCTTATTTTCTAGGTTGTTATAGATGGCTAAGGAATGGTATATCGTTCAGACTTTTGCGGGCTATGAGCAGAAGATAGAACGTACGCTCCGCAAGATGCTTGAAGATAATGAGATTGATGCTGCCGTGCTGACTGATGTGCGGGTGCCGACCGAAGAGATTGTCGAGAGCGGTAAAAACAATAAAAAAATAACTCGTCACAACAAGCTGCTTCCCGGGTACATCATGCTGGAGATGGATTTGCCCCAGCTGGGATGGAAGGTTGCTTGTTCTAAAGTGAGGGCGATTCAGGGTGTCAACGGTTTTGTGGGTACGGGCGCATCTGAACGTCCTCGGCCTATTTCTGCGGCGGAAGCAAAAACCATTTTCCAGCAGACCGGCGAGATAAAGGGCGAAAGAGTTGCCCGTGTCAAGCAGAGCTTTGAAATTGGCGAAAAAGTTAAAATCAGCGAAGGTCCGTTCTCTACGTTCAGCGGCACGATTGAAGAAATCAGCACGGAGAAGGGTAAAATCCGCGTGAATGTCCAGATTTTCGGACGCACGACGCCGGTGGAAGTTGACTTTTCGCAAGTCGAAAAAATATAGGCATATATTTTGGGAGAGGTGCAGATCCGTTGGATACAGGCACCTCGTTATTACCACATAAGGAGATATATTATGGCTAAGAAGAAGGTTACGGCTGTTATTAAGTTGCAGTGCCCTGCCGGCTCTGCTACCCCAGCACCACCGATTGGCCCCGCGCTTGGTCCCCATGGCGTTTCCGCACCGAAATTTGTTCAGGAATTTAACGACAGAACCAAGAGCATGGAGAAGGGACTTATCATCCCTGTCATCATCACTGTCTATCAGGACAAGTCTTACACGTTCATCATGAAGACTCCGCCCGCCGCCGTTCTCATCAAGAAGGCTGTGGGGATTCAGAAGGGGTCTGGCAATCCCTTGCGCGACAAGGTTGGCAAGCTTTCTGCCAAAACACTGGAAGAAATTGCCAAGCAGAAGCTTCCTGATCTCAACGCCAACGACCTTGAGGCAGCGAAGAAAATCATTGCCGGTACTGCCCGCAGTATGGGTGTAGAAGTGGAGGCGAACTAATGAAACACGGAAAGAATTACCGCGCATCACTGGGTAAGTATGATGCGGCCAAGAAATACGATGTTGCAGAAGCCTGCCAGCTGGTGAAAGACCTTCACTATGTGAAATTCGACGAAACAGTGGAGCTTTCTGTGAGCCTCCGCCTCGGCAAGAATCAGACGATGCGCGACACCTTGGTGTTCCCCCACCAGTTTTCTGGCGAGAAGCGCGTTCTGGTGTTCTGCAAGGATGAGCGGGTAAAGGAAGCTCTTGATGCCGGTGCTGCTTTCGCAGGTTCCACGGAATACATTGACAAAGTAAAGGGCGGCTGGACTGACTTTGATGTCGCCGTCGCTACGCCTGATATGATGAAGGATGTAGGCCGTCTGGGTATGGTGCTCGGTCGCAAGGGCCTTATGCCTAACCCCAAGACGGGAACGGTTACGAACGATATTGCAAAGGCTGTCGGTGAGCTCAAGAAGGGTCGCACCGAGTTCCGCGCTGACAAGGGTGGCGTCGTCCACATCGCTGTGGGTAAGGTTTCCATGGATGTGAAGGACACCGCTGAAAACGTGAATGCTTTCCTCGGCGAGCTGAACCGCAAGAAGCCGTCTGATGCAAAGGCTGGTTTTGTGCGTTCTGTTTCTCTGTGCTCCACGATGGGGCCTGGCGTATGGATTGATTACAAGGAGGAGGCATAATGGCTATCAGGGCGAAACATGTGCAGCCTGCCAAGACTGCTGCGATTGAAGAGACCAAAAAGATTCTTGGCAACTACAAGAACTATATCTTTGCCGATTTCCGCGGTCTGTCTGTAGAGCAGATTTCCAAGCTCCGTGGTTCTTTGCGTGAAAAGGATGCGCAGCTCAAGGTTTTCAAGAACAGCTTTGCGCGCATTGCCTTTACCGATCTGAAGATTGCGGATGTGTCTGACTATCTGACAGGTCCTACCGCCGTCACTCTGGTGAAGGATGAGGCTAACGAGGTTGCGAAAGTCTTGTTTGATTTTGCAAAGGATGTCCCCGCCCTCGTGGTGAAGGGAGCCGTTGTAGACAACGAGGTTTACGACAAAGATAAGATTGAAGCTTTCTCAAAACTTCCCGGCAAAAAGCAGCTTATCGCTATGCTTATGTCCGCCATCAATGGTCCTGCCCGTCAGCTTGCTGCTACTTTGCAGGCCTACGTGGAAAAGAAGGAGAAAGAGGGCGGTGCGGCTCCTGCCGAGGCTGCCAGCTAATTTTTAACAGAGTACCTTCGGGTATGCGTTCCTGCGGTCAGGCTTCGATGTGCTGATTACTGTCCGCAGGATATACCGTACAACAGATAAAAGCGGGATAGTTTGTCCCTTTCTGTGGCGGATTTTTATAGTATACATTGTATACACTATGGAGAAGACAATTATGGCACTTTCAAATGATGAAATCCTTGATGCGATTGCGAACATGACTGTTCAGCAGGCTGCTGACCTTGTGAAGGCTATGGAAGAGAAGTTCGGCGTTACCGCTGCTGCTCCTGTTGCTGTTGCCGCCGCCGGTCCTGCCGCTCCTGCTGCCGAAGAGCAGACTGAGTTCACCGTTACCCTTGAGTCTTACGATGCAGCCAAGAAGGTTGCCATCATCAAGGCTGTCCGCACCCTTATCAGCGGCCTGAGCCTCGGTGATGCAAAGGCGCTCGTTGAAGGCGCTCCGAAGGTCTTGAAGGAAGGCGTGTCTAAGGCTGATGCCGACAAGATGATCGCTGATCTTGAGGCTGCCGGTGCCAAGGCAAGCAAGAAATAACTCGTTTCAGGCATAGATATGGGGAGTCCCTGATGCCCTGCGTGGTTTCGGGGGCTCCCTGTTCAATTTTCGTAGATACCTCTACGCAGTGCATTACAGGAGGCGCTGATTTACTCCTGTACGGCAGGAACAGCCGATAGAATCCCGGTTCTCGTGTTGAGGCGGAGTTTCTACCTTGCAGCGGTGCTGGCGATATCAGTTCAAAACCCAAGGGGTATTTGATGTACGCAAAGACCAAAAAGATTGTGCGAAAGTATATTGGGAAGGATATTCACGACTTCATGGAGCTTCCCAATCTGGTGGACATTCAGCTTTCTTCCTATGAAAGTTTTTTACAGCGGGAACGACTGGCAAAGGGCGAAAAGCTTTTAGAGCAGGGCTTGCAGGAGGTGTTTTCTTCTACCTTCCCGATTGAAAGTCCGAACGGCGATATGTCCCTTGAATATGAATTCTACATTCTGGACTTTGACAATATAAAATACAAGGAACTTGACTGCAAGAAGAAGGGCATCACTTACGCTGTGCCGCTTAAGGCCCGCATCAATCTGAATTTCCTCCAGACAGGCGCAATCCTTCAGAAAGATATCTATATGGGCGATGTGCCGCTTATGACTGACCGCGGTACCTTTGTCATCAACGGTGCCGAGCGCGTTGTGGTAAGCCAGATCCACCGTTCCCCAGGCGTTATCTTTCAGCACGAGAAGGGCGTATATTCAAGCCGCATCATCCCCTACCGTGGTTCTTGGCTGGAATTTGAAATCGACCAGAAAAAAGACCTCATTTTTGCCAAAATTGACCGCAAGAAGAAGATTTTGGGCACCATCTTCCTGCGTGCGCTCGGCTATGAAACGCGCGAAGATATAATCAAAGCGTTCTATGTGACCGAGACGCTGAAAGTTGTCGATGACCCCAAGGTCCGCGAAGCCCTTGTCGGCAGGGTACTGGCAAATGCCATCATCGTGAAGGACGAGGAGGGGGCGGATAAAAAGCTCTTCCGTGCGGGAGACAAGCTGCACCCCCATGACATTGACGATTTGCTTACCAATAATATAGAAGAAGTCTCAGTCATCCAGCTTGACCTGCGTCCCCGCGACCCGGTGAGCGGCGAGGTGAAGAAGGGCGCGATGAACCCGTCTTTGAACAGCGAGATGATCATCAAGTGCTTTGAGCGCGAGGAAATCATCTTTGCAAAGAACGGTGAGCCTGTCACTGATGAGCCGTCGAAGGAAGACTGCCTTTCCAAGGTCTACGAGGTGCTCATGCCCGGCGAGCCTATGACGGTGGAAAACGCGGAAAAAGACTTGAACTCTATGTTCTTTACCCAGCGCCGCTATGACCTTGGCACGGTGGGACGCTACAAGCTGAACAAGGTCTTCTCTTTTGATGAGGCGGTGCAGGACGTGACGCTCACAAAGGAAGACATAATCCAGACAATGAAGCGGCTCATCGAAGTCTTTGTCGGTGATGAGGTAGTAGATGATATTGACCATCTGGGAAACCGCCGTGTTCGCTCGGTGGGCGAGCTGTTGACCAATACCTTTAAGACTGCCTTTGCCCGCATGGAGCGGATTGCCAAGGAACGGATGAACATCAAGGAGACTGACACGCTCAAGCCGCAGGATTTGATTTCCATAAAGCCTATTGTGTCAGGCGTAAAAGAATTCTTTGGCTCCTCGCAGCTGTCCCAGTTTATGGACCAGTGTAACCCGCTTTCCGAGCTTACCCACAAGCGCCGTCTGAATGCCCTTGGTCCGGGCGGTTTGTCCCGCGACAGGGCGGGCTTTGAGGTTCGCGATGTGCACTACACGCACTATGGACGCATGTGTCCTATTGAGACCCCTGAAGGTCCGAACATCGGTCTGATTGTCTCCCTTGCCATTTTTACAAGGGTGAATGAATATGGCTTCCTTGAAGAGCCGTACCGCAAGGTGGTGAACGGCAAGGCGACGAAGGAAGTTGACTACCTGACTGCCATCGATGAGGATAAGTACGTCATCGGTCAGGTGACGGAGGGCATGAAGGAGGACGGCTCCTTCCCGACCAATCTGGTTTCTAGCCGCGCGAGGGGTGATTACTCAAGCCGCGCGCCTGAGGATATCCAGTATATGGATGTGTCTCCGCGGCAGGTTATCTCTGTGTCTGCCTCTCTGGTTCCCTTCCTTGAGCATGACGATGCAAACCGCGCCTTGATGGGCTGTAACATGCAGCGTCAGGCTGTGCCCTTGCTCTTCCCTGAGCCGCCGCATGTCGGCACCGGCATGGAGGGCAAGACCGCCTATGATTCCGGCGTGCTTATAAAGGCTCGCCGCGCGGGCGAAGTGGTCTGGGTTGAGAGCGACTGCATCAAAATCAAGCCCGATGGCGGCGACGGCATTACGCTTGACGAGTACACGCTCTTGAAGTATCAGAAGACCAACAGCGATACCTGTAACCATCAGCGCCCCACGGTGCAGGTGGGCGAGCATGTGGACGCGGGTGCGGTCATTGCGGACGGTCCCGCCACCTTTAACGGCGAGCTTGCTCTGGGGCGCAACATCCTTGTCGGCTTTGTTCCCTGGAACGGCTATAACTATGAGGACGCTGTGCTCATCAGCCAGCGCGTGGTCAGCGAGGATATGTATACCTCTGTGCATATCCACGAGTTCTCGACGGAGATTCGCGAGACAAAACTGGGACCGGAAAAGATTACGCGCGATGTGCCGAACACTGCAGAAAAGACGCTGAACAATCTTGATGCGGAAGGCATTGTGCGCGTTGGTGCAAAGGTACGCTCCGGCGATATTCTGGTCGGCAAGGTGACTCCCAAGAGCGAGACGGAGACAACTCCCGAATTCAAGCTCTTGAACTCAATCTTCGGTGAAAAGGCAAAGGAAGTGAGGGATTCTTCCCTCCGTCTTGCACACGGCGTTGAGGGCGTCGTCATCGACATACAGCGCCTGAAGCGCACGCAGGGCGACGAGCTGAATCCCGGCGTTGATGAAAAAATCACGGTGGTCATTGCTGACAAGCGCAAGCTGGTGGTTGGCGACAAGATGGCAGGCCGTCACGGAAACAAGGGCGTTGTTGCCCGCATTTTGCCGGTGGAGGATATGCCGTATCTTGAAGACGGCACTCCGCTCGATGTCTGCCTGAACCCGCTCGGCGTTCCTTCTCGTATGAACATCGGTCAGATTATGGAATCAGAGCTTGGCCGTGCGGGTATGATACTCAACGAGTGGTACGATTCTCCCGCTTTCCAGACACCGAGCCAGGAGCAGATTGCCGAAAAGCTTAAAGAGGCGGGCTTGAGCCCTGACTGCAAGCAGATTGTGCATGACGGTCTGACGGGAGAGCCCTTCGTCAATCCGATTTTCGTGGGTGTCATCTACTTTATGAAGCTGCACCACCTTGTTGATGACAAGATGCATGCCCGTTCGACGGGACCGTACTCGCTTGTAACCCAGCAGCCTCTGGGCGGCAAGGCTCAGTTTGGTGGTCAGCGTCTCGGCGAGATGGAGGTGTGGGCGCTTGAAGCTTATGGTGCCGCAAACACCTTGCAGGAGATGATGACGATCAAGTCTGACGATATGAACGGACGCTCTAAAGTTTATGAGTCTATCGTCAAGGGGGATCCGAGTGCGCCTATCGGAGTGCCGGAATCTTTCAACGTGTTGGTGCAGGAGCTTCGCGGGCTTGCCCTCGATTTTACCATTTATGACGACAAGGGCAAGCAGATTGCCCTTACCGAGCGGGATCAGGAACTGATTGACAAGAGCAGTGCTGGTGGCACCGATTTTAACAAGGAGTAGGATAGCAATGCGTGATATTCAGGATTTTGCAAGCCTCCAGATAAAGCTTGCATCGCCGGAGGCAATACGTGCGTGGTCTTATGGCGAAGTGAAGAAGCCGGAGACAATCAACTACCGTACCCTGCGTCCGGAGCGCGAAGGGCTTTTCTGCGAGCGTATCTTCGGTACGACCAAGGAATGGGAGTGCTACTGCGGAAAGTTCAAGAGCATTCGCTACAAGGGCGTTATCTGTGACCGCTGCGGTGTGGAAGTGACTCACTTCAAAGTGCGCCGCGAGCGGACGGGGCACATAGAGCTTGCCGCTCCGGTGAGCCATATTTGGTATTATCATTCCGTGCCGAGCCGCATGGGGCTTTTGCTTGACCTGCCGGTCTCTGCCCTGCGCTCCGTGCTGTACTATGAGAAATACATTGTCATAGACCCGGGCGATACGGATTTGAAGCAGAACCAGCTTTTATCAGAAGATGAGTTCATCGCTGCTCAGGAACGCTATGGTGGTTCCTTCACCGCAGGCATGGGTGCGGAAGCCGTTAAAGTTCTGCTCGAAAACCTTGACCTTGACGCGCTCGCTGCGGAGCTGCGTGCCAAGATGGTGGAGAAGGGGGCTAAGACAGACAAGCATCTCCTCAAGCGCATTGAGATAGTGGAAAATTTCCGCTCCTCTGGCAATAAGGCGAGCTGGATGATACTTGACGTCATCCCCGTCATTCCGCCGGAGCTGCGTCCTATGGTCCAGCTTGACGGCGGGCGCTTTGCCACCTCCGATTTGAATGACCTGTACCGCCGCGTTATCAACCGCAACAACCGCCTCAGGCGTCTGCAGAGCCTTTCCGCACCGGACATCATCATCCGCAACGAAAAGCGTATGCTGCAGGAAGCAGTCGATTCGCTCTTTGACAACAGCAAGCGCAAGCAGCGTGTGGTGAAGGGCGCTTCCAACCGTCCGCTTAAGTCCATCAGCGATATGCTCAAAGGCAAGCAGGGACGCTTCCGCCAGAACCTGCTCGGCAAGCGCGTCGATTATTCGGGGCGTTCCGTCATCGTCGTTGGTCCTGAACTCAAGCTCTGGCAGTGCGGTCTGCCCGAAAAGATGGCGCTCGAACTGTTCAAGCCCTTCATCATGAAGAAGCTTGTTGATAAGCAAACCGTGTACAACATCAAGCGCGCCAAAAGCATGGTGGAAAGTGAGGATGCCGAAGTTTACGAGGTGCTCGATGAAGTTGTGCGTGAGCATCCCGTCATGCTCAACCGCGCTCCGACGCTGCACCGCTTGGGAATTCAGGCGTTTGAGCCTGTGCTTGTGCCGGGAAAGGCACTCAAGCTGCACCCCTTGGTCTGCAAGGCGTTCAACGCTGACTTTGACGGTGACCAGATGGCAATCCATGTGCCGCTGACTCAGGCTGCCCAGATGGAGTGCTGGACGCTTATGCTCTCTGCCCGCAACCTGCTTGACCCTGCCAACGGAAACACGATTGTAAGCCCGTCGCAGGACATGGTGCTCGGCATCTATTATATGACTTCGGTGAAGCTCGCTTCCATCAAGCCGGAGGAAAAGCCCGAATGGTGCGAACCTAAGGACTGGGAGGACTGGCAGTCCGATGAGTGGATTGATGCGCTTGCAGCCGATGACCACATTCGCTCTCAGGCGAAGAAGCCACATCTTTTCAGCAATCCCGATGAGGTTCGTATGGCTGCGACTGCTGGCTCCATTGAATGGCAGTCCGCCATCCTCCTGCATACAGACACGCTGCGGAAGCCTGTCCACAAGGACAAGGGCATCTTTGGCAACGGCAAATACATCATCACCTCTGCCGGTCGTCTCCGCTTTAACGAGGCTATGCCCGATGAGGTGGAATTCTATAACGAGCGCATGGGCGACAAAAAGCTCAAGCAGATGATTGAAGACGTGTACCACAGCAAGGGCGCATGGCTGACCATCAGGATGCTTGATGCCATCAAAGACGTAGGCTACAAGAACGCCACCTTCTTTGGTGCGACGCTCTCCATGGATGACATCCTCGTGCCGGAAGAGAAGAAGGAGATTGTGGACAATGCCAACAAAGAGGTAGCTAATGCAATCTCTGAGTATTCAAAGGGGCTTCTCACTTCAGATGAGCGTTATAAGAAGGTAACGAACGTCTGGGAAAAGGCGAACGACGAGCTGACGGACATCATGATGAAGAACCTCGAAAAGGACAAGGATGGCTTTAACACCATCTACATGATGGCAAAGTCCGGTGCCCGTGGTTCCAAAAAACAGATTTCACAGCTTGCCGCTATGCGCGGCTTGATGCAGAAGCCTAACGGCGACATCATCGAGCTGCCTATCCGTGCAAACTTTAAGGAAGGACTTTCGGTTATAGAGTTCTTCATTTCTACAAACGGTGCCCGCAAGGGTCTTTCTGATACCGCCCTTAAGACAGCTGATGCCGGTTATATGACCCGCCGTCTGGTCGATGTCTCTCAGAACGTGGTGGTGAACGAGGATGACTGCGGTACGATTAACGGCCTTGACTATGCCGCTATCAAGGATGGCGACACGGTGGTTGAATCCCTTGCCTCGCGCATTGCCGGTCATTATTCCATCGAGCGTGTGCTTGACCCTGTTTCGGGCGAGCTTTTGTGCGATGTGAACCAGTACATCGACGAGCCGCTTGCCAAGAAGATCGACGAAGCGGGCGTGGAAAAGGTGAAACTCCGCACGGTGCTGACCTGCGAGAGCAAGCACGGCATCTGTGTGAAGTGCTACGGCAAGGATTTGGCCCGCAACAAGATTGTGGAAATCGGCGAGGCGGTGGGCACTATTGCCGCCCAGTCAATCGGACAGCCGGGTACTCAGCTTACGCTGCGTACCTTCCACACGGGTGGCGCTGCGGAAACCGTCGCATCGGACAACCACATCATGATGGACTACGATGTGTATATCTTTGGTGTCAGGGGAACGCATGTCAAGACTGCTGACGGTGGCTGGCTCTTTACCCGTAAGGGCTCTATGACCGTCACCAAGCTTTTCCAGTCTTATGAGATGGCAGAGCATGACGAGCTTGTGATTGCTGACGGTGCCCGCGTGCGCAAAGGCAACGTCATCTTGAAGCACAACGGCGAAGATGTGCTTGCGACAAATGATGGCCGCGTGCTCAGAAGGGACGGCGTTGTCTACCTGACGAGCAACGATCAGGAAGTGACGATAAATAACGGTTCCAAAATCTATGCCAAATTCGTCAATCCTCCCTGTGTGGCAATGAAGGGCGAATACATAGGCGAATTTGAGCAGAATAACGAGCCGATAATCGCCGAGGTGTCCGGCTATGTCCACTTTGAAGATATCATCGAGGGTGAAACCCTTGAAAGGCATGTGGACCAGGTGTCCGAAAGCGAGGAGCTTGTCATAAGCGACCTGCATCTTGATGCAAAGCAGCCCCGCATCACCATCACCGATGAAGCGGGTGGAAATGAGCTGGGTATATACTACCTGCCTACCGATGCCCGCCTGAAGGTGGCAGACCAGCAGTATGTGGAGGCAGGCGTGACCCTCGCGACAATTCCGAAGGCTGCTGCCCGTGCCAACGACATTACGCTCGGTTTGCCGCGCGTTTCTGAGCTCTTTGAAGCGCGCAAGCCTAAGGATCCCACCGTGCTTTCCCAGATTTCTGGAAAGGTGTCTTTCGGCAAGATTGTGAAGGGCAAGCGCACTATAACGGTGAAGGATAAGTATGACAAGGAGTTCAACCACTATGTTCCCGTTGCAAAGCGTCTGCTCGTGCGTGACGGTGACGAGGTGAAGGCGGGCGAAATGCTCTGCGATGGTGTTGCCGATGCCCGCGACGTTCTTGCAATCCTTGGCGAAAACGAGCTGCAGAACTTCTTGATGGACGAAATTCAGGCGGTTTACCGCAAGCAGGGCGTTAAAATTAACGACAAGCACATCGGTATCATCATCCGCCAGATGTTGCGCAAGGTGGAAATCGTTTCTGTCGGCGACACGAAGTTCATTTATGGACAGCAGGTTGACAAGTATGACTTCCACACGGAAAATGATCGCGTGATTGCCGCAGGCGGTCAGCCCGCCATCGCAAGCCCCATGTTCCAGGGCATTACGAAGGCAGCTCTCGCGACGGATTCTTTCATCTCTGCCTCTTCGTTCCAGGAGACTACCCGCGTGCTGACGAATGCCGCCATTGCGGGGGCAAAAGATCAGCTGCACGGCTTGAAAGAGAACGTGATTATCGGCCACATGATTCCAGCAGGCACGGGTATGCGGCAGTATCACAACATAAAGCTGTCTGATTCTTTCAATGCTGACCTTGACGCCCGCGTAAAGGAAATCCTTGACCAGAGGGCGGAAGAGCTCGCTATGCGCGAGGCGCCGCTTGAGGAGATGCTTTCTACGGACATATCCAGCATGGGGGATGAAGACTGACGATGTTTGTGCCGAATTTTCGCAGAATTCCCTTGACGGGCACTCTGCGAATTCGGTACAATATGGTACTTGTATTTCTGTCCGAGGTGCTGCTCGGCATTTAATAGGAGAATAGGCCGATGCCTACAATAAATCAATTAATCCGTAAAGGGCGTAAGTCCGCGGCAAACAGAACGAAAGCTCCCGCGCTGAATTCTTGTCCGCAGAAGCGCGGTGTCTGTACCCGCGTTATGACGATGACGCCTAAGAAACCGAACTCGGCTTTGCGTAAGATTGCCCGTGTTCGTTTGAGCAATGGCATTGAGGTGACTGCATATATTCCGGGAATCGGGCATAATTTGCAGGAGCACTCAGTCGTATTAGTGCGTGGCGGACGTGTCAAGGATCTTCCTGGTGTACGTTATCATATTATCCGCGGCACAAAAGATACTCTTGGTGTTGACGGTCGCAAGCGTGGTCGTTCAAAGTATGGTGCCAAGAAGCCCAAGGCGTAAGGAGGATAGGTAATTATGGGAAGACATAAGAAATCTGTAAACCGCCCCGTTATGCCTGATGAAAAATATAACAGCGTCGTCATTTCCAAGTTTGTGACGCGCATGATGCTTGACGGCAAAAAGCAGGTCTGCCAGAAGATTGTATATCAGGCTCTGGACAGGCTTAAGGGAAAGACTGACAAGGATCCGCTGGATGTGTTCCTGAAGGCTCTTGACAACGTAAAGCCAATGGTGGAAGTAAAGAGCCGCCGTGTTGGTGGTGCAACCTATCAGGTGCCGATCGAAATCCGCGATTCCCGCCGCGAAGCGCTTGCCATGCGCTGGATGATTCAGGCAGCCCGTTCCCGCTCTGGTCACGGTATGGCTGAAACATTGGCTGCGGAGTTGCTCGACGCATTCAACAACACTGGCTCCGCATACAAGAAGAAGGAAGATACCCACAAGATGGCAGAGGCAAACAAGGCTTTCGCCCACTATCGGTGGTAGGTTCTTACTCTGCATACAGGAAGGGGATGCCCGCATGAGGGGCATCCCCTTTTTTTCTGTCTTCCCGTAAAGTTCGTAATCGAACTTAATTCATATCAAAGTGCTCCATCGCGTCATCTATGCCGGAGGCAAGCTTGGGGATGGAGACAAGCACATTGTCTTCCTTCAGGGGGATTTTCAGCGTGTACACGTCATCGATGCTGCCGTCAAAGGACTCCACCTTGATGACGAGCTTTTGCCCCTTCACCGTGAATTTATCGCGGTCCCCCTTCATGAATTCCGACGGCGCATTGCGGTTCACCGTTACCGTCATATTCTTTATCGCCTTGTAGGAACCGTCTTCGGCACCATGATTGTCAATGAGCACTGTATGCGTCCTGCCAGTCACAAACATGCACAGCGCAAGCAGGATGTAGAGCACCGCTATGGCGGCACGGACGGCAATGGTGAATTTTGCCCTGTCTTTTGCCATTATTTTGCCTCCTCTGCGTGCTGGCGCAGGGCTTCCCGCGCCTTTTCCGCATTGCGGTGCGTGCGCCACGCATGGATAATCAGCGCGAAGGCAATCGCCCCATAGCCAATAAACTGCCTGAAATATTCGCCGATGTTCGCATTGCCAAAAAGGTTCTGCCCCGCACGGGGAACGACGATGTACATCAGGTGCAGCAGCACCACGCCCGCAAAGCAGTTCGTGATGCTCGCCTTGGATGCCGAAGCCCCGCCCACGAGGATTGCGGCAGCCGCAAAGAAACCCGTCTGATCATGGGCATTGTATGTCTGCATATTGCCCATATTCTGCAAAAAGATAATCTGCCCGATGCAGGCAAAGGCAGTGGAAATGACAATGGAGATAATCCTCGTGCGCTCCACAGGGATGCCGGCAGAATTCGACACCGTCTGGTTCTGCCCCACCGCGCGCATATCCTGTCCAAGCTTTGTCTTTCTGAACCAGACAATGACGAAGCACAGGGCAATGATGACAAGGTAGCTTGAAAGCGGAATGCTTATGCCCGCAATCCTGGGCATGAGCAGCTTGTCCAGCGCCTGCCGCACGGGGTCAAGGTTCAGCGTGTTGCGCACTCCATAGCCTCGCGACAAGGCTATCGCCTTGTTGTGGAGCGGCACGAGCGAGCCAAAGAGGTAGAGCACGACAAACTGGTAGATGCCGTTGAAGAAAAAGCCTATGATGTAGCTCGTCACCATCTCCCGACCGCGCGCTTTGTTCAGAATGCTCCCTGCAATCCAGCCGAGGAGCACGGAAAGGGGCAGCCCCACAAGGGCGGCAAAGACAAGCCCCTGCAGACCGGAAATGCCCCAGTCCATTGCAAAAATCAGGCCTATCTGCCCCGCCATGGCGCCGAGCACCATGCCGAAGTTGATTCCCATGCCCGCCATAATCGGCAGTACCAGCGAGAAGACAAGGAAAGCGTTCCTTGCAATCCTGTTCAGTATTTCCTGCAAAATGAACTGCCCCGAATACTGCGACAGCGGGATAGAGACAATCGTAAGGGCAAGAAAAACCTCCGCCACAAGGTAGTCTGCGATAAATGATTTTAGTGATTTGTTCGATATCATCGGGTCGCTCCTGTTTTTCTGGTCAATGCGTACAAAATCATGCCGTTACTCAGCACGATGCGGATGACTTCCGACATATCCGTCTGCAACACGCTGTTGATGACGGACGGCGTGAGCGTCAGTATGCCCTGGAAAAGCACCGTGCCAATCACCACGTTTGCAATGGAAACCTTGTTGATTGATGCCCCTCCGATGAGCACGGCAGCAACTGCCGGAAACGCCATATACAGCGGAGCCTGATAGAGCTGTATAAAGCCGTAGCTCTGCTGGTACATCAGGATGCCTATGGCGCCAGTCACCGTGGAAACAATGATGCTTATGGTGCGCATACGGTTGATGTTGATGCCGCTTGAACGCGCATAGTCAGGATTTGACCCCACCGCAGTGATTGCCGTTCCCGTCTTGCTGCGCATAAAGAGCCACATGAAAAAGCTGCACAGCGCGCAGAAAAGAATCATGCCCGTGGGGAATTCAAAGTCCCCTGCCTTTATCATGAGGAAGTTGCTGAACTGCTTCATCCAGTAACCGTCTAGGGTAATCGTGGTGCGAAGGCCTTTGCCCTCGTAGCCCCAGACCATGTTCACGCTCGTGTAAGGCAGAATGAGCCACATGATGGACATAAACATGACGGCGGCAAAGCCAACGTAAAGTGCAATCGTCATCTCTTCGCCGCGCACGCGGTTCAAAAGCAGGCTGTAGAGCCAGCCAAAGAGAATGCCAAAGGGAATTGAAAGGGCTATCGCGCCGAACATACCCGCCCAGCCTGTGAGCCCCAGCTGCATGGCAATCGTAGAGCCGAGCAGCCCGCTGATGACACCGAGCGAAAGACCAAAGTTCAGCCCCGCGCCGGAAAGAATCATCGGCACCATGGCAAGCGTCAGAAGCTCGTTTTGCCCGAAGCGGTTGCAGATGTCCTTGATTGTAGCGGGCATGGAAACTCCCACAAATGGCGCCGCAATAAAGAGCACCACGAGGAAACCCGCAATGATGAGCCGCGGAAGTCCGAATTCCTGCAGGCTGCTCTGGATTTTTTCGCGCAAAGAATCATCTGCCAGTGTCATTTTGCACCTCCTTCCGCACTGAGCCCCGACATGAGCAGGGCGAACTTTTCCGGCGCTTCCCGCGGGGGCAGTATGCCCGCCACCTTGCCTCCTGCGACGATGGCAACGCGGTCGCAGACAGAACGCAGCTCTTCAAGCTCGCTTGAGACCATGACGATGGTGGTTCCCTTTTCGCGGTTGTATGCGCGCAGGGTGTCCAGCACGATTGCCTTTGCTCCCACGTCTATGCCGCGGGTTGGCTCGCTCACAAAGAGCAGCTTTGGCCCGAGGCTGAACGCTTTTGCAAGGCAGACCTTCTGCTGGTTGCCGCCGCTGAGTTCCTTTGCCTTCTGCTTTGCCCCCGTGCACTTGATGGCAAGCATATCTATGTATTTTTCCGCATTGGCACGCATGGCTTTTTCATCGCGCAGCTTGAAAAGGCCTCCGAAGAAGGGCTTAAGGTATTCGCCCTTTACCTGCATGGCAGAAAAACAGATATTCCAGTCAAGGCTCTCGTCCAAGAGCAGCCCCACGCCGCGCCTGTCTTCAGAGACAAAGGCAAGTCCCTCTTTGAGGACGGCAGCAGCGTCTTCCATGTCCAGCTTTTTGCCGTCAAATTCAGCCTGTCCACCTGCCGGATACAAGCCCATGATGCCGTTGGGAATGCCCAGCTTGCCCTGCCCCGCAAGGCCGCCTATGCCGAAGATTTCACCGCGGCGCACTTTAAAGCTCACGTCCCGCACCGTTTCGCCGGGCATATCCACCCACAGGTGCTTTACATCAAGCACATAATCGTCGGGGAGCGTCTCTGTTTCCGCAGCGTTCAGCTCCATCTGCTTTTTGAGGTGCTCTGCCGTAACGGTTCGCCCTACCATGGAGGCAGCGATGTCTGAAACGTTCGTCTCCGAGACAGCCACATCGCGGATTGTCTTGCCATCGCGGAGCGTCACCACACGGTCGCAGATGTGCATGACTTCGTGCAGCCGGTGCGAGATGAATATGATGGCTATGCCCGATGCTGCAAGCTCCTTGATCGCTTTGAGCAGGATGTCCGCCTCTGATTCCGTGAGGACTGCGGTGGGTTCATCGAAGACGAGGAGGCGTACGTTGTCGCGGTCAATCTCGCGGGCTATTTCGGTGAACTGCTTGTGGCCCACGGGCATTTCAGACACCTTCATATCCGGGTCTATGTCAACGCCGAGGCGCTGTATGGCATTCCCCGCCCGTTTTTTCATGGCAACGCGGTCGAGTATGCTCATGCGCTCGCCAAAAAGGTAGACCATGGGGTTGTCCTTCGCAAGCTCGCGGTTGAGCATGATGTTTTCCGTAGTGGTAAAGCCGGGAATCAGTGAAAATTCCTGATGCACCATGCCTATTCCGGCATCGAGCGCATCAAAGGGGCTTGAAAAATGGACTTCGGCACCGTCAAGCTGAATGCTGCCGCCGTAACCGCCCGTCGCGGCTATCACCGGCATGCCGAAGAGGATGCTCATCAATGTGGTTTTGCCTGCCCCGTTTTCGCCGACGAGGCCTAAAATCTCTCCTTTGTGCAGGTCAAAGGAAACGTCTTCAAGAACGACCGTACCTGCGAAGTCTTTCGTCACGCCTTTAAGGCGCAACAGCGGTATATCTTCTTTCATGGTAAACCTGAATATGGAAAAGACCGGCCCCAAAAGCAAAAGCCTTCGGAGCCGTTTATCTTATTTTGTAAACTTAATCTTAAAGTACTTCTCGGGAACCTCAATTTCCGTGGTCTTCAGGAAGCCCTGTCCCAGAATATAGGTGTCCATATAGATGAGAATCTGGTTTTTTGCGCGCACGCCGGTGCTCTGGTCAACATAGTAGCCGCCGTTCCAGTTTGCGTTCGGGGTGAATTCTCCGAGCGCCTTGAAAAGGTCTGCGCTGGAATCCTTGCTCGCCGTGCCTTCGATGACGCGCTTTGCAAATTCGCCAAGCCCCGCGCTTACGCTGAAGCCGTAGGAGAATGCCCAAGTACCGAAGTGACCGGCGCCGCCGTTGTCAACGACGACCTGCTCCACTTTCTTGAGGATTTTGGGGAAATCTCCCGCTTCTGCCGTCAGGTCAATGCCGAATGCTCCCGGATAGCCCATAAGCGGCGAAGGCAGGTCTGCCTCGATGAACATACCGCCGTACTGCGCAAGCTGCTTCAAGAGCGGCTCGGTGTGGGCATCATTCGTACAGAAGAAAGCGGTGTCTTTGCCGTATTTTTCAACCCACTGGGGAACTTTTTCAAGGATGAACTGCTGTGCGCCCGCAACACCTACGTCGCTCGTGGGGTCAGGGGCGGTCTCAAAGACAAACTTAATGCCGAGGTCTGCACAAGCCTGCTCCATAATGTTGCGGCGGAGTCCCAGAGTCTCATAAGACATGTGGCGCGGGAAGGAAATGTGCACGAAGGTCTTTGCGCCAAGCTGCTTGGCAGCCCACGGAATAGTGTAGCCGCGGGACATAAAGTCGCTGTTCACCGCAAGATCTGCGGACTTCTGGATGACGAGCGGGTCTTCGTGGGGCTCGCCCGTAAAGCACAGGATGTCGGGATGGCTTTCCTTGATGCGGCGGAACGCTTCGGCAGTGCCGGGAACGCCCTGATTTACGATGATGGCCTTCATCTTGGGGTCGTCAGCAAGGGCGACAATCTGGGAAATGGTTGTTTCCTGCTGAGACATAAAGTCATCGGGGTAAGTGATGTGCTGAATCATGCCGCCGTCTTTGACCGCGCCATAGCGGCGGATGAGCTCTTCCGCACCGCGCAAGTCGTCTTCTGACTGTGAGACGGTACCCGTCGCAATGCCGATGTGGAAATCGGAAGCGCCAGTGGTTGTCTTGCCAGCCGTTTCCGTTTTCTCTGTTTTTTCCGCTGCATTCTTTCCATTGCAAGCGCTGAAAGCAAACAACGCTGCACAAGCACATGCAGCAAACAGTACTTTTGCTTTTTTCATGAGGATTCTCCTGCTTTTGTAATATTTTGGAAGCGTATACGATTCCGTAGCGCAACTATATCACAAAAACAGGCGAATTTTCAATAGGACGGAGCTAAATCTTCGCTTTATTCAATACAACATATACGCAGCCCCCAGCAAGCAATGTACCTATGCACAACATAATGGTTTGTTTCGGCTTCTCTCTATTTTGTGTGGGTGGCATATTATACCTTTACAAGGTATCTCCTT
>ERZ842401.3878-NODE-3878-length-18089-cov-4.685039_pt1 | contig 18089 bp, 20 predicted proteins | sample MGYA00521270_ERZ842401 | MGnify/ENA primary metagenome ERZ842401 (study PRJEB31892, sample SAMEA3878208) | bioreactor metagenome | biome: Moose rumen | place: Sweden | collected 2011-10 | study: EMG produced TPA metagenomics assembly of the PRJEB12797 data set...
GCCTCTCTATTATTTGCTCACATACGTTACTAATTACTATGAGTGGCAAAAGAAACAAAAGAAAGGCTTCTTTGATAGTTTTATGGACTCTTTCTTCTCTTTCGTGAAAGACGATGACAAATTCTATGAGGAGATGAAGAAGCTGACCCGTTTTGTGATATATAACAAGAACGGCTTTATTCCTATTACCACAAACTCAATTCTGAAAATCAATTAAATTGCATATAATTATGGCACAACCGCTTAAAGTATTAATGATGGGTGGCCGTCGATGTGGTAAGACATCGGCATTGGCCAGTCTTTTCGAGCAGATGAAAAATGGTCCAGTAAAGGAGTATTTTACTGTGGCAGACAGGACAGTTCTTGAAACAAAGGGATTTGAAACTCAGGACTCTTTGAATGACAAGACACTTGAGTTGCAGAACATGTTGGAAGTTAATAAAGAGAATAGCAATATCTTCCTTGTTGATAAGAATCCGACATCAAACTTTTGGTTGTACAAACTGCATCTCCAAATTCCAGGTACCCATCGCGAAATGGATATTGAGTTCCGAGATTCAGCAGGAGAGTTCTTTGAATCTTCAGGTGCGCACTCACAAGAAACGGCAGAATATATAAAAGACTGTGATGTTTTTGTCATCGTCATTGATACTCCGTATCTTATGGGAAGTACTGATGAGTCGACCAAGGACTTATGCCCAGAATCCATCAATCTAGGTACAAATAGAGTTCAAGACATTCAGAATTTCCTGACCCATATAGATGACAGAGAGGGAAAGGACGCAAAGATGGTTGTTTTCGTTCCTCTGAAATGCGAGAAGTGGGCAAAGGAACCAAATGGATTGAACAAGGTGACTGCTCGTATCAAACAAGTCTATGCAACTCATATCAAGAACTTGTCTGCATTCACAAAAATGAATATCACGATTATTCCGATGCAGACATCTGGAAATATTCTTTTCTCCGAGTTCCGCAAAGCCTTCATTTATAACAGTGTTGATGGTCCGATACGTTGTTGTAAGATTGATGATGAGATTATCCGAAAGGAGGACGGAGAAAACGATACTCCATTGGTTGGTGAGACCGTAACAGAAGATTCCGAAGCAGTCATCAGCGGAACCAACCTGCTAAGACCCTATTCATGGTATCAGATTAATCCCAAAGACAACAAATTTTCCCCTCAGAATTGTGACCAGCTTCCGTTACATATCATACGCTTTATGCTCATGAAACTGATGGACGCAGAAGCAGCGGTAAAACATAAAGGACTATTAGGCTGGATTTATGACTTTCTCAGAGACCTCATAAATAAAATCCGTGAACTGTTTGGCACAATGGATACGGAGGAGCTTAAGAAGATTATTGGAAAGATGCAACGTGATGGAATTATTAAGGACAATGGTGACGGTATAGAAATAATTAAAAGATTTTAGATATGCTTAAGTATTATTCTTATTATTCAGTTGGCGGGTATAAAGATTTTATGCTCGGCAATAGTGATAGTAATGAGGAGGCAACATATTATTTTCCTTTGTTGCCTGTGTTAGAAGAACGTGCAAAAACCGATGCGGAAGCAGCAAAACAAGTCGCTGATTTAAAACGTCTGCCCCAGATATATCAACTATCAGCTGACGACACGTATGGATTACCGGACTCTGCTCGTGTTTTGTTTTCTCATGCAGGTTATAAGCTTATCTACAAACATCTGGAAGGAGATAAATATGCCCTTGCATTACGGGATATCCCTAATAAGTTTAAAGACGATGCCGGTCGTTCTATCCCCTTCCTGTTTGTCATTGTAGGCGACACAAATGCGGATGTAAGGACTTTGGACATATTGGCTACTTATATGGCAAGTCATATTAGAACGGTTGAGTCTTTGTTGCCGCAGTTTATATACATGGACATGGAAAAGAATGGGTTGCGATTTGAACTTGCAAAGTTAAATTCATGGATTTCAACCATTGTTAGCAAGTGTCAATCTAACACTTTGCCATCTATTTTGGGCGTTGTTAAAATTCATGCTTATAGAAGCAAAGTCGCTTTACTGGTGTTGCCGAATGGAATTTCTAAAGAGAAAGCAGTGCTTGAACAGAAAATCAATACTGAAGATATGGTAACAATGAAAGAATCGGATATTATTTCAAAAGAGGATCCAGATAAACTGGTGGAACAGTTGATGTCGGTCTTAGAGGAGCTAAAAGCAGAGCGAAAAAAGTCAGAATTAATTAAAAAAAGTGCTATTGCCGCAGGCATAGGTGGTTTTATAATTGGTGCTGTTATAGCCAGTTGTAGTCACAAATAAAACAGTTCAAATATGGCAGATGTCTTGAAAGTCTTAATGATGGGTGGTCAGCGAGCTGGCAAAACTTCGGTTTTGGCAGGTTTGATTGATTCTATGACACATGGACCGGTTAAAGAAGCCGTTGAAGTACGAAACACCACTGAGTCGAACGAATCCAGTATAAAATTGGCAAAGAGTATTGAGACTTTGAAGTGGCATTTACTGACATCTGTTGGAAAGACGTTCCTTATTGATGACGGAAAAACCGGAGCGTTCGATGACTATACCCTGCAGTTCAGTATCCCAAATACAGATAGTAGGATGGATATTGTATTTACCGATGCTAATGGCGAGTTCTTTGACATGGGCAGACTTCATGACAAAGAGATTCGTGAGAAGGTTCGCGAATATGATGTGTTTGTTATAGCCGTTGATACTCCTCATCTCATGGAGGCTGTAAATTCAGATAATAGACTTTGCAATGAGGCCATCAATAATTCATATAACCACATAAATGACATCTATACATTCCTGTCAGAACTTGATGACAAAGATGGAGCAGATGCTAAATTAGTTATTTTTGTACCTTTAAAATGCGAGAAATGGATAAAGGAGGGTCTAACGGAAAAGATTGTCGATCGTGTCAGGAAAGTCTATGAGCCTACCATCCATGCACTTTCGAAGTACATAAATGTTGAGGTCGACATTATGGCAATCCAAACCGTAGGTAATATCGTTTTCAAGGAACAGCGTAAAGCAATGACCTGTTTAACGGGAGGAGCAAAGAAACGATGTGCTATTATCAACAACAAGACCCAAGTACGGTTTGAAGACGGGAAAGTAGAACAGATTGATTTGTCACGTCATCAGTTTCAAGAAGATGTTGATGCGCTGATACGTGAAGGATCTACCCTTATGCGACCGAACTCATGGTTTACTACTATCGGGAAAGAGTATCAGCCACATAACTGTGACCAACTGGCATACTATATTCTTCAATTCTATCTTGCGAAAGTGATGTTCGCAAAGAATGTTGAGGAACTTAAAGCAAAAAAGTCGCGTTGGAAATGGGGGAAACGAATCGCCATAATTGCATCGTGGGCATTGTTTGGAGTATTAGGTGCAGCCGTGGCATACTTTTCTTCGAAATACCTTGCTAAAAAGTTTGGTACAATAACATTAGAACAAATGCTTTCGCTTACTATGAAACTTCAAGAAGGTGGTTTCATAAAAAGGAATACTGATGGTATTGTGACGATAAAAGAATCTAAGCTTTATGATTTTAATAAACAAATAGCATGATACATTATTACGCATACTATAATCATGGAGGCTACAAGGATTTATATCTGGGATGCCAAGAGGAAGAAGTAGAATTTAAATACTTTCTCCCATTGCTATCTGTTCACGAACAATCACTGATTGATAATCCCGATGAAGAACTTCGGCAGAATGTGGACAGACAGAAACAACTGCCAAAACTGATAGTTCTGTCAGATGAAACAGAAGAGTATAACTATCCCGGAGAGGCAAGAATATTGATGTCTCATTCAGGTTATAAAATTTTGTACAAGCGGCTATCGAATTCAAGTAGCATATTAGCAATCCGTGACATATCTGGGACTGTCGATTCCTATGGTCGTCAGACGCCATTTAATTTGATGTTAGTAGGAAAGGATAAAGAAGACAGAAATTCATTGGATATAATTGCTGAATATACCAGATGTAATATCGACTCTGTTGAAAACGAATTGAAATCTTTTTTTGAAAATGATTTTGTGGAGAATGGTTTGAAATTTAAGCTCCGTTTGCTCAACGAATACGTTAAAGGAATAATAGAATCAGGGAAAACTCTTTCTGTTGATGAAGCACTGAACAAGCCAGTACGTTTGTTGGTTATTCCAAACGGTATGACAATGCAAAACGCCTTGCGGGAGCAGAATTTGTCACGATATGAGGTGTCTGTTTGTTATCAGGTTGATGGGAACTTGCTTTACAAGGCAGAAAATCATCAGCAACAAGCAACTGCTAATTCGGATAGACAGAATCACGGCCGACCTTCTCCCCAATTATCTCCAAAGGGACAAGCAGACCACAACAATCCTTCCTCCCTTCATGCAATGTTAAATGTTCCCAAACGTGAAGACATAGAGAAACTATGGGAATGCATCTATTCATTAGAAAAACGAATTGAACAACTTGAAAATAATAAATAATATGAATGCTAAAAAAATCTTATTTGGTCTTGATTCGAAATCGTATGAACACAACTTCGATAAGACTGCATTAAAGACCCTCAAAGCTTTACCCGGCTTTGACCAAGTGGTAAATTTCTTTCTTAACTGGACTTATATTAAATGGCATGTTATAGAGTTGCAGGGATCCAATTTCTTAGTGACGAGAGAGTCATGTCCCGAATTATATGAGATTGTACACAATGTTGCAGACACACTGGATGTAAGCCCTTTGCCTCGTTTCTACACTCAATGGGGGTACAACATTAATGGCTATACTACGGGATATAAGGAAGATACGTTATTAGTCTTAAACAGTGGAACGGTGGATTTATTGAGCGAAGATGAACTACGTTATGTCGCAGGTCATGAGATGGGGCATGTAAAGAGCGGTCATGTACTGTATCATACAATGGGTGAATTATTTAATAACGCAATCAGCCAAATACCACTTGTTAGTTCGTTAACAACACCAATTTACTATGCACTGATGTATTGGATTCGTATGTCGGAGTTCACAGCAGACAGAGCAGGTCTTTTAGCATGCCAAAACATAGACGCTGCTGTCAGTGCTATTATTAAGATGTCCGGGTTGCCTTTGAAGTATTTTGAAAAAATGGATAAGGACTCGTTTATCAAACAGGCAACAGAATTTAGAGGTTCATTTAGCGGTTTTACAGACAATGTTATAAAGACCCTAACCATAGCAGGTAGTACACATCCCTGGACGGTGCTTCGTGCAGCAGAGTTATTAACTTGGTATGACTCTGGTGAATATCAAAAGATATTAGATGCTACAGAAACCTGCAAATGTGGAGAATGTGGAATGCAAATTCCTTCCGATACGAAGAAATGTCCTTATTGCGGAAATGAGATTTCATAGTATGGCGAATAAAGTGTTATTGTCCAATATTGATTATAATTCTATTGAACACAAAGAGGATGTATCTATTCGTGAAAAATTAGATGCAATTCCGAAGTTCAAAAGTTTTATGATGAATACGATATGTGCTTTAAGGGAAAAGTACATATCAATAGAATTTGCTGGAAACGGTATTCATGTAACACAGGAATGCCTACCTGATTTGCATGCCCATTTAATTAATGTTTGTAAGACCGTTGGTTATGAGAGCGTCCCCGACTTTTCTTTGATGTGGAATTACTATATTACAGCAGGAACTGAAGGAGCGAATAAACCACACATAACGGCTATGAGTGGTGCAATTGATTTGCTGAATGAAGATGAATTGTCGTTTCTCCTGGGGCATGAAATTGGACATCAGGCTTGTGGACATAAGCCATATCACATGTTTCTCGAAACATTGTATATGCCTTTAATTAACACCGTTCCTGGAGGGAAGATTTGGATTGGGTTGGTACGCTCAACTTTGCTGAATTGGTATAGGTACTCAGATTTTACTGCAGACCGCATAGGATTATTGGCATGTCAAGACATCAATGCAGCTCTTACGACAATGATAAAAATGTCGGGAATGCCAAAGAAATACTTCTCATCAATCAATGTGGATAGTTTTATTAAGCAATCACAGGAATTTGATGAAATGTATTCTGGTATTACGGGTAACCTAATCAATTATGTTTCCATAAATACAGCATTTAATCCATGGCTCGTTGCACGAGCTGCAGAATTATACCGTTGGTATAAGTCTGGAGATTATGAACATATTATTAACTCAAATAGATAGATTATGTACTCACAAATAAGATCTTCTTTAAATAAGAATGTCATAGTTCATACAGACAAAACCATCAAAGCAATGGGTATGTCTGCATGTCAAGGGCTTTGTATCACGTACCATTTACATTCTAAAGCCTTTTGCAAGTAAGATGGCTCTAATAGTAAAAACAAAATTGGGAAACACATATACCTATCTTAGAAAGAGTAATGAGATAGTAGAAGGTGCTGTACAGGAAGAGATTGCCCCAATTGTTTTTCAAAGACAGAGATTGGAAAAATCATTTCCTAATCTTTCTGTTTTTACTATCGCTATTACACATAGATGTAATCTTAGATGTACTTATTGCTGCTACTCAGGGGAATACAGAAATACTCGTCAACATGGGCACAAATCAATTTCATCATCTGATATAGATAGTGTATTAGACTTTATTGAGACATATAAATCTAACACTATTCCTTTGACAGTCAGTTTCTATGGAGGAGAAAGCTTATTAGAACGGGAACTGATAAAGGGTTTCGTATTAAAATCTAAGCAGAAATGGAATGGGAATGTCCAATTTGAGATCTCAACCAACGGAACGTTGCTTAAAAGAGATGTTGTTCAGTGGTTGGTCGAGAATAACATTGTCTTGTTTGTGTCTCTTGATGGGACAGCCAAAATACAAGACAGGCAAAGGACTACTCCAAAAGGGGAAGGTACATTCAATATAGTAAAAGACGCCCTTGCCTATATAAATGCTAATTATCCCGATTTCTATAATGAGAAGGTTCACATAATGATGACTGTTGCAGATGTGACGGAATTACCATCCATATCAAAGGACTGGCATGAGGACTTTCTCCTATGTAACAAATTGCCGCTTAGGATCTCAACTGTTTACCCCAATTACTCAAAAGGAGTCAATCGGTTCAATGAGGATGAATATGTGAAAATATATCTTGATTTGTTAGATTATTATGAAGCACATCAGGAATATGCATTATTAAAGGTCTTTTTTGAACGTTTTCTTGCAGAATGGAATGCAAGACCAATACATGACATTGATGAATCTATCGTCTGTCCTACTTGTGTCCCGGTTAATTCAAAATTATATATTGATATTGACGGACAAGTTTGTCTATGTGAAAAGATGCCAGATATCTATCGTATAGGAAATATTTCAGAAGGAATAAATTGGGGTATGATAGAACAACAGAAACAGATGCTCGAATCCGTCATCATCAAACGATGTTCCACTTGCCCTGTTTTTCGCCTTTGTGATATTTGTCCAATTGACATTGATTTCTCAGAGGCAGAAATGGATGTGTTCTGTCACAATCAACGTGTTATTCAAAAGGTTAAGCTAATGATTTTGTGCGAAATGGCAGAAAGAAATCTTTTATGAACTATCCCGTATTGCATACTTCAAGGTGCGTGATAACTATCATGTCACAAGAGGATAGAATATGGCTCAACAGGTTGTTTAACGATAAGGATGTTAGCTATTTCTTAGAAGGTACATATCAATTTTCTAGAACTCTAGAAGCTACAGCAGGATTCATAGAGAGCATGTCGGATGCCTATAATAGAGTTCGGGGTTTTTTATGGAAGATTACATATCAAGACAATCCTATCGGTTTTGTTTGCACTATAGATTTTGATGAGAATCCCTCACTATGTTATGCATTGAAAAAGTCATATCGGAAGAAAGGACTTATGAGCGAAGCACTAAAAGCTATACTAGTTTATCAAAGTAGTATTATGGATAGGGACTACTATGTTGAAATCAATAGTGAAAATTTCGAGTCCTATAATTTGTGTGAAAAGTTAATGAGTGTGGCTGATATCATTATACTATAATGTGGAATTGATAGAAACTTATTAAAATATGAGTCTATATAATATAAGACTAATGAATTTATATATCAATCTTAAAAAATTAAAATTATGGCAGGATTTAAGTATTTGCTTAATTTCCTCAAGAATGAGGGATTTAGAGTTAATGAAGAGGATGGTCATTTCTCTTTTAAGTATCAAGGCTCGGTTTATATCGCGTTCAAAAACGACTCACCTTATCTTCAAATCGTAATGATTTGTAATACCAAAAGTTTCACAAGGAGCCGATTGCTTGATGTCTGCAACGAGATGAATAAGGATAAATTTGTAATCAAGTTTGTTGTTATGGATGAAAATGTATGGTGTAGTTATGAGTTTAGACCTACGGAACAGACTACAAGCGATGAGTTTGAAACGACTTTACTCCTGTTAGATAAAGCTTCTGATGAAATGTTTGAAAAACTCAGATAATAATCAATGTAAAATGGCGAGTTAGGAACTCCCGAAACTAAAATTATTAACATGAAAGGTTACGAGTATTTATTGCGTTTCCTAAACAATGAAGGATTCCGCAAAAGTGATGAAGGAAATTATTTTTCTTTCAAGTTTGAGGGCAACACTTACTTGGTGTTTAAAAACGAATCGTCTTTTTTACAGATTCTTCTTCTACTGAAAGCAGATGGTTATAGTAGGGTAAATATGTTGGAAGCATGCAACAAATTAAACGATGACAAATTTGTTGTGAAATTTACAGTTCATGACAGCACCATATGGTGCAGCTACGAATTTGAGCCTTCTGATTCTACTAGTAACGATGATTTTGCTATGGCAATTACTCTTCTTGATAAAGCGTCTGACGAGTTCTATGAGGTACTTAAAAATATGTAATTAAATCAATTACTGTCAGGCAAAACTTCTGTAAAGCCTGACAGTAATTCAAACCAGTTTATAATATATGAGTTATTGTTCAGCAATTGTTGTTGATTTCGGGAGCACCAACTCTGGGTGCGCCAGAATAGATTTGAGCCAAGGAGCCAACTATCGTGAGCCTATATTTATACAAGGGAGTCAGACCTACGCGAAAGACAATACCTGGTTTTTCGTTCATCCTGATTTTTGGGAACGTGTAATCTCTAATTATGGGGAACTCTCCGATTCTGATTTTAGAATCCTATCCAGAGAAATGCCGTACACAAAAGAACCAAACATTGTTTGGGGAAGACAGCACATTAGGGCTATGGCAGACACTATTGAAGAAGAAGAATGGATAGGATTCAAGTATTTCAAGATGAATCTCTATCTCAATAAAAATTGTGAGGTTGGCAATCAAGAGGTTCCTATCAAAGAAGTGGTGAGACTTTTTCTACGCATCCTCAAAATAGAATGTCTTGATTTTGAAAAGGGGCGTCGAAATCGTGAGGTGTTATCTGAGGAGATTCAGTGGGGTTTGACTATTCCCACAATATGGGGCGATAGAGAACGGAAAGTGATGACAGAAGTGGCATCTGAAGTGTTTGGTAGCCATGTTAGAGTGCTGTCAGAGCCTGAAGGACCCGTTCTTTCTGGCCTCATCCATTCAACAGGCGATGGCAGATTCTCCCTCAAAAAGGGACGTGTCAATTTAGTTGTTGATTTAGGAGGTGGAACAACGGATATTACGCTCTTGGAAGAGACTTCAGACGATGCCGATTGTGAGTATCCTTTTAAAGTTATAGCTGCAACTGATGGAATAGGTGTAGGTGGAAACAATGTTGATGAGGCTTTCTGGAATCATATTCTCCGCGTTTTGTCAAAAGACCATTCAGCACCAGATGGACGTAGGTATGATGAACTCAACGACACAGAATTAAAGGAATTACTACTTACACCGTTTCAAAAGAAGCTTCGTTCCTTTATTGATATGGAGGATGCGTGGCTTGAATATAAACATGGCGAGAAACAACAAGTTCAATTTCCACCCAGTTATTTGAAATGGCTAAGAGAAAATGGACATAATGAAGTGGAGGCAACCCTCACACGTATTATGATAGGTGTAGAGGATATAAATGTTGACGAACTACATAAGAATGTTTTTCAACCTACATATGAGATTATCGTCAATAAAGTTCACGATTTTCTTAAAACGAACATTGATAAGATACCCAAAGATGCAAGCAAGTGTATAGTTGTTAAAGCTGGGGGCTTGTCTCTATCCAACGAGCTACGTAACTTGATAGACATGCAGGTAAATAATCTTTCACTGAAGTTTACCTCAGCCAGTCTTGGAGCAGATGCCCTAAAGGTATCGGGCAGTATTATGGATGGAGCATGTATAGTTTTACTCAACCGAAAGATAATCAATAGGAAAGCACCTTTCAATATTTTTTTCGACATGGGTATAAACCTGATAGCCTTGAGAAACGAATATAAGGAAATGGGAGTTAATTTAAGCATTGGCCAGCTGGAGGAACTTTTTGAAAGAGATTCCCAAAATGGTGCCTATACGGCTGAAAAAGCTGTCCCTGTAGGCATAAAAGGAGAATACCTAAAAGATCGTAGCACACCATTTGTCCCAGCGAACAACGCTCAAGAAAGAATCACATTCCACTTCTATGGCAAAGAAGACGGTTTTGTTGTACTTCCCCACAACAACCCAGAGTGTAAACTTCTTGGTGAAATAACTTATGAAACTCGAGGATATAAGTCGTTCTCGTTTGTGATTGATTTCAATGAATATCCTAATAACGGAAACTTCCATTATTTCATTACTTCTCAAGAAAATGGAGAAATAATGTCAGAGGGAAATATTCCTGTTCAATTTAGCAATTAAGATGAAAAAAGTGTTATTATTTCTTTTGATTTGCCTAAGAGCACTTCCTTTCATAGCTCAAGACAGTGTTGATGTGCGAAATAATACTGCCGTTGTAGACGCTATCAGTGAAAATCAAGGCAATAATGAACTGTCTGTTCCAAGGACCAAACGCCCGCAGCTACGGTATCACAGGAGCAGAGCAGGGACTCAACCTCTGCGTGTTGTTCCTTATGACAGCATCAAATGTCGGGACAGTGTATTGTTTTCAAAAGCAGAAGGAGCTATGGCAGAAATGTCGGAAAAAGTTGAGACGACAATAGAAAGACTTGGCACATACGAAAAGCAGATAGTGACATTGCAAAGTCATTTAGCTTATATATATAATATAATGTGGGCTGTTTTGGCTATTCTAATTGTGTGTGTCATTTTTGCCGTTGTGGCGTTTTTCATGTTAAGGCATCAAAATTTCAAAGAAATATCTTTCATACCAGAAGACAATGTTGATGAGCCAAAGCATGATAATCCTGTCATACCGTCAACAATTGTTGAGGACGAAGTCCCCCCACTATCAGATGCTGATGTAGTTGCTTATAATAATGCCATTCAGGCTTTTGTCAATATAAACAACTATATATATGATCTAAAAAAGCATAATACTTTAATAACACCGTATATGATGTGGATAGTCTCTGATTGCCCCAAACCGAACGTGGACACTACAAGCGTCTCTGACGAAGAACGTTCAAAAGTTGCATTGCTAGCCTCTCAAATAGAACAATTCAAAAATAATTATGAACAAGCAATAAGACGTTATCTAATACGTTCCAAGAACGTGGAAACGTTTGAGGATTGCATAAGATGCCCACTTTATGGCACTTTCAACCCGGAATTAGACCAACATCTGCTTGGACAAGATTTGGAGAAAGGTGAGAAGATACGCTCTGTATATAAGATGGGCTTTCACTTCCCAGGCTCCAAGGCATATCCCTATAGAGAAAAGTCATTAATTTTATAATAGAAATCACATGATACCTCAAAAAATAATTGAAAGTATATCTCAGTATATGCAGCGTATTTTGAGTCTACATAAAGAACAGGTTGTGGACGGTAATGATAATGATATTCTTTTGTCTTTGGCAGAAAACGATGAAGAATTTGAAGATATAAAAGAACTCTGCGAAGAAATAGACCTCTATTATGAAGAACGTACTCGATTAAAAGAATCGGGAATGAATGCGTATAAATATTTGGAACAAAGTGCACTGGAGATGTACAAGGAAGACAATCCTAACGCCACAGATGATGAATGTAACAAATTTGTAGGTGACATAAGAAAAACTTTGGATGTCGTTATTGCAAGTAACGCTGAGGCGTTTTCATTAGAGGCTGATGAAACTGAGCCAAATGATATCGAAAAAGCGGAGAACTTTATTCGAATGACAGAAGAACATCTAAACAATGGGCAGGAAGTCATTTTGCATGAAAGTGAAATAAACGAACAAAACAGCACAAAAAATGAGTAAGATAGGGGACAGCAGCCATACTCAACAACAGTTGGCCGTTGCAGTTGGTTTAAAGCAACTCCGCAACACAAATCGATGGGGCTTTTGGGCTCTTGATGATGCACAGATAAAGAGTCCAGAAGTAGAGTCTTATTTGTTGCGAGGACTCGACGAAGATCCTGCAGCTGACGCGCGTTTAGAAAAGGATATCCAAACAGCGATATACTTATCTGTGAAGCGAAGTAAATGGAAGCCAAGAAGAAGCGCAAAATTGTTAGCTAAACATGCAGTGGAAGAATTACGGGCAGCAAGGCTCACTACGTTATATCATGACAAACGTATTGATGCAAAAACATATAAAGAAGAGTGCGAAAACAACTATGTACAAAACACGCTTTCTGTGGCTCGACGTATCAAGAAGAGATATGGGCGTAAGGCTTTAAAGGCAGGACTTACGGTTGGCTTATATTTGGCTGGAGCACCTTATGCCGCTGTTGCGGCTGGAGGTGCCATGTTAGTTCATGCACTTATACCAAAAAAATACAAAGAAAAAATAAAAAAGAAAACAAGAGAGGTGGCTACACAAGCAATAGAAACTGTTAGCCGTGGATTAAAGCAATTAAAAGAGAAAGGTCGCCAAGTCGCCCAAAGAGTGCAAACTACTCTAACTAGAACATTTGAAACGGCACGTCGAGTCGCAGAGCCAGTGGTTGCTGCTGCCAAATCTGTGGCCGAGAAAGTTAAGGAAAAAGCTAAGGCTGCCAAAGAGAAGGTAAAATCGGTCTGGAACCGCTTGTTCGGATAGCACATAACATTTAGTCATCTTTATGAAGATAGTTATTGACAATTTATTCAAGACGCAATTGACAACTGCTATACTAAGCTCGCCAATTGTCTATATACCACATTATCATTATGCTTATTTAGATCAAGCATTAAACGAACTACTATTTCCGAGTGACAGGACACATGATATATTCAATATTACCCCTGAACAGGTCTGCGAATATGACATATCTGAGCAAAAGGAGATAGAATTCTATGGTAACAAAGGTGATGACCCTCAGGATCTTATAGAGTTATTCCGTCAATTAGCCAATGGGACGATATTGGAAAAAAAGAAAATCTTCATAGTCAAAGGAATTGCCAAGAAACTGGATGAGCCAGAAATTCAATTGTCACTTGCACGATTCGCTGCAAATTATGAACATTTTGCTAAAGATTTGAAATTGGCTACAGTAATTATTGTAGATGCAACACCTGTTTCAATTCTTCCGTCAACCCTTTTGCCAATTTTGAGGACAATCGAAATCCCTCTCCCAGATGCTAAAGGGATTGGTAATGTTGTAAATGATATTCCAATGTCAAAGAGTGTTAAGAGCCCTGATACACTACGACAAAATATGATTAGGTCTTTGAAGGGTCTCGATTATTACCAAATTTTATCAATCTTAGAAAGTGTCCTTGTCAAAACTGGAGGTTATATTACGGAAAACGTGCTTAAGCTGACCCAGTATGAAAAGATGCAAATCGTTAAGAAAACAGGAATCCTTGACGTTATCATGTCTGACATAAGTTTAGACATGATAGGCGGACTTGACACACTTCGAACTGATATAAAGAACAAGTCACAAATATTTAAGAATCTGGAGTTTTCACAAAGTGACAGTGCGCGAGTTGTTTTGCCCAAAGGAATCTTGATACTGGGAATGCCCGGTTGTGGAAAAAGCATGATAGCCAAAGCTATAGCAAATGAATTTTGCCTGCCTTTATTGAGGCTCGACATCGGTAGGCTTATGGGGCAATATGTTGGACAAAGCGAAGAGAATCTGCGCAAAGCTCTTGCCGTTGTCGAAGCAACAAACCCGTGCGTCCTTTGGATTGACGAGGTGGAGAAAGCATTTGCCGGAAGCCAGAATCAAAAAGGTCAAGAAGATAGTTTGGTCGTTAGGCTAATGGGAGGTTTTTTGACTTGGATGCAGGAGAGAACGACGCCTGTGTATATCGTTGCAACAGCAAATGATGTTATGCGTTCCGAATTTATGAGGAAAGGGCGTTTTGATGAAGTTTATTTTGTCGATTTCCCAAGGCAGCATGAACGAGAGCAAATTCTTACTAAAAAAATCGAACGTTTTGCGGGAAAGCAGAAAGGAGTTCCATCTATATATAATTTTAGCGAGGTAATGGGGAACATCAAAAAAATTGCCGAAATGATGCATGGGGTGGAAATCAGCGATTTTTCGTGTGGATTTTCCGGGGCAGAAATAGAGAGCGTTGTAAACTCTGTCATCGAGCGTAAATTTGTTGCGTACCTCAATAATTATGGTGGTCGAACTGGCTACAGCATTTCTGTTTATACGGAGGATTTCGAAAGAGAAATTAGATCTATTGCTTCTTCTACCATGGCTAACCAAAAGTCTTCTGAAGCACATCCTACAAGTATTGAACGAATACGAGTGATTCAGCAAATTCATCATTTTAGAAACGCTTCATTATAATGAAACACAAATATGCATACTCCACTTTTTATTAGCGACAGGTATTGCCTATCTCTGGGAGACCTCAAGAATATTATACAGGCTGCCTCAAAAGAACGAGGTCAATTGTATGATGACGTACTAATAGTTATACAAGATGGCATATTAGAACAATGGTTGCTCGAAGGTACAAGTGAAGAACAAGTCCTTGCCAAAGAATTGCATAATTACGAAGTTCCAAGGCATGCTCTTAATAAACTATGCATAGAATTAGATATGTCACCAATTATGTAATTCTTTCTATCTCATGTTAATATATGGGATTATTTGATTTTCTTTTCAAGAGTAAGGAAGAACGTGCTAAAGAGAAGCGTGTGAACGACGTTCTGAAACGCACCGACGATTTCATTAAGCGGACGGAAAAGATGCTTGATGAAATGCTGAAGGACGATGAACGGTGGAGAAGAGGGTTATAAGATGAACAGCTCCGACTTCTTCAACAGTCCATTGTATAGGCAGTTCAACAAACGGCCAACGATGGATGAGTTTCTTGCTTTGAGCAAGAGATTCAGCCGTTTTGGACTGACCCAAGATGACATCAGAGATGCCATCAAGTCGGCATGTGACTTCTTCAATATTCCGCAGCCACGGATGATTCAAGACCTCACCAATACGCCTGGCGGGCAGACGATGTTCGTGAATTGGGATAGGGGAAGTTATTATGACGATGTTCTGTGCTTCAATATGCGGCAACTCATTGATATGAAGGTGGACTCTAAGGAAGCCTTTAGCCTGGTGATGACCCATGAGTGTGCCCATCGCGTACTTCAGAACACTCAGTTCTATGGGCCAAACAACGGTGCATGGGAACAAGAGCTTTGTTGTGACTATTTTATGGGTGTCAGAGCAGGATTGTGGAACATGGATGTGTCGAAGGTGACTATGGGATTGATAACGACATCAGGAAGTCAGACTCATCCCGAAGGAATGTTGAGAGCCCTGTTTATCAGATATGGAAAGTACTATGTCAAAGAAATGCAGCAACAGGGCATACCTTTGACTATACAGAATCTGATAACGGAGTTTGATAAGTACAGGCTCCCGATATTGCCTGACATCCAGAAGGAACAATGAAAATATTTTGTTTAAAGAAATAGTAGTTCATTTCGAATAACAAATAATATGGTAATAACAACGAAACATGTGAACGAGTCACAGTTGGAAGAGATTGCTGGACTCATACAAAATGAAGAGTCAATGATTAACCTTGACAAAAATGACGTAAAGGCCATTCTTATGGGCAAGGAGGGCATACTCTATCAAGCGGTTCAGGATGAAGGTGTGGACAATAGCACGTTCATGAAAGACTTCTTTAACGAGCTAAAAAAGAAAGCCGAAGTCCGTACTTGCACTTCAATACTGATAAGTATTGGAATGTCTCAGGATAGTCCTCTGATGATGGAGGACATGGAGGTTATCAATGATTTCTTCGAGTCTTTCGACAAAGAGAGTCTGGAGGCAAAATGGGGCATAAAGAATAATGATGAGGGTATGCGAATGACACTTCTAATAGTATGTACAAAAGAATCTACATAAACATTCTGTCATCATTTGCTTTCTCAATGCGGAAGAGTCTTTTTTGATTTCTTCCGCATTTTTTGATAGATATTTGATGATGATGCCTTCTTGTATAGTAGGTGTTCGATAAAAAGGAAGTAAAACATATAATGAGAAAACAATGGAAAGACCAAACATTATCAATTACTCTGCCTTGTGGGACAGAATTGGTGAGTATGCAAGAAAAGCAGGACGTATCACAACACGCCCCGTGTTGCTTCTTTACTATGTGATGAAAAGTAAGGACACTCCTTGGAAGGACAAAATGCTGATATTGTCCACTTTGTCATATCTGGTACTACCGATAGATATACTGGATGCGAAGAGGTTGCCTATAATAGGTTGGTTTGATGAGATTGCATCGTTGTCTGTCACATATCAGAAGGTTTGCAAGAATATCACACCGGAGATGGAGGCAAAAGTTGATGCCATTCTTGATAGGTGGTTTCCTGACCGTGCCGAATATGTAGAGTTACCAGCATAAAAGTTCTAACAATCAAATAGAGAAGAGAAATGAAAAAGGTTTCAGCAAGAATGTTCTTCACAGTGTTGTGGAGAGGAGTGTGTCAGGCACTCGGATGGTTTTTTGGCCTGTTCGGGTACAAGAGAGACGGCAAGTTTGCCAAGTGTGTATGGAGGCTGTTCGCAACGAGTGCAGCAGTCATAACGGGAATTTTCGCTATTGTACTTGTCTGTGTTGTTGGCGAGGAGGTCTGTAACTGGTATGGGCGGCAGCATTGGAGCTGCGATGATCCATACTGCTATGAGAATACCTTTGTCAGTCGGGACATCTACTTCCACAACCATGATGATGGGAAGGGGTATATCTACAACATCCGCACTGGCGAAAAGACATTGAAGCGTGTGGCGTGGATTGCCAAACCGACGGATAAGGATTCGCTCATCTGCTTCAGTGATGGTAAGAAACGCGGTTACTTCAGCAAGAACACTGGTAAGGTGGTAATCGAGCCAAAGTATAGTCATGCCTGGATATTCTCAGACGGGTTGGCAAGCGTGGAAGAAGATGGTTACATCAAGTTTATCGACGCGACAGGGAAGGTTGTCATTGACAAAAAGATGGCATACATACCCGACATGGAAGGCTATGTGTTCCACGGTGGGTACTGTGTGGTAGATACAGACGACGGTGAGCAATGTGGTCTGATGGATAAGAAGGGTAATATCGTACTACCTATGGAATATAGTTCTATCCATCCAACCAATGATTTCCAGCTTTGGAAAGTACAGAAAGGTGAAGTGATGGCTGTCTTTGACAGTAATCTGAAACCTATCCTCTCTTTGACGGAATGCTCTATCTACATTGGTGAAGGTACTATCGACGTGACGATGCCTGACCATACGATGCGCAAGTATGACATGGAGGGAACACTCATCAACGACTTCTATATTTCAAGTTTCCGTATGCTGGAGTATGAGAAAGAGGAGATACTTTGCCGTACCAGAACGCATGATGACGACGGTGATGAGTACGCAGTACCATTTGTGGAAGAGTATCATCCACAGGGCGTAGCCCGTCTTCGTGCATACGTTGCCGGCGATGGGTACGAAGGACTGATGACAGCAGACGGTCATAAAGTGACAATGCCGCTTTATAAGGACATCGAGGCTATCGCCAATGACCTCTATCTCTGCACCTCCACCAACT
>ERZ842401.3879-NODE-3879-length-18087-cov-5.170641_pt1 | contig 18087 bp, 17 predicted proteins | sample MGYA00521270_ERZ842401 | MGnify/ENA primary metagenome ERZ842401 (study PRJEB31892, sample SAMEA3878208) | bioreactor metagenome | biome: Moose rumen | place: Sweden | collected 2011-10 | study: EMG produced TPA metagenomics assembly of the PRJEB12797 data set...
CGCCTGAGCCTGTGGGATTGAGTATTAAAGTCCAGTATTTTGTAAGTCCTCCCATATATGCAGCAAGTCCGATTGTTATTGCGGATAACCTTTTATTTGAGGATATGGTTTTAATAATACTTTCTGTTATTTTTATCCCTCTTTTTGCCCATTTTTTTCCTTTTGGAGATTTAATTTCTTTATCAATTTCTGATTTGGACTTTGATAAATTATCCATGATATTATCTACAATAGGTTTATTGATTTTAGTTCCTGAATTTATATATTTAAAGAATTTATTCAGCCCAAAATACGTTACCCCTGCGGCACCTATAGATGCTACATCGCCTAGAAGTTGTGCCGAGTTTTCTTGTGAGTTATGGTAATCATTGACTGTTTTTCTTAATTCTTCGGCTGTAATTTGTTTGTTTTTGGCTTTTGTAACTGCGGCTTCAACCTTCTTTGAACCAACTCCCAAACCGGTCAGGTTCTTAATTTTATTGTACAATTTTTCAATTAAGCCGTTATTTTTACGTTTTTCTCTGCGCCAATATTCATCATAGGTTATACCTTTTTGAGGTCGGGTTTGATAGCTCATTGCAGAGTTATTTCGTACTGTCGGTTGAATTGTTTGTGAGTTATTTACATAATTTGCACTATTAATTTCAGTCATAGTATTTCCCAAATTTAATCTTACATACCATGATAAAGTATTCAAAAAAGAAAAATTTGCCTGATATAGAGGGAATTGTTAAGAAAAATTTACATTTAGGAATTTTTATTTAACCATTCGTCATATGTAATTCCGCTGTATTTATCCGGAGAAGATGCATATAAATAGAACAAAAAAATGTGTTTCATTGTAGTATAAACTACTTTGAAAACAAACTTTAACAAATGTTTGATAAGTGCCATGATGTATAGTTCCCTTATCCGATGATTACAATCATCAGATATTTTAAATATAGAACTAAAATAAAAATTATGCAAGATGATTGTAATCAACAGTTTATTATAAATAGAAAAATGCTTATGAAAGCATTGTCAACTGTCTTGCATGAAAAATTTGAAAACGTAGATAAGAGCTTAAAACTATTTTCAAGAGAGTATGAATTTAGTGACGGACAAATCTCTAAATTGCTTAATGGTAAATATTCTGATATAAAATTTTCAACCTTGTGGAAGTTAGCAAATGCACTAAACATATCACCGATTAAATTTGTAGAGATGATTGAAGAAAACCTGCCCAAAGATTTCAATTTTTATGATTAATAGTTTTACTCCTCAACAGAAGCGAGCAGGGTATTGATTTCCGAAATCAAATCTTCGTTGTTGGTTTTGACTGCATTTACCAGTGCTTTTTTGAGCAGAGATTTAGCTTTGTTCGGGCTGTTAAATCCCATCATAATTTCTGCGGCTGATTTATAATTTGTAGCAATTTCTTCGGACGAATTTGTTTTTTCGTAGTTTTTAACCGCTTCTGCGTAGTATTTTAGCGCTTTATCGCCTTTTCTGAATTGTACACAAGCGTCAGCTGTGTTACTCAAAACGTATCCTTTCATCGCTGAGTCCGTTGTTTGTTCAACGAGTTTTCTTGCTACATCATAATATTCAAAAGCTTCTTGGTCATATTTGTCAGCAAAAATGTTTGCCATTTTTGTAAGTGAATCCGATTGACCGATTAAATCGTCAGATTTTCCGGCATAAGATATTGATGTCAAATAGTGGTTCAGAGCAGGCCCTGTTTGATTTACGTCATCATAAATCTGCGCCATTGAGTAGTGCGCACGAGATTTAACATTAACGTCTGTTGTATATTGCAGCGATTTGTTATAGCTGCTTAGTGCCTGTACAAAATGGTCATTGTCATCATAGATTTTGCCGATTTCAAGACAAATTCTTGATTGAGTTTCTGTGTCCTTAAGAGCCTCGGCTCTGCTGAATGCTTCCTTAAATATTGCCATAGCTTTTTGCGGATTGTTTGCAAAAGCGTGTTTTTTAGCCTCCACAAACAAAGATTTTAGCTTTGTATCCTGCGGAATTATTGTAATATTAGGTTTGTGTGAAATTGTTTTCTTTGCTTGAATAAATTCCTCTTCAAGTGTCAATTCTTCAGGCTCAATCTCTATTCCTTGTTCGGGTGTTTGTTGAACATTCTGTGCCTGAGCGTATTCCGGAGTTATTGTGCTTGTTTCTGCCGGCTGAATTTCTTTCTGCGCCTGAACTTGCTCTGCCTGTTCCGGCTGATTTTGAGTTTTTTCTTCGTGGTCAGGGAATTTTACCAAGAAATTCGGATTAATCTCGTCTGCATTATACTGATAATTAATCTTTTGCAAGAAAAGCGCATCAAGCCAGTTTTGGACTACTTTTGAATCTTTGTTCAGGGTTTCGGAAATGTATTTGTCCAAAAGCGAAGCCGCAATTTTGAGGTTGCTCTGAACAAGATTAACTTGCGGATGAGTAGATTTAACCTGCTCTTCAACGATTAGCAAGTAGCGGTTTACTTGTTCCTCAATCTCCGGTGGTGTTGCGATTGCCTTGATTGTGTTTCTGAAATCTTTTAGTATTTGAGCTATGTTAACCCTGTTGCTCCTAACATTATTCATAGGTATAGGAGCAGGTGCAGGAGCTTGCTGAATCGGTTGATATCCTGATTGAAGCGCCTGATACTGCATCGGGTTAACCTGATGAATCGGGGTTGTATGCCTGATTGGAGTCGGGGTATTGACCTGATATGACTGCATAGGTTGAGAATATGCCTGAGCAGCAGGAGAATATGTTGCCGGACGATTGTTTATAACTACTTCATCTTGGGTTTGAACATCTTGAACTCTTCCTCGTGCAATAACTTGAGGATTTCGATTTTGTTGGTTTTGGTCTTGCGCATTCTGATTATGCCCGTCTTTATCAGTTGCGCCGTTATTTGTTTTATAGTTGCCGTTCGCCTGTGGATAAGGGTTTTGGCGTATTGGATTCATAGTATTAAACAAAATAGACCGTCCTTCCTATAATATTATCGGTAAATTATTGTGATTCTTGATAGTTTTTAATAAATTTCATCCGTTTAGATGATATTTTTTTAATGATAGAAATTGAAAAGTCATGGTTGGGCTTTTGAAGTGCGCAAAAAGTTAACTTGATTTTGGGATTTTTGTGCGATATACTTGATTTGCGTTAAGCAATTGAAAACTTAATAACAGGTTTAACACCTTACCCTTGGCAGACTGTGTAACGAAGTTACACCCGCTGCCGCAGCCCTCTCCTCAAGGAGAGGGGAAAAGAGGTTATCGGGATGTAGCCAGCTTGACTGTGCCGAAGAAAATGCGAACCATTGAGCATTTTCTGAGAGGTAGCACCGTCGGTGCGCTACAACAATTGAAAATTTAATAGTTATAATCGGGATGTAGCAAGGACTCCAAAGAAAGTTGCCAGTGGCAAGTTTCGCATGGAGGAAGTCGAGTCAGAAAGCGTGAGCTTTATGTGAGACGTATAGAAAATATACCAAGCTGCGCTCGTAAATTGAAAATTAAATATTTATAATCGGGATACTCTGCCGAAGAAAAGTGTCCTGTGGACAGTTTTCTGAGAGGTAGCAGCTTGGAAAGCAAGCGAAATAAAATTTGAAAATTTAATAGTTATAATCGGGATGTAGCGCAGCTTGGTAGCGCACCTCGCTTGGGACGAGGGGGTCGCACGTTCAAATCGTGTCATCCCGATTTTTATACAAAAATGAAACAATAGGGATTATGAATATTAAACTGGTAACATCAACAAATTTTACCGGTATTACCGGCAGATCGCGGATAAAACGTGAAACTACAGAGAATTGCCATTTTGTAACTGTAACAAAGCGTAAAATTACTGAATATTTCCCATTTAGTGATGAAAGTGATGAGCAAATTGCGGTTGCGGCAAAAAAAGCGTATAAATTCCGCGAGGATTTATCTGATGCCGCATACGGTGTTATAAAACAGTTTATAGAGGAATTGGAAATTAAGCAACGGTTGCCAATTACCGAAAACAATTGGAAATTTCTCAAATTATTGAAGATCAAGTAATTTAAAAATTTCATTAAGTGAATTAATTACTTCATTAATATCATAGGCATAGCCTACACGGACGTACCCTTCCAATTCCATTGTTGAGGATGGTAAAAGCATTATCCCTGTTTGGGTTTGAAGTTTTTCACAAAGTTCGGTTGATTTTATATTTTTATTGTATTTTAAAAATACGGTTGTCCCTGATTTTGGTTTTACATAAGAAATTGTCGATTGAGCAGAGATCCATTTATCAAGTTTATCAAGACTTTCACGGCAAATTTTTATGTTTCTGTTTACGATTTTATCTTTATTTTCTAACGCAACTGAAGCCAAATAATCATTAATCAACCCGACAGATATAACATGATAATTACGCTGAATATTAATTTTATCCGTGACCTCTTTTGGCGCAGTAATCCATCCAAGCCTTAACCCGGGGAGTGAAAAAGTTTTTGACATGCTTGAAGTTGAAATTCCTCTTTTATAGATATCAAAAATTGATTTACCAAAAGGGTTTCCGCTATGGTTTAAGCCTCTATAGACTTCGTCTGTGAGAATATATGCTCCGTATTTTTCGGCAATAATTGCAATTTTTTTTAGCATATTATCATCAATTAAAGCACCTGTCGGATTATTAGGATTATTCAAACAAATTAATTTTGTCTTAGGCGTAATCGTATTTTCCAATTCTTCCAAATCGGGAAGCCAGTCATTTTCTTCTTTCAGGTAAAGTTTTTTAACTTTTGCCCCTATTGATTGCGGAATAGAATAGTGCTGCTGGTAAATCGGAAGGTATGTAATCACCTCATCTTCAGGTTCTATTAAAGATAAAAATACAAGGGAATTTGCGCATATCGCACCATGGGTAATAACAATATTTTCATCTTTTGCACTTTCGTATAAGCCTGAAATATTTTCTCTCAAACGTTTTGAGCCAAAAACTTTTCCATAAGAAAGTTTTAAACTCAAAATATCATCCATGATTTTATTTGGTTCATCATCAAGATTAATAAGTTCGTTTACTGACAAAGTACCGACACAAGTATTTGTAAGGTCGTATTTACAAGTACTTTCGTGTGAATTAATCCAGCTTTCAACCTTAAAATCTTCTATATTCATAAATTTACACTTCTACAGTCAAAGAATTTAAGCATTTTTCAATATCTGAAGCAATCAATTCAGGAGTTAAATGATTTTCCCTCAGAATTTCATCCATCGGTACTCTGTCAGTAAAAATCTTCTTTCCTCCAAAGTTTAAAACCAGCATTTTGGAATTTCCGTAGAAAGAAGCTATTTTTTGACCGAAACCGCCTTCTAAAATTCCGTTTTCAAGAGTAATTACGATTTTATGATTTTGCTTCAAATTTTCTAAAAGTTCTTTATCGAGTCCCGATATAAATTTAGGATTAATCAATGTTGAATTGATATTTAATTTTGATTTAATCAATTCTTTAACAGATTTTCCAAGTTCAAAGAAATCACCAACCGCGACAATTGCAATTTCAGAACCGTTTTCTTTAACCTCAAACTTATTCAAAATTGAATAATCGGTATTATCGTAAATTCCTGTTGAAATATAATTTGTAAAAGGTGTCCTTATAGCGACAGGGTACATATCTTGGGTTGTAGCCCAATCAAGCATTTTCAAATATTCTTCCTTACAAGTTGGCGCAAGATATACAATATTTGGAATATTTGAAATCAAAGGAATATCAAAACAACCTACGTGTGTTGCATCCATAGGTGACAAACCGCCCCAATTTACGAGGATTACGGCAGGTGAATTGTTTAATGCCAAATCTTGTGACAGCTGGTCGTAAGCTCTTTGTATAAATGAACTTAAAACGCTCATAACAGGACGAGCGCCTGCTTTTGCAACACCGGAAGCCAGTGCAACGGCATGTTCTTCCGCAATTCCTACATCACGGAAATTATTCCCCATTTTATCTCTGTAATCCTGACTAAACCCTGTTGCACCGGGGGTTGCAGGAGTTATTGATAAAATAGGAACCCCTTGAGACTTTTTACCAAGCATAAATTCATTTGTAATTGAATAATAATCTTCTTTAAAAGAATTACCAGATGGCACAATATTACCGTTTTCATCAAGAGTATTCGGCATAATCCAATGGAACATTTCCTTGTTTTCTTCGGATGCTTTTAGCCCTTTACCTTTTAAGGTGTGCAAATGAATAACTGTCGGTTTGTTTGTATCTTTTACTTTTTCAAATACTTCAATCAAGCTTGACAAATCATTTCCGTCAGCCACGTAATAATAATCATAACCTAATGATTTAAAGAAATTACATTCGGCTTTTCCGTTTGTTTCTCTCAATTCTTTTAAATTTCTATATAAACCGCCCTGATTTACCGCAATAGACATTTCATTATCATTGACAACAACGATAAAATTACTGTTCAAATCAGCACCGTTATTCAAACCCTCATACGCTTCACCGCCTGATAGTGAGCCGTCGCCGATTATCGCAATTACGTTATATTTTTCACCTTTCAAATCTCTGCCTTTTGCAAGTCCGCAAGCTAACGATACCGAAGTTGAAGTATGACCTACAATAAATTGATCATGCTCACTTTCATTCGGGTTTGTGTAACCCGAATATTTGCCGTAACTTTCAGGATTTAAAAAACCTTCCTTACGACCTGTTAAAATTTTATGCGGATAACATTGGTGCGAAACATCAAAAACGAATTTATCTTCAGGCGAATTGAATACGTAGTGAAGTGCAATTGTTGCTTCCACAAATCCCATATTCGGTCCAAAATGCCCGCCTGTTGTATTTACTTTTTTAATAATTGCATTTCTCATATCACAAGCTAATTCAGTCATTTGAGAAATATTTAATTCTTTAACATCTTTTGGTGAATTTACCTTGTCTAAAATCATAATTTTACCTTTCTTATTCAATTTCTTCAATCAAACACTTATAATCAGGGGCATTTTTAAGTTTTTCTTTAATTTCATCAAAGGTCAATAACCCTTTTGTAGCTCCGAATTCCGAAACCACGCCTGAGGAATTAACAGAACCGTACATTAAAGCTTTCGCAATATCCATATCCGTAACTGCGAGCGCTGCACAGAAGGTGGAAGCAAAAGCATCCCCTGCACCAAGAGTTGACACAACAGGCCCGTCAAATACAGGACACATATAATAATGTTTCCCGTCATAAGCGTAAGCCCCGTGTTTTCCGTCAGTTATAACAATAATCTGATAATCCTTAACCTTTAACTTTTTAAACATTTCTTTTATATCAGGGTGAATTAAACAATTTGAATATTTTTCATCCCTTGTATCAGGGCGAACTTCAATTTTTGTTGCCATTGAAGCTTCTTCTTTATTCATAACAACAATATGCGCATTTTCCAAAATGGATTTTAAATATGCAAACCCCTTCTTGATACTTGTTGTACCCGCGTTAAAACAGACAAAAGTTCCGTTTTCGTCTGCAAAATTCACAATATCGTCCAAAATTCTGTTACTTTCGCCATTTAAAGGTGCAATGTAAAGTAGTTTAGCCTTTTTAATTGCATCAAAATCAATATCACTTTTTTTGATTTTTGCATTTGCACCGCGATGAGCCAAAACCGTTCTGTCACCTTGAAAACTCGTCAAAATTATAGAAAATCCCGTTGATAAATTTTTATCCTGAACTATACTGTCTAAACTTATATTTGTTTTTGAAAAAGCCTCTAACACGCCTTGAGAGTAAATGTCATCACCCATTTTTACAATAGCATTAGTTTTAAATCCCAAATGGTCAAAATTAAATGCAGTATTAACTCCTCCTCCGCCAACAGCCGTTGCAAAATCACTTATTTCGACTTTTGAACCGTAAGGATAACTCATAAATGAAGAATCCTTGTCCTTCTTACAAACAGATACTATATTTGCATCATCACATTCAACAAATACATCCATAGTCGCACTTCCGATTGTTACAACGTCAACCATTTATTCCCTCCGATTTTAATATCCTTAATTAAATCTTATCATAAAAATTGTAAATTTTTGTAATTTTTATGTCAAAAAATATATTTACCGCTTTTATATAGGAGGAACAAAAAGGAAATCTATATGCAAATCGAAAAAATTACATCTACCCCGATGGCACTTATAAGCGCAAATAACAACAAAAAAGAAAATCAAACTGAGACTATAAGGGTAATTAATAATTTAACGGAATATAAGCCTGTATCTTATCCGATAATCAGTTTTGGCGCAAGACTTTTCAGAACACCTGAAAATTTTTATGAGCAACCATTCAACATGGACGGTATGCCTGACACTATGAAAAAATATCTTATGGAAGATTTTGCAGACAGACGTCACATGCCGCCTTCACAGATGATGGCACTCGTTTTTGACGATCTCAACGTTGCAAAAAATGTTGAACAAGCAAAACTTCTTTACCCTGATGAACCGCTTTTTAAAAATCTTAAAAATCCTACAGGTAAAGCCAGAACAAACATTGTTGCGGGACTCCAAATGCTCAACGAAGAAACAAAATCTCAACCGCTTTTCAAGAATGGCGACAACGATTTGGGCATATATATTTTAAAGAAAATTTATATTGAGGGTAAAACCCTGAATGAGATAAATAAAGATTTCAAAGCTGATGCAAACAGTATTTACGTTGAACTTCTTCCTGAAATTGATTATGCAACTTTGAAAAAATACGGAATAGACTTTCCTAAACAGGGCTTTTGGCACTCATTTTATTCAAACAGAGAAAATTTTCCATACACATACACTCCGCGAAAAGGTATTGGAAGCCGCCAAGGCGGGAATTCAGGCGAACATATAGTTAAAAATCCTGCAGAAAAAACAGTTACACCGCAAAAAAGAAAATACAATATAAGTGCAGGTGAAAAAGAAAGAATTACTGATTCAATAATTAACAGCGCAGGAAATCAAAAAACTACCAGACACGCACTGAAAAAAAGTAATATAAATAAAGAAAATTGCAACTTCTTATTTAAATATATGAGTCCTATTATGAGCGTTTCCGCAGACAGAATTAATCTCTCCGAACGCCTTGAGGAATTTTATCGAACAAAAGGTTACGGTGAAATTTCAGGTGTAGATTTTTCTAATCTTTCACTTAAGCAAGGGGATACCCTCAGGGAATTTTGGCGTTTAAATCCTGCTTTGAGAGAACATTTCTCCAATGCAATTAAAGATACAATTGAACTGTTTACGGAAGAATACGGCGAAAACGGCGAAAATCAAAGATTTAAAGAACTTTTGAATTTTGCGGAAAATATCAAGCCGGAACGCGAAAAACTAAAGGCTGAGCATCTTGAAAAACAAAAATATTACGAAGAAATCTTCAAACCTATAACAGACGAAGAAGCTCGCTTAAAATCAATGAATGATACCCTTGACGAAGAACTAAAAGAAACCGAAAGAAAATTAAATGAACTCAATGATATGCTACAAAACCCGCAAAAATATTGGGATAAAGTCAGACCAAAAACCTGGAGTGAGCTTATTGACGTTTGTATTGATTTCAAATTTGTTCCAAGCAGCTTCACATCACGATATAAATCATTTTTCACAAAAAGCGATTATATCAAAAGAGGAGATGCTTATATGAATATAAATCCTGACATCACGACAAATAACGATGTAAAGGCCTTAATTAGGGAAATAAATGACGCATCAAAACTCAAATTTTTAAAATATGATATGGCAGCAAAACTTGCAATGTTACCTTATTATAGCGAACACATTGACGACGTTAAGGAATTTTTATACAGCGATGTTATGCATCTTGACGATATCTTAAAAAGAAGCTTAGGTGATAAAGTTCCGACAGATAAACTTATGGAATCCTTAAATAACACCTATCGCATAATTATTGAACCGGGAAAATCAAGTAAAAAAGAAATGCAGGAGGCCGTTGACAAATTTTCTAAAATAATGGCACATTTCGGTTTTAAAGACGATGCCAGAGCCTTAACTTTTGATAATGAAAAGATTAAACAAATCACCAAGAAAATTCGAGATGACATTACATATTCAGGAATTTTCAAAGAATATGAAAACATTATAAAAATAGCAATCGATTCAAGAACAAATCCTACAATTGTAAAATTCATTTGTGATGGAATGTTGGGCGTTCTTGGTATGATAAAATAAACAAACTTGAAATCACGAATTGGGATTATTGTCCCAATTCGTGCGCTTTCTTAGCAGTTTGAGCTATTACTTCATAAAACAAGTCTGAGGATTTCAAATCATTCATAACAGTTGTACCGACATAAGTACATCCGCCCTTTGTAGAAACATTGTCTATCAATGTTTGAACAGGTATTTCTCCGCGATTGAAAACCATCTTGGCTGAGCCAAGTGCAGTTTGTGTCGCAAGTGTCAGGGATTTTTCATATTCTAAACCTAATTTTTCACCGGCACGAGCCATTTCCTCAATAACTTTGTAGAAAAATGCCGGTCCTGAACCCGAAATTGCAGTTACTATATCAATTTGATTTTCAGTTACTTCAATACATTTACCTATCTTTGAAAGAAGCTCTATTACAAATTTTATATCTTCATCACTTGCATAGTTTCCCTTACATACACCGCTCATTCCTTCCAGCACAAGAGCCGGAGTATTTGGCATTACTCTGACAACACGATTTCTGCCGATTATATTTTCAATTTTTTTAGTACTTACACCTGCGCATATTGAAACCATCAATTTATCCTGCGTAAGCTCTGATTTAATTTCTTCTAAAACTTCTCCCGCAACATTTGGTTTTACCGCAATAAATATAACGTCAGAATTCATCACAAGTGCTTTATTATCAGTTATAACGTTTATTCCCAAACGTTTTGAAGCATTTTGCGCAATTTCAGGATTAATTTCAGCACCGAGTATTTGTTTTGAATCAATAATTTGACTGTTAATTACGCCGCTGATTATAGCACCGGCCATCTTTCCGCAGCCGATAAATCCCAATTTTAAGTTTTTAAATTCAACTTGGTTCATATAATTTAACCTCACGCCCTTTCTTTGTTGACTATTTATTTTTTTTAAGATAACATTCAAACTATACGATAAAAATACTCAAAAAGGAATAAGATTAAAATGAAACGTACACTAGAAGGAACAAAAGCAAAAAGACAAAAGGTTAGCGGATTTAGAGCAAGAATGGCAACTCCGGGCGGACAGGAAGTTTTAAACAGGCGCCGCGCAAAAGGTCGTCATCAATTAGCTATTGAAGGTTCTAAAAGAGCTTAAGCTCAGGCTTTATTCGGCCTTGGTATATTATGCTAAAGAAACAATACCGGCTTAAAAATAAATCAGCTTTCCAAGCAATATATAATCAGAGACACTCTGCCCATAAAGGCGGAGTAACTTTGTTTGCAGGATATCCCAAAACATCAGCCGACTCAATTACTACAGTCGGTTTTGTTGTGAGCAAAAAAACTCACAAACGCGCAGTTAAAAGAAACCGGCTAAAACGGTTAATCAGAGAAAGTTACAGGCTTCTTATGATGGAAAATAAGCTTTATACTTCTCAGAATTATATGTCTTTGATTTTCAAAGGTCACGAAAAAGCCTTAGATAAATCATTTGCCCAAATTAAAGAAACGGTTGAGTACTTACTTAAAACCATATAATTACCAGTTGTCTGCACCATAAATTTTGAATTGTTCAATATATTTTTCAAGGGCATTAATTTTTGCAAAATTTTTATTATTACCTTTTAAATTTTCGATTTTTAAATTTAAAAGTTCTTCTTTTGCCTTGCGAACATTCTCCATATCCTGCTCTCGCTTGAGAAAAATTCTGTCATGAAGCTTACAATTTTCAGGAAATTTTTCCCAATAATCTTTGGGATTAAAATTACATTTTTTGCATTCTCTGCAAATATCTTTTATTTTTTCTTTGGACATAACAGTATTATATATAATCAGAATTATTTAATAAGTTTACCTTAACATTTCTTAATTTTTTCTTGAAAAAGTGACAATATTTTGGGGAAATCGGACTTTATATACATGTAGAATTATAAGGTTAGATTGTATGATGCAAAATAATGTAGGGCAACCGCAGGTACAAATGATGGCAAATAATCAAAGCCAACCGGCAAATGTTACCCCCGTGATAAAACCGCAGCCTCCTATGACTGCAGGGCAAGGGGAAAATTTAGCTGTACCTAATTATTCGGGCGTAAATATTCAAATATTTAATCCGTCTGTTTCAACTCCCGGAAGTACAACCGCATACAATGTAAATGCCCCAAGTTACGGAAATCCTAATCCGCCATATTACGGACCGGGATATTACACCGATAATTTTGCTCATCCGAATAATAACAGCAATAACAATAATACAAACATAAATTGTACAAATTCAGATGATAATGGCGCCGTTACTGTCAAAACAAAGAAAAAAAATATTGTAATTTTAACGGATGAATACATAAAAAATCTTGAAAATTACTTAAATTCCAAAGACAGGGAAATGAGACTTGATGCGGCAAAACAGGTCGTTGACAGGTTTAATGAAGATGAATCAAGAAAAGATGATGTTGCATTGAATATTTTATTAGACAAAATGCTTCAAGATCCGTCTCCTGAAATAAGGGCTTTGGCATTAAGCGCATTAGAATCGGGAATTGCATTAGGCGATAATTATGCGGTTGACATCTTGAAAACAATGCAAAATTCAAAAGAGGCCTACGGATTAGATTCACTTCAGGCATCAAATATCCTGTTAAAAATGTCAGGCCGTCCGGGCGTAAAACAAGTTGAAGTTGAAGAAACGAAGAAAACTACGACAAAATCGTAATAAAAAATAAAGGATGCAAATAGCAGTTTATGAAAATCGGTCCTAAAATTTCACAAGCAGGAAAAAAATTCGGCAAAGTGTGCGGAAAATGTCTTGTAAAAGGCGTTGGAATAGGCGCATTAGGTCTTGTTGCTTGGGATTCAAATGTTTACGGAAAACTTAGGGCTGATCAGTACGCTCAATCAAAAGATGCCAAATATATGACAAACAGCGTTACAAATACGCTTTTTGAATCTGATCCGAGTATTGTTACCGCAAAAATTAAAGAGCAAAGGCTTAAATTAACCATGAGAGAAAATGTTCGTCATTTCTTTAACCGCGGAATCGGTTATATCGGCGGGTTTGTAAGTCAGATGATTAGTAATGCAATTCCGTTTGCACTCGGAATGGGGACTCTTTTAACCAAGGGCAAATGGGCAAAAGGTTTTGCTATCGCAACAGGTATCTATGGACTTGTTGTTATTTTAAAAGACGGATTTGGCTTGGGACATAGCAAGGATTTAACTAATCCGTTTTAAAAATTATTTTGATTTTAATGCAAATAGTTGATGTAAAAATTAATATTAGAGTAAATAATATTAAAGTTGTCAGTTTTTCATAAGAGAGAGATAAATGAATTTGCACGAAGAATGTTTGCTTAAATATTTAAGAAAGCCGGATGATTTGTCGTATTCTGTGGATATTTTGAAGTTAAATAATATGATTTTGGAAAAAAAATTTGTTTTAAGTAACATTATTGCCAAATGTACTGACTTTAACTATACTATGAGTATTAAATAATAGCGGTTAAAGGGATGGATTAGTGAAAAAATTTGCATATCTTTTGGGTTTGGCTTTGTTTGTATTTTTAACATTATGGGTATTTAGAGATGCAAATTTAAACAGCTTTGTTGATATGATGGAAAATAAGACATTTGATATAAGGCAAAGCATTATGGTCAAATCAAATGCCAAAACAGCAAACAATGATATCGCAATAATTGCTGTTGATGATGCAAGTTATGAATATATTTTAAATAAATATGGAGAATGGCCTTTACCAAGAGATGTTTATGCCAAATTGATAAATTACTTGGAAGATAAAAATCCAAAAGTTATAGCATTTGATTTGATGTTTGTAAATTCAATGAAAAGCTCTAATTTTGCGGATGAAAAATTATCTGAAGCCATTTCAAATAATGATAACGTATTTGTTGCAATGAATTTTGATAATCAGCCTGAAGAAGTCAGATCACCTGCCATTTTACCCGAAAATTTAAGTGCGGAAGTAAAAAATAATTCATCCGTTGATTTTTCGGATTTGACATTTTTTAATTGCAGAACAATTTTAAAATCTATTCTTGACAGCAGTAAAAATATCGGAATAATAAATGTTTCGAGAGCGGATGACGGAGTTTTGAGAAAAATGCCTCTGTTTGTAAAATATAAGGGAAAATTTTATCCGCAACTTGCCTTGAAGGTTTATGAAAAATATTCAGATTCAACTCAAGATGAATACATAATCAATAGTGACAATACCGTGAATATAAACGGGAAAAAAATTCAATTGGACAATGATGGCGGGGTAATCCTTAATTGGTACGGAGAGGCGGAAAGCTATGATTATATTCCTATTTACAAATTATTAAAAGCCGTAAACGGAGAAGCTGATATTAATTACGAATTCAAGGATAAGATTTTATATTTTGGAACAACTGCTGCAAGTCTGTTTGACGTAAAGACTGTTCCGACTTCAAGAATTTATCCGGGGGTTGAAATTCAAGCAACTTACGTAAACAATTTTCTTGATAATAATTTTATAAAGAAACTTTCGCCTTTATATACTTTTACGGCATCAATTGTTCTTGCAATTTTAATAATGTTTATTGTAATGTATTGTTCATCGGTTATTGCCGGAACCGTTATGAGTATTTCACTTTATACACTTTACCTTACAAGTGCTTACGTTTTGATGGAAAGATTTAATTTATGGGTTGAAGTTATATATCCTTTAATTTTTGCAATTATAGCATTTACATGCTCATATATGGTTAAATATATAATTAAATCAAGAGATTTTGACAATCAATACAGGCTTGCAACAACGGACGGCTTAACGGAATTATTTAACCACAGATATTTCCAAGAACAGATAAACTTTCATATTGAACATTCAAAGCGATATAATCAGGAATTTTCTCTGATAATACTTGATATAGATTTCTTCAAAAAATTTAATGATACATATGGCCACCAAGTAGGCGATGCCGTATTAAAACTTGTGGCATCAACAATAAAACGAAATGTTCGTTCAACCGATATTGTATGCAGATACGGCGGAGAAGAAATAAGCGTAATCTTACCTAATACTGATTATGATCAGGCACTGATTACCGCACATAAAATCAGAGAGGCTGTTGAAAAAAATAAATTAAAAATTTCCGGAAAAGAAATAGGTGTTACAATAAGCCTCGGAATTTCAACCTATCCGCAAAACGGAGAAGATAAAGGCGATATAATAGCATTTGCTGACGGAAAACTTTATTTGGCTAAAAATAGCGGAAGAAATAAAGTCGGAAATGATATTTAAAATAAAAAGCAAGTAAACAAAGTTACTCATTTACTTGCTTATTTATACTTTCTTTTGAAATTTTAGCTTTCAAGCAAAACTTTGGCAAGTTTTGCTTCAACACGTCCGTTTAGATTTTTATCAATTTCTTTCATTTTTTGAGCAATTTGTTCCATTTCATCTGTCCAAATGAAATTTTTAAGGACGTAATCCTCTCCATTTTTGAAATCTTTATCTATTTGCACTCTTATAATTTCTTTAAGCATAGATTTTGCAGCAGGAATTACTTTTTCAATATTAACATGAATTTTTCCTTCACCATTAATTTCAACTGCACCAAAATCAAACAGGTGTTTATTTTGCATAACGGAACGAACACGGTGAGCTTGAGATAAAGTCGGTTTTGATTTTAGAAAATTATCTGTTACAAAGGTTACACAAATTTTTTCGACTTCATCTTTTGAATACATACCATTTTCCTGCAAAATATCCAGCATAGCCAAAGATGCCATATCTGCTTTATTTTCTTCAATTATGCTTTTATATTTGCCAAGTGCCTCTGTTCCGCTGTTTGGCCCGAGCGAATGCGCATTTTCATGCCCGATTGTAAACCAGTGATCAGCTTCATTTAAATAATATTTATGCTGTTCTTTATCGAGCAAAGTATCCAGTCTTTTTTGCAATTTAGAATAATCCGAGATAAATCTTATTTGCCTATGGTAAACATTTCTTCTCCCCCCTCCGATTTTTAATGACATTTTATCATCATTTGGAAGGTTTTCAGCTAAAGTTATTCCTGCACGATATTCACCGACATCACCGTTTACTTGAACCAAATCAACATCCACCATAGTCTGCTTTGAATTCTTATCTTGAACTTCTACAACCCGATTTTCAGGCTTGATGTTTTGTTCATATTCATCTTTAAACGGCATATTATATGCAAGAAGCGGTAAGTATTTTTTAATTTTTAATAAATATTCCGTCCCCTCTTTGTTAACTATACCAATTCTTGCCCCCAGGAAATCTTTTGAAATAACTTCAATATTATTTTCTTCCAACAATTTTTTCAATTCTTCATTTTCAATAGCAGATTCAGTCATTTCATCAGAATAATTTTCACGCGTAATCGTAAATTCCAAAGGAGTATCCTCCAATGTTGCCCATTTTTTGTCCGCATAAGCATCCAACATAGGATCCGCCTTCCTTAAGGCTTTTGCCTGAAGTTTTAAAAATTCGTTAAAATCACTATTTGTTGAAACTTCTGAAGCTTTTTCCAAATAATCCGCCATTAAGCTGAAATCTTCAGAAAAATAATCAATATAATCTATTGCTTTTAATTCCCCGCCATCACGCACAATCACAGAACGCTGATTAAGAATTTTTTTAACTTCCTCAATTTTACCTGATTTAATCATTGAAATCAAAATTCTGTGAAATTCTTCTTTTGTTAAATCAACAGGGAAAAGCCCCTTCCCGGCAAGCTCTTTAACACCTTTAATTAATTCGATTTTATTTGATTCTCTATCAATAGCGCATACCCCTTTTTGCGCATCAAAAAGAATTTTGGTTAATTCAGCCTGACGATTTCCTTTTTTAATTTCATCTTCAAGAAATTTTTTGAATGAAAGATTTTCTTTATTATCAAGCTGCATATTAATTTTTTCTAAAATATCACCGGCTTTAACCAAGTATTTTAATGCTTCTTTATCACCATCTTCAAGGTTTAAATACTCCTCGCTTTCCAAAGTTAAAAGTTTTTTAGTTGCAAGATAATCCTTATGCGTACGCTTTTCCAATTCTTCCATCGATAAATTCAATTCATAATCCATAATTCTCTCCTTTTAACAAATCAAGAATAACATTATTTTCAAAGGTTGTAAATAGATATAAGCCGATTGATTAAGGCAATAAGCTTGAAAGTTATAATTAAATATGTTAAACTATAAATAGTTCTATACGGGTGCTTATTTTGTTCCTACATTTATTATAACGGGAGACTTAAGCTCTATTGGGACGTGAAGTATACCCGCCGATAATTTTATCGCCAGCGGGAAACGGATAGTCCGAGGCGGTCACCCACCTGCGAGAACACGCAGGTAACAAAATCACATCCGTATAGGGCTTTTTTATCATAGGCGAAAAATTTAATCTTCAATTTCAATCATTATATCTTTTACTTTACATCCGAATATTTTAGCAATTTTTTCAAGAGTACTGATTTTTAAATCAACATGTTCTCCGCGCGTCAATTTGGTAATAGTTGCGACACTTAATCCTGATAAGGCTGCAAGCTCCTTGTTTGTGTATTTTTTCTTCCAGGTAACATTATAAAGATTGATAATAATCATATTATAATTATATATTTTCGTATTACGATAGTTTTAAATCTATTGACAAATTGATAAAATCTATTTATAATTCGATTATTGAAATATTTATTAACACAATAAGGAGAAGTTATGAAAAGAAAAATTTTTAACTTAACAATGAGCAAAGCGAATTCAGCGAACTTAACGTCTTATCGTCTCAACGTCTTTAATACTTTAAGAAAAGTAGGCTTCACTTTGGCGGAAGTTTTGATTGTAATCACGATTATCGGGGTGGTTGCGGCAATGACATTACCAAGTCTGTTGGATGTTAATCAGGAAAAAGTATGGAATACGTCTGCAGAAGTTTTTGAGACAAAAATGTATCAGG
>ERZ842401.3882-NODE-3882-length-18081-cov-8.200211_pt1 | contig 18081 bp, 17 predicted proteins | sample MGYA00521270_ERZ842401 | MGnify/ENA primary metagenome ERZ842401 (study PRJEB31892, sample SAMEA3878208) | bioreactor metagenome | biome: Moose rumen | place: Sweden | collected 2011-10 | study: EMG produced TPA metagenomics assembly of the PRJEB12797 data set...
CCTTTGCCACCATCACGAAGCGGTATTCGCTGCCCTGGGTGGCCTCGATGTCAATCTGCGCGGGAAGGTTGCAGCGGGTGTTGACCTCGTTATACATATCCAGCGGAGCGTTCTGGCTGTAGCGGAGATTCTCCTGCGTGTAACAGTCGAACACGCCGCGGCTCAGGGCCTCTTCATCCTCGAAACCCGTCCACACCTGCTGGCCCTTCTCGCCGTGGATGATGGCGGTGCCGGTGTCCTGGCAGAACGGGAGCACGCCCTTGACGGAAGTCTCGGCATTGCGAAGGAACTGCAGGGCCACGTATTTGTCGTTGTCCGACGCCTCAGGGTCACGAAGGATGGCCGCCACCTGCTCATTGTGGGCGCGGCGGAGCATGAACTGGCAGTCGTGGAAGCTCTGCCTTGCCACCAGCGTGAGGGCCTCCGGGGAGACCTTGAGCATCATATGGCCTTCGAAATCGGCGGTACCTACCAGCTTTTCGGAACCGGGAATGCGGTAGTATTCCGTGGTGTCGGGCCCCAGTTGGAACATGGGGGCGTATTTGAATCTTGAACACATTTTGATATAGTTTTATCTTTTTATAACTTATTGATTTATATTGTATTATATAGTCCCTGCTTGGTATCAGCCCATAAAATAGGGTCATATTACCTTATGGATTGATAATTGGTTCCTCAATGTTATCATCTCCCTTTGTAAACCCACGACAAACCATAATGCAACAAAGGTAGTGATTCTTAGTGAGCAGACAAAATTAAAATAGAGAGGGTTAATGAACAGATTCGTCATCCAACCTCTTCAACAAGTCCTTGATATCTTCTTTCGAATAAACAAGAATCGGTTTCCCTTTCACGTATAGACAACCGTATACTTCTTTTTCTTCCGGTTCAGGGATACCGACAAACTCATATAAGGACATATCCAGAACTTCGGCCATCTTTACAACCATATTGATATCTTTCTTCTGGGTGTTAAGATAAGCATCCAAGTTCTGTTTTTTAATACCGAGCTTCTGAGCAAACTCGGAAAAACTCATCCCCTTCCGGCTTATGAGGTCTTTTATTCGGTCTTTTGTAAGTACAATATCCATAATCTGGTCTCGTTTTCAACAAAGGTAATAAGAATCGTGAAAAAGTCATAAAAAAATATGAAAAAAGTTCTAAAAATATTTCCATATGTCATATATTTATATTACCTTCGTAATACAAACAAAGAAGATAAGATTATGACAACGAACAACACTCGAAAAGAAAAAGACGGACAGTACTTTTACGGATGTCACCGCAACTATTACGGTGTCTGGGTATGGGACCATGTTTGGGAGAACGGCGCCAGCGGCCGGTTCGTTGCCGACTTCAACACCCGCGAAGAAGCCCGCGCCTTTGTTTGGAGAATGAACGGCTGGGGGACCACCCAAAACCGCACTCGCAAATTAAGTTTAACATCAAATACATTTCAATATGAACACTATCATTACTACAGCCACCAATAACGCTCTCATCGCCGCACATATCAAGGCCATCACCATCAAGACCGGCTCCGCCCTGATGGGTGCTTCCAAGGCCCTTCTTATTGAAGAGGCAAAACGCCAGATGCTATCTACCTCCGGCTGTCACATGCTCTATAAGAAGGTGAACGGAGAAATTCGTGAAGCTTTCGCCAGTCTTAACCCCGTTCTGTGCGGAAAACACATCAATGGGCGTGGCGAATCCCCTGAAAACTGGGGTTGTACTTGTTATTGGGACATGGAAAAAGGAGGGTTCATATCCTTCAGGTGGGAGAATTTAATTGCGGTTCTTTCTTAAAGATGTTTAACGGGCGGGGTGGTTTTGATCACCCCGCTTTGAATGTAAAGATCATGATACAGACCGGAAATACAATCATTTACAAACATGATGACGGTTCAATCGCCTTCTATTGGTTGTGTGATATCGTACCGAGCGGGTATGTATTCTTTGACTGGTACGGAAACGTTCGTAACGCATCTTCAACGGACTTTTGGAAGATAGGTTTCGACTGGTTCAACGAACAGATTCAAGCCGGAAAGATTGAAGTATACGAATCCCTCCCTCTCGACAAATACGGCGACATCTTTGAGCGACAGGCGATTGAACGGAACAACAAATAACACTTCACCATGAGCGCACGAAATAGTTATACCACTGCTGATTATCTTGAATGGGACACCATGCTTTCGCTTATACGGAAGTTATATCATGACGGAGACTATAGGTTCAGCCTTCTGATTGGTTGCGGATCGTTTTTCGGTTTGAGAATTTCCGATCTTCGTACACTTACATGGGGACAGATTCTTGACCAGGACAGCTTCATGCTGAATGAGAAGAAAACAGGGAAACGTAGAATCATCAAAATCAACCAGGGCTTTCAAAAACACATTAAAGATTGTTTTGAAGCGTTGAAGGTTACCGACCTTAACCAGCCCTGTTTTCTAAGCCAGAAAGGTACTGTTTTCTCTATCCAGCGTATCAACGCCCGCTTCAAAGAAATCAAGGTGAAATACCGTTTGAAGATTAAGAACTTCTCTACCCACAGTTTGAGAGAGACACTTGGTCGGAAAGTAGTTGAAAGTGCCGGTCAAGACGCGGAAATGGCTCTTATCAAACTGTCTGAGATGTATAACCACAGCAGCCCGCAGGTGACAAGACGGTATCTTGGACTGAGGCAACAGGAGATCGCAGGGGTATATGACGCCCTTGACTTTTGATATGAATTTTGTTTAACCATTAAAGCACAATGTCATGAAACACATTTTGAACGTTTTGAAGAATGAAATCTTCAACCAGAACAAACAGACCGACGGACTTGTAAAGAAGATCACCGCCAGCCAAGAGGCGTATCTTAAGGACCGTAAGAACGAGAAACTGTTCAACGTATGGTCGGAAAACGTGAAGGGACTCCAGAAGGTTGAGTCTAACCAGCGTTACCTGCTGAGCGCCTATGCCTGGCTGACATTAAAGATACTGCACAGCAGCAGAAACGCTGCCGTGCAGTATGTTCGTTTGAGAGTAGCGGCAATTATTTGATCTTCTCCCATGTGAAGGTGTGCTCGTCGTCGGGATCAAGGCCGGTAAGGTCGGTCTCGTTCCATACTCCGTAGTACTTGTTCTCCTTGGTGATGCAGCCGTTCTCGTCGTATTCGTAGTCATAAACTGCGGTCTTCTCAGCGGCGATATCGCCGAAGTTCCACCAGCGGCAGCTTTCGAGGACGTTGACGGAGGTGTTGCCGAACAGGCGAGCCTCGTGCATCCACCTCTTCATGCCAAGATCCTCAGCCCAGTGGGTCTGGACCTGGCCTACATTGATCTTTGAGAGATAGGTAGCCTTCTTCTGACGCCAATAGTTGTTGTCTTTGTCGAGGCGTCCCCAAGCCATGACATTGTTGTCTTCGATGGTCTGCTCGGTGATCTTTGTTCCGTCGTCAGTAGCCTCGGTGAAGAAACCGTTCTTGTCGTAGGTGATGACTACGTCATGGTCACCGTATTTGACATTGGTAGCAAAGCCCATGTCGTTGAGAGTCATTTCATACTCTACGATCTCCTCAGACCATGCGCCATTCTCTTTCCATTTGTCTTTGATGGTGAGTTTCTTGCCCTCATAGACAAAGGTCCTGATCTCATTGTCGTCACCATAAGATGCGACTGTGCCGTCGGCATTGTAGGTAAAGGCCTTGCCATCGAGTGTCTTAATACGATACTCGAGCTTGATGCCGTTTTCATCGTCTCCGCCCTTTTTGTCATTGTCGTCCTTTTTGCAGGAAACAAGAGCGAGTGCAGCTACAGCTGCGAAAAAGAAAAACTTTTTCATGATTTGTGTTGGTAAATTTGGTTAATAAAAAGGTTAATAAGTAATGTATGTCGAAAGTTTGCCGGCACATCTGAGGATGTCGTCAGTGCCGGTAGCGTTGATTACCCTGTATTCGAATTCACCGCCAGCGCGTTTACAACTGCGGTAGAGTGTTCCGAAATCGGCGTAGCATGCCGATTCGTCGGTGCAAGAGAAGTAGTACTTCTTTGCAGGGTCAGCAGAGATGCTCCCCCCAAGTTCAGTATCGATAAATACCATCGTACTGAAAGATGTCTGATTATCAATGATCGTTGCACCCGCACCCTCAAAACCGACCGCATAGCGGGCGCTCTGGGGATACTTGGCCTCGTAGAACTCTATCCATTCTGAGAGTGTTTTCTCTCTCAAATCGCAGGGCAGGAAGGCGTACAGCACCTTTGTGTTTGTGGAATAGAACACCGACATCGCGTCGCGCAAAATTTGCGCATTGAGTCCGTTATGGAAGAAATACACTCCCGTGCATTCTCCTTCGCCGGTATATGCCGATGAGAATACGGATCCGTCTTCGCGGAACGCGACATCTTGTTTCCTGACGCTGGCCCAAGATATTTCCGGCCAGAGGGAGGCGCCGTTCATATAGTGGTCGAACATGGGGAGAACTTCGCCAAGTGCATCCATCCAGTAACTGCTCTGGTGCCCTCCATTACCCACTCGGTATTCGTGTTCGTAGCCGAGATCGCGCAGCTGGATGTGGAGTGTATCGTTCGCGAAGAGCAGATTCTCTTCATCGTCTCCGCAGGTGAAGAACCAGTGTACCTGCGAGAGCTTGGCCTTGTTTTCTGCCGTGAATTGGTAGAAGGGGCAGTGCTGCTTATAGTAATCGGTCAGCCTTTCTTCGCCGGATTTTCCGGTGCCTCCGAAAATCGCACCCCACTGATTGTCCCAACCGCTCTGGGACTCGGCAAGGTACTGCCAGTCTGTCCGGAATGACATGCTGAGAGGTGCGCTGCAACTGAATACCTCAGGGTGCTGCTCCGCGAGGACCATGGCACCGAAACCACCCATGGAGTATCCGGTAATCGAACGGTGTTCGCGGTCGGGAATGGTGCGGTAATTGGCGTCGATGGCGGGAACAAGCTCCTGGATGAACATGTCCATATAATTGTATTTCCCCGTATAGAAGTTGCAGTAATAGGTCGTAAAGCCTGCGGGATAGACATAGATCATCTCCGAAAGTTTACCTGCATCTTCCAGCGTCTTGATCTTGTAATTGGCTGAGAGGTATTTGCCATTCCAGGAGTTGTGGTTGTCTCCGAGCCCGTGGAGCATGTAGACGACCGGGTAGGTTTTGTCTTTGTCGCTTGCATAGCTTGCTGGCAGAAATACCGAATAGCGGATGTCCGTCCCCAAGATATCACTGTGGAGGGCGATGTCCTGAGTGTAGCGCTCAAAGGGCTCTTCCTTTTCAACCGGTTTTTTGGGCGTGCACCCGCAGGCGCTGACCGCCGCGGTTGCAACCAGCATTATGATAAGTCCTGTCTTATTCATCTTTGTCGTAGATTACCATTTCCTGGGCGTTGATCTCGTAGTCCTTATGGGGATTGAGGAGCACGAATTTCAGCGTATGATGTCCGCTTTCGAAGCAGTACTTCGAGAAGACCTCGTATTTGCGGGTGATGTAGTCGTAGGGCATTACGAATTCTTCGACAAGTTCACCGTCGAGCCATGCCTGGAGGCGGGCCCTGTAGTCGGAATCGTCGTGCCCGGTCTTGACTACGCTTCCTTCCACCACGATGGAGTTGCCATCGAACTCGAGGGTGAGTTCCTTCGAGAAACGTTTTTTCAGAACCACCTTGCCTACCGGCTTGATGCCTTCGAACGACTGTTCGTAGCGTACGGCCACCGGTTCTTCGACCACGAACTCGAGGGTACCGTCTTCTCCCGCCTTGCATCCCGGTGTCTTTTTCATGAGTTCGAGATTCTTCTCGCAGGCGGTGTTGAGGCTGAGCGTAGTGTAGGGGAAGGGAAGATTTGCGATCATGTCTGCGCCCTTGCGGTATTTGTCGGGTATGGCATTGTAGCCGTAGATTACCCCGAGAATGCCGGCCGCCGAGGCTGGATTACAGTCGGAATCCTGGCCGCAGCGCGTGCTTATCTCCATCGTCTTCTCGAAATCTCCCTCGCCGTAGAGCAGGCCTATAACCACATAGGCGGCGTTGATGCGGGCGTCGATATTGAACCCGTTCCATACGCCTTCGGGGCAGCCCACATCGAAACTGTGTTTTTTGTCAACCTCGAACCAGCAGCGTTTCCAGTCTTTGGGGTACTTTGAGTGAAAGCGGATGACGTCCTCGACGGCGCTGCGAAACTTCGTGCCCTCGGGAATGGTCTTGAGGGCCTCTCCCACGAGGGTCGGGATGTCGTCGCAGACGTAGGCAAGAGCATACAGGGCGCTGATGTAGACTCCTCCGTACCATCCGTCGCCGTAGTTCATGATGTGGCCGATTCCGTCGCAGATCCCGGCGGCGTCGTTGGGCCTTCCGGGAGTGAGCATTCCGATGAAGTCGGCTTCAATCTGGAAGTCGATGTCGTCGGCGTGGGGGTTGTATTGCCAGTAGCCGGATTCAGGGGCGCCGCGGCCGTTCAAGATGTTGTAGCGGGCTGCCTGGTTGGCGTGCCAGAGTTTGTAAGGGGCGTTTGCGAACCTGTCGGCGAATTCGCTCACGGGTGCGTCCAGCCCCTGCTCGGCCATCACCTCGAGAAAGGTGAGGTCCATGTAGACGTCGTCGTACAGTCCGGGATCTTCGATGAAAGTATCGTAGATATAGTTGTCGTACCACTCGAGAGGTTGCTCATCCTGGAGCAGCCCGCCCTTGAACTTGAACTCGGTCGGGCCGCCGTAGGTGCAGCCGATGGTCTGCGCGAACCAGCCTCCGCGGATCTTGTCCATCATTGTAGCCTCGTCGATCCGTACAGTACTGCCATACTCGAGCGCCCTGCGCCCGCAGGAGGACAGCAGCGCGAGCCCGGCAACAGTTATGATTATCGCTCCGTGTTTCATTGCTTAGTTGTGATAATAAACATCGGTTACAGGATTCTCGGAATAGTACTGGATTGCGTTGATCCTCAGGAGGTAAGTCTTGGGGTCGGCATTTTTCCAGACAAGTCTGACGTGGTGTCTGCCTTCGGGCATAAGGTACTTCCAGGCTGGCTCGAGCTTGCGCGAAGTGCCTTTCATCGGGAGGATGGAAACCTGATCGAGTTCTCCGTCGATCCACACTTCGATTTCGGCTACATAATCGTCCTGCTGCTCTGCGAGGGCGAAGACTTCCGAGCCGACATGTTTCTTGGAGACGCGGTTGGCGTAGTCTTTGGTGATTCCGCGAAGGCACACGAGATTGCCCCAGATACAGAAACCGTTGCCGCTGAAGTCGAACTCGTACTCCTTCTCCAGCCAGTCGTCTTTCTGGTCGCGGTAGACGGGGTAGGTGTTTGTGAAATTCTGTTCGAGCGGGAGGACTTCGACCGGGAGCTGGGGGATTGTGACGCAGTCGCCGTCCGTGGTGCCTCCATTTTTCTCTATGAGCTGCAATGCGTGCCTGTAAGAGAAATCAGAGCCCTTGGCGAGCGAGACGTCGGTGCCTTCGAAGTCAAGATCCCAGATCTCGTCGAGAGGCTGCTTCCAGAACTCGGGAAGTTTGCTCTTGCCGTACATGACGCCGAGCACACCGCCGACAGTTGCGGGGTTGCAGTCGGAATCTTGGCCGCAGCGTGTGGCGATCTCTATGGATTTTGCGAAATCGCCCTCTCCATAGAGCAGTCCGATAGCACAGTATGCCGAATTGAGCTTTGCGTCGATGTCGAAACTCAGGAACACTCCCTTCGGACAACCCGTGTCGGAGCCCCATTTCTTGAGAATCTCAAACCAGGTCTGTTTCCAGTCCCGGGGGTATTTTTTGTGGAGCCTGCGGACATCGTTGATGCACTGCCAGAAAGTACTCTCGCAGGGGATGCCCTCGAGGGCGCGGTCGAGGATGCGCGCAGGGTCGTTCTCCACGAATGCGGCGCTGTAGAGCCCGGCGACGAACGCACCTCCGTAGAAGCCGTCGCCGCTGTTCATGATGTGGCCGACTCTGTCCGCTATATCGAGGGCCTGGGGGATCATGCCGGGAGCCATGAGTCCGACGAAGTCGGCTTCGATCTGGAAGTCAAGGTCGTCGGCGTGGGGGTTGTTGAGCCAGTTTCCCGACTCAGGGGGCATGATGCCCTGACGGACGTTGTAGCGTCCTGCCTGGTTGGCGTGGGCGAGGTGGTAGTCGGCATAGGCGAACCTCATTGCAAGGTCTTTGGCCGAACAGTCGAGTCCGAGCTGGTCGAACGCTTCCGCGAAGGTGAGGTCGTTGTAGATGTCGTCGAACAGGCCGGGTTTGCGGTCCCACCAGTACTTCACATAGCCCTCTCCCCAGGATATCGGCTGCGAGTCAGGTATGAGCGTCCCTTGATGCTTGAACTCAGTGGGTGCGCCGTACACGACCCCGATGGTCTGTCCGGCCCATCCTCCCTGAATCTTGTCCATGAGGACATCCTTCGAAAGGGTGACCTCCTTCGGAGTCTCGGTGCAGGCGGCTGCAAGCAGGGCGCAGAGGGCTATTGTACTAGTCCTGAGCTTCATATACTTCAAGTTCTGTGATCGAAATGAATGCCGATACGTTCTTAGTGTATTTGTGCCAGTGGACGAGGACAGCATCGTCGCCGATCACTCTCACTGCAGTTGTCGTGACCTTGGGGAAGGTAAACACGAACTCGCCGTTGTGCGGCTGGAAGAAGACCTCGTCGCTGAAAGGCCATTCAGGGGTGACGGTGGCTTCAATAGGCTGCCATACGCCGTTTTCGTCGAGGTATTCTGGGTGGAGGTTGCTGTACCATCCGCCGAACTCCTCAAGGGGCCCGTAGTGGAATGAAATCATGTCGGTAGTGACAGGCTCATCCCAGCGGTATCCGAAGTAGTCGCGTTTGGGGGCGCATGATTTGCTGCCGAGCGAGTAGAAAGCTGCCCCGGGGCCGCCCGTCACGCCGTCGTTGATTACATCGACAGTGTAGGCGCGGTAGCTAACGGGAATCGTGAGCCAGCACGAATCGAGGGTGGCGCGGTCGGTCTGACTCGTGAGGGCTAGGATTTCGGAGGCTTCGCGCGCGAGATTGCGGCCGTGCTTCTCGGGCAGCGTGAAAGTCGCTGCCGCTTCTATTGGTTTGTTGTAGCGGGCCTTGCGGTTGATGGTGTAGATTTTCTGCCCGTCTGCTTCGCGGACTTTGCCGCCACGTGCGAGGATGATCTTCTCGGCGAGAGCCACGGTGCGGTCGATGATGTCTTCAATCGAAGCGTCGGGCATGTCGTAGCGGGTTACGTTGATGTAGCGGTCGTTGAAAGGCTTGGTCCAGTGGTCGAATGGCATCGCGCGGTCAAGCGGCACGCCGGCTATTCCGTTGATTACGCCAAGGAGTCCGCACATGGTCGCCGTCTGATTGTCGCAGTCGAAGCCGAGAGCGCAGCCGATATTGAGAGTCTTCTCGATGTCTCCGTCGCCGTAGAGCAGGGCGAGGATGCCCATCGCTCCGTTGAGGTCGGCGTTCCAGATGCTCTTCGAGAGGTCGTCTTCGCCGAAATACAGTTCGTCGGCGATTACCTTGCGGGATGCCTTCCAGTCGTCGGGGTTCTTCTTCCAGAGATCCAGACATTCGTCTATGATCTTGCGGAAACGGTCTCCTTTCGGAAGGTAGCTTTTGGCATGCCTGATGAGGGTCGGGATGTCCGACTCGAAGAACGCTTCGGAGTACATGACGCCGTAGACCACGGTGGGAGATACGGCCCAGTCGTCGGAGGTGATGCGGGCGGCCCAGTCGGAGATGCCTGCGGCATAAGCCGGCATTCCGGGGGCGGTGTACGCCCAGATCTCGTTGATGAGCTGAGGGTCGATCTGGAACCAGTGGGGGTTGTACTCTTTCTTGCCGGTGAGCGGGGGAGTGAATCCGTAGTGCATCAGGCCAAGGGCGGCGCGGTTGGCAAGCCAGACGCGGTCGCGGATGTGGTACATCCATCCTTCCTTTATCTGGGCGTAAGTGAGGTCGATGCCGTACTTCTCCATCATCATGAGGTAGAGGTACTCCACGTCAGTGTCGTCGTCGGAGAACGCTCCGTCGACGGCGGCCATCTTGCGCATTGCCTTGTTCCAGACAAAAGGACCCTCTCCGGGCTCATCTACGAATTTGTTCTCGTATTCGAGTCCGTAGATATTGCCTACCATCTGCCCGAGCCAAGCTCCAGCGATCTTGTCGTGAAGGGTTTGCTCGCTGATTTCCAGAGGTTTCTGCCCGCACGAGCCAAGCAGGAGGACGCCTAAAACTGCTAATACTATACTGCGTTTCATAATCATCAATAACCGGGGTTCTGCTGTAAGTTGGGGTTGTCGCCACGCCTTTCCTCGGGGATGGGCAGAAGCTCGGTGTGGCCATCGGCCGGATCGGCGGGTTTCGCCCACCATGCTTCAGTATACTTGCCGAACCTGATCATGTCCTGACGCTGCCAGCCCTCGAGAGCGAGTTCATGTGAACGCTCGAGGTAGAGCGCATCGAGTGTAAGGCTCGCCGCAGGGATGGGAGCAAGGCCTGCCCTGGTGCGGATATCCTTGAATTCCTGGACGTTGGCTGCTTCTGTGGTCTTGCCCTGGCGCAGGAGCGCTTCTACATACATCAGCACTACGTCGGAGTAGCGCATCAGGTAGAAGTCGTTCTCCATCGAGATCTTGTAGCTGTTGAGCGAACCGTCGGTCTGGTAGGGCCACTTGATGATTCGTGCCCCGTCGAGCCGTCCGATACCTTTGCTGAAGCGTTCGGGATCGATGGGAGAAGGATTGAGGACATAGTCGATGGTCTCTGAAGTGCCGTCAGCCTTCTTCTGGGAGTATGTGAACTTAGCTCCTGTGTAGTCGTAGACCTGGCCGTGGAGCCATGTGAGGTCGCGGCGCAGGTCTCCGGCTTCGTAAGAGTCGAAGAAGTCGGGCTGGCAGATCATGGTGCCATTCCAGTTTGCGCCGGGGATATTGAATGCCTTTGCCAGATCGTTGTTGAAGGTCATCACGTAGAGGTAGAACGCGTAGTTGGTGTAGACGCTGCTGTGGGGCAGTGCGAATACAGCCTCGGAGCCGTTCTCGTTGTTGATGGCGAAATTCTGCTCGTAGAGAGTGGAAAGGGCGAAGTTGCCGCTGTCCATGATCTGCTTGCATACGGTCTCGGCCTCGGCGTAGCGGGGAGTGCCTGTCCATTTCTCGGAGTTGAGGTAGATCTTGGCGAGAAGGAAGCGCGCGACCTCTACCGTGATTCGGCCGTAGGTCTTCGACGAGACCACGGTGTCGAGGACATCCATGTTGTCCTTGATTTCAGTTTCGATCCATTTCAGCATGGTAGGCCTGTCTTTCTGCTCAGGATAGCCGGTCTCTTCGCGACTGATGGAAAACGGCACATTGCCCCAGCAGTCGACTGCCAGAAGGTAGTAGTAGGCGCGGAGCACCTTGATTTCCGAGATGTTCTTGATGGTGGCCTCATTTTGAGGTGTGTTTTCAAGTACATAGATGGCATCGTTGCAGGCAGAGATGCCGTCGAAGCAGAAGTCCCATGATGTCTTGATGAGCTTGCAGCTTGCCGGGATGGAGTGGGTCTGGAGCTCGGTGTAACGTGGCTCTCCCCAGTGGCCTTCGTACTCAGTAGGGATTGCAGCCTCGTTTGTCAGCATAAGGATCATGGTAAGCATGCTCTGCTCGTTGCCCCACACCTGAAGGCTTGTGTAGGGACGAGAGGTGTAGAGAGCGATGTGGTCAGGATCGGAAAGGAATACATCCTGGGGAATCTGCGAATAGATTTCCTCGTCGAGGTTCGTGCAGGATACGGCCGTAAGCGCCGCTGCCGTGAAAATGAGTGATAATATCTTTTTCATGATTCCCTTCGTTTAGAATTTGACATTGACTCCAAGTGTGAATACTCTGGTTCTTGGGTAGTAGGAGAGTCCCTCGATACCAGGCGTAAGACCGGTAAGGGCGACTTCAGGGTCGACTCCGCTGTAACCGGTAAGCACGAGCAGGTTCTGTCCGGAGAGGTAGACCGAAGCGTCTTTCACTATTATTCTGTTCTTCAGAGGAATGTTGTAGGAGAAGGTGAGGTTGTCGAGCTTGACGTATGAGGCGTCTTCGAGATACCTGTCTGAGTAGACAACCTTTCCGGTGAAGGAGGTGTCGTCGAGCCAGCTGGCGAGGACATTCTTGGTGCCAAGCTCCGTAATGTTCTCATATACGCCCCTCATCTGGTTGAAGACCTTGCCGCCGAGCGATGCCCGCAGGCTTGCGCTCACGGTGAAGTTTTTCCATGTGATGGAGTTGCTCCATCCGAGGTTGAGCCAAGGGTAGGCGTTTCCGAGTTTTACCCAGTCGGCTTCCTTGGTCTGGGCGACCTTGGTGGAACCGCTGCTCCTGATGCCTTCGAAGTTGGGGCCGTAGAACGTGCCGATGCTCTCGCCTTCGATAAGCCTCTGGCAATATACGCCCAGAGGGGTGTTGAGCCAGCCGATACGGTATTCCTGACCGGCGAACTCCTCGTTGGTGAAGGAGATAAGTTTGTTGGTGTTGTGGTAGGCGGTTACGGTGGTGTTCCAGCTGAGTTCCTTGGTCTTGACCGGCGTGGCGTCGACGGTGAGCTCGATACCGCTGTTGCTGATTGCTCCTACATTCGTGAAGAGAGTGCCGTAGTTGTAGGGCGGCACAGGCACAGTGTAGTTGTAGAGCAGGTTGGATGTCAGACGGTAGTAGTAGTCGAGGGTGACGTTGACCTTCTTGAGGATGGTGGCGTCGAATCCGACGTTGAATTCGGACTTCTTCTCCCACGCGAGGTTGGGGTTGGCGTTGCTCGCGGGAGCGTAAGCGGTCGACCACTGTCCGTCGTAGTAGAAGTTGCCGCTGGTCCTGACGAGGAAGAGCGACTTGTAGTTGCTGAAGTCCTGGTTGCCAGTCATACCGAAGCCGGCGCGCAACTTGAACTCTTCGAGCCAGTTGATATCCTGCATGAAGTCTTCTTCCGTGACACGCCATCCAAGGCTGACAGCGGGGAACCAGCCCCATTTGTTGTTTTCTCCGAAGCGGCTCGATCCGTCGCGCCGGAGCGATACGGAAGCCATATACTTGTCTGCGAAGTTGTACATCACGCGCCCGAAGAAGGCGATGTAGCGGCTCGAACTCTTGGATGAACTCATCTCGGCGGCTCCGGTCAGGATGGCCTTGCCGGCTCCGATGTTGTTGACTCCGAAGAAGTCTGTGTCGAAGCCGTAGTTGTAGATGTACGAGGAGTTGTAGTATTGCTGCTCATAGGTGTAACCCAGTATAGCCTGGATGTTGTGGTTCTCAATGTGCTTGCTGTACTGGAGGGTGCTCTCGTACTGGAAATCGGTGTTTTTGTTGTTGTCGATTTCGGCAGCGCCCTTGAGTCCGGTCTCACCGGGGTAGTACTTCGTCTTGTAGTCGGTGTACTGGCTGCGCTTGCTGGAGTAGCTCACGAAGTTGTCCCATTTGAGACCCTCTACAGGAAGGATGTTGAGGGTTGCGCGTCCGTTGACGGATGCGTCGTCCACATCGTAGGTGCTGCTGCGCTCGTTGAGCATTGCGACGGGGTTGTAGTAGTCCATGCCTCCGACGGTGAAATATCCGCCGTTTTCTTCATCTTCAGGGTCATAGACGGGCTCCGTGGGGTTGTGGTAGAATGCCTGACGGAAGATGCCGCTGCGGGTGCCGTTGAATTTGCGCTTGCCGTAGGACAGGTTGTAGTCGAAGGTCATCCACCCCTCGAGGGCTGTCTGGTGGATATTGGTCTTGAAGAGGTACTTGTTGTTGTCGTTGTTGCGTAGCATACCCTGGTTCTGCTCCACGTTGAGAGTCGTGCGGTGGGAGAATTTCTCCGATCCGCCTGCAAGAGCGAGGCTGTGGCGATGCGAGAACGGGGTGCGGGTGACCTCCTTGAACCAGTCGGTGTCGGCACCGTAGAGGGTGTTGTAGGTACCGTCTGCAGCGGGCGACTTGAAGTTGGTCAGGGCGTACTCATACTGCTCGGCATTCATCGGCACTGCCCTCGAAAGGAGGGTCTGGGTGATGGCCTGGCCGCGGTATTCGACGGAAGTGGCGCCGGATTTTGCCCTTTTGGTTGTGATGATGATCACGCCGTTGGTGCCTCTGGTGCCGTAGATTGCGGCTGCCGAACCGTCCTTTAGAACGTCGATAGTCTCGACTTCCTGGAAGTTGATGCTCTGGAGGTCTGCGCCGCTGACGCCGTCGATGATAATGAGCGGGCCTTGGCCGGCGGAGAGGGTGTTGGTGCCGCGCAGGAGTATCTCCATCGAACCGTTGGGGTCACCTCCGTTGGGGTTGGTGATCGACAGGCCGGCGACCTTGCCCTGGAGCATTCCGGAAGCATCGCCGAATGCGCCTTTGTCCAGCGCTTCGACCTTGAGGCTGGTCACGGATCCGGTGACTTCCTTTTTGGTGGTGGTGCCGTAGCCGATAGCGACAGCCTCTTCGAGCATCATCGCTTCAGCTACGGGGAGCACTACATCGTAGTGGTCGGGAGCGCCGACGCTGATGACGACATCGGTGTACCCGAAAGAAGATACGGTAAGGCTCTCTCCGGTCTTGGTCCGGAGTTCGAACCGGCCGTCGATGTCTGCGATTGCGTAGGCGCCGGAAGATGCGACTACTGTAGCACCGACGAGAATCTCGCCGTCTGCCCCTTTTACAGAACCGGTAACGGTCTTGTTCTGGGCCGATGCCACTATGCCCGTCAGGGCAAATAGTGCAGCAATGAAGGTCAATAGTCTTTTCATACTGAGATCAGTTTCCGGCTGCTACGATGAGGCCGAGTCCGGTGATGAAGAGTACAAACATAAGGGTGAGGAGAAGGTTGACGCCCTTCTTTGCCCCCTTGAATTCTTTCCAGATGAATACGCCCCAGATGGCGGCAATCATGGGTGCGCCCTGACCGAGAGCGTAGCTCACGGAAGCCCCGGCCTTGCCTGCTGCAATGTAGTTGAGGGCGGTACCGAGGCACCAGATGGCGCCTCCGAGCATGCCGACGAGGTGGGTTTTTGCGTTGCCTTTGAAATAATCGGCATACTTTACGGGCTCTCCCACGAAGGGTTTCTTCATCACGATGGTGTTGACGATAAAGTTGCTGAGGAAGACGCCGAGGGAGAAAACGACGATTGCGGAGTAGGGAGTCATCTTGCCGGCTGCGGGTGCGGCGAAATTGTCGAGATCGACTCCGTTGTAGACGAGGGCGGAGAAGAACGACATAATGATTCCTGCGCAGAGCGCGAGGATGATACCCTTGCGGTTCTGCCTGGGATCCCTCTGCTCGTTGGAGACTTTGCCGGAAGCAATGCCGTTGCAGATGATTGCGACTACGACGAGCGCTACGCCAAGGAAGAGCAGGAAGAGATTTTCAGTACCCTTGGGGTGGAAAATGATATTGTTGAGCACTCCGATGACGAGGGCGAGTCCTACGCCCAGGGGGAATGCTACCGACATGCCTGCAATCGAAGTGGAGGCAGACAGCAGGATGTTGGAAACATTGAATACGACGGCACCGAGCAGAACCCAGCCGATGCTAGTCCAAGATGCTTGGGAGATGTCCTGGATGAACGGACGGCCTTCGGCTCCGAAACTGCCGAGGGTGAAAGCAATGAGGAGGGAGAACAGGAGCATGCCAATCACGTAGTCCCAGTAGAATAGTTCATAACGCCAAGTTTTGGCGGCGAGCTTCTGGGTGTTGCCCCAGGAGCCCCAGCAGAGCATGGTCACAAAGCAGAGAATGACTGCGAGAAGGTAACTGTTAACGATGAACATAATCCTTATTATTTAATTGTTATTTTATATCACTGATGAAGGGTATGGAATCCTGGGCGCCCATCTTCTGGACGGTGAGGGCAGAAGCCTTGGTCGCAAAGCGGGCGGCATCTGCGAGCGATTTACCTTCGGAGAGGGCGACACACACCGCTCCGCAGAAGGTGTCGCCTGCGGCTGTGGCATCGACAGCCTTGACCTTGAGGGCCTCTATCATGGTTTCGGTCTTGCCTTCGCAGACCAGCGACCCCATGGAGCCGAGAGTGATGATGACATCCTTGACCCCCATTTTGTGGAAAGATTCGACGGCTTTTGCCCTGCTGGCTTCGTCCTTTACCTCAATCCCGGTCATAAGTGTACTTTCGGTCTGATTGGGTGTGATGAGTGAGATGTACTTGAATATCTCCTCGGGGAGCTTGCAGGCGGGCGCAGGGTTGAGAATGACATAGACTCCTGCTTCATGGGCAATCTTGGCGGCCCTGACCACGCTCTCTACCGGAATTTCCAGCTGAAGAATGAGGTAGTCGGCGCGACGGATGACATCGGCTACGCTGTCGATGTCTGCCGGGGTGATGTCGCCGTTGGCTCCGGGAGCCACTGCAATGCAGTTTTCACCGCTTTCGTCGACAAGGATAAGGGCTGTGCCTGAGGCTTTGTCGGAGTACAGGGTGTGGCTTGTGTCGATACCTTCTTTTTGATAGCCCTTGACGGCGTTTTCTCCGAAAAGGTCACGCCCAACCTTGCAGATGAAGGTGACATCGCCGCCGAGCCTTTTCGCAGCGACAGCCTGATTGGCGCCTTTGCCGCCTGGGCCCATATGGAACACTCCTCCCATAATGGTCTCGCCGGGCGAGGGGAGCCTGTCAGATTTGATTGTCATATCGGTGTTGCTGCTTCCGATAACGAGTATTGTCTTGCTTGCCATAGGTAAATGGTTGTTCTTAGTGTTATCTATGTGCGCAATCGTTTGCGCTATTTTTTTTCTCAAATTTGCGTATCTTTTTTTATATTGTTCTAAAAATAAGCTACTTTTGTGATTGAAAAAAGTGCTGATACTTGCGCAAATTTTCGCAGATGAAAGAAACTCTGTCTACAATAGCATCCAGGCTCGGTGTGTCTGTATCGACGGTATCACGCGTGCTGTGCGGCGATGCCAGCCGGAATCGCATACCGCAGGCAACTGCGGAGCGAATCATGGCGGAAGCCAGGCGGTGCAACTACACACCCAGCCACTCTGCCAGGAGTCTTCGTACCAGCAAAAGCTACGCGATAGGTCTTGTGATCCCCTCTATGAGCAATCCTTTCTTTGCTGATATGGCCAGCGTGATCATCGAGGAAGCAAACCGCCGTGGCTATACGGCCATCATCGTGGACACGATGGAGGCCGAATCCAATCAGAAAAATGCTCTTGATTCGCTGTTGTCACGGCAGGTTGAGGGCATCATAGTGGCTCCGTGCGGCGGAGAGGCACAACTCGAATTCCTTTCGGAATCGGGGTTGCCGGTAGTTCTCATCGACCGTTATTTCGAGCACACGTCCCTCCCTTACGTGACCACCAATAACTACAAGGGAGGAGTTATTGCCACCCAGACACTACTGGAAGCCGGCCACCGGGATATTGCGTGCATCCAGGGAGTTACATCTTCGATGCCCAACGCAATGCGAGTCCAAGGCTATCTCGACAAGATGAAAGAATCAGGAAACGAGCAAAGGGTAATTGTAGTTGGAAATGAGTTTTCCATAAGGAACGGATACCTTGAGACAAGGATGCTTCTGAGCGGAGACAGGCGTCCGACGGCAATTTTTGCCCTCAGCAATACAATAGGGCTTGGAGCAATGAAGGCAATCAGGGAGATGAATCTCCGTATCCCGGAAGATGTGTCCTTGATTTCCTTCGATAACAATATATATCTTGACTATATGATTCCGCCCATAGCGCGTATCAGTCAGCCGCTGGATGACATGTCGAGACTTGCTACCAAAATACTCTTCGAGCGGATCTCAGATTCGTCCATTCCGGCTTCTCAGATCCTGTTGTCGCCCAAACTTATTCCGGGAGGTTCGGTGCGCTCTCTAATTTGACGGCAATCTTTTCCCAAGTGAAGGTGTGGGTTTCGAGTTTGCACAGGCCCTCCACGTCAAACTCATTCCATTTACCGTAGTATTTGAATTCCTGTGACATTATTGTGAATAGTTATTGTTTATTTCAGTTCTGCATGAGGTACGACTTGATGAAGCGGTCGATGTCGCCGTCGAGCACCCCCTGGGTGTCGGCGGTCTCCACTCCGGTGCGGAGGTCTTTCACCATCTTGTAGGGATGGAGCACGTAGGAGCGTATCTGGCTGCCCC
>ERZ842401.3883-NODE-3883-length-18079-cov-30.592765_pt1 | contig 18079 bp, 11 predicted proteins | sample MGYA00521270_ERZ842401 | MGnify/ENA primary metagenome ERZ842401 (study PRJEB31892, sample SAMEA3878208) | bioreactor metagenome | biome: Moose rumen | place: Sweden | collected 2011-10 | study: EMG produced TPA metagenomics assembly of the PRJEB12797 data set...
GGGAAAATTGCTTGGCTCCGCAATTTTCCCGCCGCATCGTGCTCGTTGGTCAAAAGGAGATGAGCGTCGGACATCAGCACAGGATAGCTGATCTCACCTCACTTTCAACGCTCAGCATATTGAAGGATAAAGTTCTCGGCCACGGGCAGGAAGCGGTCGTGACCGCGGGCATTCAGGTGGGCCGTGTCGGTGCCCTTGCCACCCTGGAAGTAGATTTTGCGGAACTGCTCGCTGGTGACGAAGATGTTAGAGCGGCGGGCAGCATCGAAGACGGGGATGCCATAGCTGCCGCAGACCTCGAGCATAGCATCGACCACCTGCTGCCGGGGACTGCCCACAAAGCCGTTGCAACTCCACGGGGTGAAGAAGAAGAGCTTGGCATGGGGATAGCGCTCGATGAGACCTTCGCACAGCGTAGCAAGACGCTCCTTGAACGTGTCGATGCCGATGGAGTCGAGACGTCCCTTCGAGGCATCGTTGTGACCGGCGATGACCACGACATAGTCGAGGTCGGGGCGCATGTCGGTGTAGCGCTTATACATGGCCGTGCCCCACTGCTTCAGGTCGAGGGCGATGCAGTTGCCGTTCTTACCGTAGTTGTAGTACTCCATCTGGTGCTTGCGGGCAAACTTATAGTGCCAGGCATTCTCCACCGGCTCGCGGTGGTTGCGCACGTAGCTGTCGCCGATGAAGCCAATCTTCTTGCCCTTCAGCGGATCGAGGGCAGGCATCGACTGTATCACAGGCAGCAGCGCCTTGCCCCAGAACTCGGCCAGCCGGGCGGCGCCCTGCTCGTTGGGGTGCAGCCAATAAGACTTGCCGCGGGCATCCTTCTCCTCAAAGACATCGGTCAGGTAGTGCTGCTCGATGTAGGTATAGGCCTCGCTGTCGCCGATGTGCACATGACCGGGCTTGCTGTCGGCCACCACCTTGGGGAACATATTATAATAGGTGTCTATCAGCCTGAGACTCTTCTTCGTGGCGATGGAACCGCCCTTGGTGTGGTAGTCGGGGAAATACCACGTGGGCTTGTTGAGCACCACGTGGGCATCGGGCCAGAGCTGCAGCAGCGAGTCGATGATGACGCAGAGGTTGCGGGCGTAGTCGTCGGGCTCGGTGTGTTTGTTCTTCGTGCGCTCCACGGTGTCGTTGGTGCCCAGCATGATGCTGAACACGAGGGGCAGCGCAGGGTGCGCCTTCACCAGTTCGCGGGTCTTGGCCACCACATCGCCAAAGTAGGTCTTGTCGCCAGCGGGAACGACGTCCTCGGCTCGGGGCAGGAAGTGATAGGTGGTGCGCCCCGAGCGTCCGCAGTTTTTTATGTAGACGGTGTCGATGCCCTCCTGGGCCGACAGCCACTGGCCACACAACACTGGCGGTGCCGTCTGTTCACGCTGCTGATGGAGTGCACCATAGGTGATGCTGTTACCGATGAACACTATGTTTGCTCTGCGTTGGGCATAGGCGCAGGCCACGCTCAGCGTAATCACTAAAAGACTGGATAGCAGATGTTTCATATGCGTTTGTTTGCTTCTTATCGCGTGCAAAAGTACAAAAAAAAGAGGGAACAGCAAAATAATGTGGAAAAAAAGTCCGCTACAACTCTCGCGAGCTACAGCGGACAAGCCTATGTTTAACTAAAAATCCTTTTTCTCTTAAAAGAAATTTTCAGTCCACAAGGACTAAAAATTTGAAAGTTTAAAAGGGAGCTTCACAGCGACCTCCTGTTATCCTTACAGTTGAAAACTTTCTTTTTTACCAATAACTAAAAACCTAAAACTATAAATATTACTACTAACCTAAAACAATCTATTAACCTTTTGACGATGCAAAGGTACGACGAAATTCCGAACTGCGCAAGCCTTTTAGCATATTTAGTGTATAAAAACCCTTTGTTCTTGACGTAAATCAAGATGTTGTGTGCGGAAACAGCCGGCAAAAGTATACATTTTCGTTCTTTTTTCGTTAATTCTCCATTCTCCTTTCTCCATTCTCAAATTATTGTCGTACCTTTGCAACAGCGTATGAGAGTACTGATAGTAAACACGAGCGAACGGACGGGCGGAGCCGCGGTGGCTGCCAACCGGCTGATGGAAGCCCTGAACAACAACGGCGTGAAGGCCAAGATGCTGGTACGCGACAAGGACACCACACATCTTTCCGTCTGTGCACTGCCCCGGACCTGGCGGCTGCGCTGGCATTTCCTGTGGGAGCGGCTGTGCATCTGGCTGCATCTGCGCCTGAAGCGCGACCATCTGTTTGAGATAGACATTGCCAACTGCGGCAGTGACATCACCCGCCTGCCGGAGTTCCGGGAGGCCGACATCGTCCACCTGCACTGGGTGAACCAGGGCATGCTCTCGCTGAAGGGCATCCGCAAGATACTGGAAAGCGGCAAGCCTGTGGTATGGACCATGCACGACATCTGGCCGGCCACCGCCATCTGTCACTACAGCCGCGGCTGCGAACAGTACCAGTCGCAATGCGCCGCATGTCCGTTGCCGGTTTCCGGCAACTTAGCCCTACGCGTATGGAACCGCAAGCAGCAGATGCTCAGCGGACAGCGCATCACCTACGTTTGCTGCAGCGAGTGGCTGGCAGGCGAGGCCCGCAAGAGTGCGCTGCTCAGTGGTCAGCACATTGTCAGCATACCCAATGCCATCGACACCCGCCTGTTCCGTCCGCAGGACAAGCAACAGGCACGCCAGGCCTTAGGACTGCCCGCCGACCGCCGCATCATCCTCTTTGTATCGCAGCGAGTCACCGACACGCGCAAGGGTGTCAGCTATTTCATTGAGGCCATCAACCACATGGTGCAGCAGCCGGAGATGAAAGCGCATACGGGGGTGGCCATCCTCGGCGGACATGCCGACGAGGTCACCTCGCAGCTGGCACTGCCCTCCTATCCGTTGGGCTACATCAGCGACCCGGCGCGCATCGTCAGCGTCTACAATGCTGCCGACGTCTTCGTGCTGCCATCGTTAGAGGACAACCTGCCCAACACCATTATGGAGGCCATGGCTTGCGGCGTACCCTGCGTGGGGTTCCGTGTGGGGGGCATCCCGGAAATGATAGACCATCACGTCAACGGCTATGTGGCCCCCATCAAGGATGCCGCCGACCTGGCGCAAGGCATCCGTTATGTGCTGTCGGAGGCCGACTACGACACACTCAGCCAGGAATGCCTGCGCAAGGTGATGCGCAGCTATTCACAGCAGAGCGTCGCCAAGCGCTACATTGAAGTCTACGAAGAAAGGAAATCACCCATCTACGACAAAAGGAAATCACCCCAAAAGCAGAACCGATGAACCCGATAACCCAAGCCCTGATACTCTCGGCATCGACACTACGCATGCTGCCCCATATCGCACTGTTCCTGGCAAAGAGGAAGGCCATCGCTGCCGACCTGCAGCAAGTGCAGGACTGCCAGCCTACGGTACTCAACTTCATCAAGGCCTGTACCCGAGAACGCTGTTTCCGCAACCTCTTCTATTATAGAATAGGTGAGTACTTGTCGGCACCCATCCAGTGGCTGCTGCCGCCGGAACGTACGCTGAACATCTGGTGCCCGACGATCGGACCCGGTGCCCACTTCGAGCACAACTACGCCACCTACCTGAACGCAGAAAGCATTGGCAGTCATTTCTATTGCTTGCAGTTAGTGACGCTGGGCAATGGCAAGGGGGGCCGCCCCACCATCGGCGACAACGTGTGCATCTACACGGGTGCCATCGTCTACGGAGGCATCCGCATCGGCAATAACGTGAAGATAGCGGCAGGGTCTGTGGTGTTCAACGATGTGCCCGACAACTGCATAGTGGCAGGCAACCCCGCAGTAATCGTCAAGACGCTATGAGAAAATGATACGCTTTTCAATAGTTACAATCACCTATAATGCCGAACAGGTGTTGCAGCGCACGCTCGACAGTGTGTGCTGCCAGACCTACAAAGGCGTGGAGCACCTGATAGTCGACGGTGCCTCGAAAGACGGGACACTACAGATGGCCCAGCAATATAAGGAGCAGAGCGACACCTCGGACAATGGTCATAAGGTCATCATCCGGTCGGAACCCGACCGCGGCATCTACGATGCCATGAACAAAGGACTGACGCAGGCCTCAGGCGACTATGTGGTGTTCCTCAATGCCGGTGACTTCTTCCCTGGCGCCGACACGCTGGAAGAGATTGTCCACCGGTGCCGCCTCAACGAATATCCCGCTGCCGAGCGGCCCGGCGTGCTCTATGGCAACACCGACATTGTCGACGGCGAGGGACGCTATCTGCATCCGCGCCGCCTGCAGCCCCCGGAAACGCTCACATGGCGTTCGTTCCGCCAGGGCATGCTCGTCTGTCATCAGGCTTTCTATGCCCGCACCGACATTGCCAAGAACACGCAGTACGACACCCGCTACAAATACAGCGCTGACGTGGACTGGTGCATCCGCGTGATGCGCGAGACTGAGCGTATGGGTCTGCCGCTATGTAATATTAATATGGTGGTGGCCAACTATACGGAGGAGGGTGCAACAACTCGCCACCACCGCGAGTCGCTGCGTGAGCGCTACAGGGTGATGGCGAGTCATTATGGTCAGCTCAGTACATTCCTGATGCACTGCTGGTTTGTGGTCAGAAAGTGTATTCTTTGAGAATGATGGCTTTTCTCATCTGATAATCACCTTCTTCTTGTTGATGATGTAGAAACCGACCTTGGGCTGACTGACTCTTCGTCCTTGCAGATCGAATATGGTTGGGGCTGCAGAGCTCGGAAGCAGAGGTGTCTGTATACCTGTAATGACATTAGCCTTCAGTCCGTCTTTGTTATAGTAGCCGCCATTCACAAACGTCAAGTTGGACGTTTGGTTGCCACCACCGCTGAATATGATGTAATTGGGCGCTGTTGTCTTGGCGGATGTCCACTTGAACACCTTGTTTCCGTTGTCTGCCGTACCCAGCAATGTCGCGCTGACTCCTGGCCAGCTGGTGCCTACATAGGCCTCGCCACCGCCGCCATTCATCCAGGCCCAAGTATAAATCTGACTACCCCACGAAGTCGGGGCCTCAAAGAAGGCACAAATATCTCCTTCGTTGACAGTGCAGAACGAAGGTACACCACCATAGATGCCATCTTGTGGCTTTTCTTCTTCTTTTATCTGAGGCGGTGTAATACTGTTGGGCTCGATGCCCTGAACATAGTACACATAGTGGTGACCGGCGATCACCTTCTTCCAGGCACTGCTGGCAGGTGTGTAGCTGGCAGCCTTCGTACCCACGACACATAGCAGTTTCTTGTCATTACTTCCTACTACCTGTACGGCATAGTAATCCTTGCTGGATGCCATGTTGGTGGGTACGCTCATATTGGTGATGCCCACGGCCTTGCGCACGGCCACCATGTTGGCTATCTCCTGCTTATAGGCCTGCCAGTGCTTCAGGAATACGCAGGGTGTGCCTGGCATAGCCAGCAGATAGGCGTTGGCAGCCAGTGTGTCTTTGCGCAAAGGATCCTGCTGGGTGGTAGCAGAACGGTATTCCGTATCATGGTTTTCGACGAATGTCACGGCATACTGACGGTAGGTGCCGTTGTTGAACGAACTGCTCACCAGCGGCCAGTTGCCGTCGTTCTGCTGGCCCAGTTTGGTCCAGTCGGCGTTGTTGGCAGCATTGCGCACCGTATAGCGGAACTGGAAGTCGAAGGCAGCACTGGTCTTGCCAGTGGCATCAATCCAATTCTTGATGGTAGCAGAGCCATCCCAACACTCACCAACGGAAAACGCCGGCTTGGCATCTTCATTGTACAACTTCGTATATGATCCACCATAGCCTTTTACCATATCGTATCTGAAGCCTGCGTAGCCAAAATCCTCCAATAGCATTTTCAGATATGCCTTTACATTAGACTGTACATTAGCGCTCTTGTGATCCAGGTCACGCATACCTCCCCACCCTTCACCGGTGTCGTCGTTCGACGAGAGTGAATAGCCGTTCTTGGTGGCCCAGGTCTTGGTGGCACCGTCATCGTCGTTTGCGCAGATGTCTGTCGATTTCAACTCATAGGTTACGCCTTTGTAGGTCTCTTGGGGGAAGTCCACCCAGTTGCTGACATTCTTGCGGTGGTTGATGACTATATCGGCAATTGTGCCAATGCCTTTTGCCTTGAAGGTCTGAATCATCGACTTCAGTTCTTCGGCAGTTCCGAAAGAACTGTCGTAATTGGAGAACCAATACAAGTCGTCATATCCCATCGACTGCCCGCCACAGTTGGCACTCTGGGGTATCCACACCAAATCGAAGGTTGTAGAGAGATTATCTACCTGCTTTTCGAGAACGCTCCAGCGGGCATCTGCATAGCCGTCCCAATAGAACCCCTGCAGCATGACGCCGCCATACTGCGACGGCCATCCTTGCGCGAGGCTTGCCGACAGCTGGCAACAGAGTAAAAACAGAAAAAGTAAAATACGTTTCATATAAGTACAGTGTTTTGTTATGAGTAAGAGGCGAGCCTTGCGAACAGGCTCGCCTCTTGTTGTAAGTGTGTGCGGACTTATTTGCTGATAAAGTTATAGCCGCCGGTGACGTCGTTGAAGATGACCACATAGTTGCCTGCAGTAACGGGGATATTGCTGCCGTTCTGCGTGCCTATGCCCGAGGGGAAGTCGGCGGCACCCCAGTTCACGCTCCAGCCGTCGATGAGGAACTTGACACCGCCATCTGCCGTGGCATTCAGCTCAGCCCGCCACAGGTGGTCGCTGCCCGGACATGTCTCCATGGCCTGGAAGCCCCAGCTGTTGAAGTCGCCTGACATACCTATTGCGAAGGTGATGACAGGTGCCGATGCGGCCTCGACGGTCAGCACGTCATTCACATAGTCGAGCGTCACGGTGTACCAGCCGGCCGTCGGCACGGCGATGTTACCCGAGCCGCCATCGTTCTTCACATAGCCATCGGCACCCTGCCCCCACTGGTCGGCCCATGAGCCGGGGGTCTTGATGAGCTTGAAGCCGTCGGTGGAGAAGTAGCCGGTATAGGCTATCTTGCCTTCGCCGATGTCGGCCAGGGGGAAGAGCGACGTGCCCACATTGTCGACACCGCTGTTGCCCCAGGTGCCATCGCCGATGCAGCTGCCCACGAGATACCAGGTCTCGCTATCGCCGGTAGGCTCGTCGTCGATGACTTCTTCGTCGGTCCTGATGAAGTTATAGCCGCCGGTGACGTCGTTGAAGACAACGATATAGTTGCCCCTCTCCACGGGGATGTTGGGACCGTTCTGCGTGCCGATGCCAGTGGGGAACTGAGTGTCGCCCCAGTTCACGCTCCAGCCGTCGATAAGGAACTTGACACCGACATTGGCTGTGGCCGTCAGCTCGGCCTTCCACAGGTGTTCGCTGCCCGTGCATGCCTCCATGGCCTGGAAGGCCCAGCCGTTGAAGTCGCCAGACATGCCCACTGCGTAGGTGGTGGCAGGTGCCGATGCGGCCTCAATGGTCAGCACGTCGTTCAGATAGTCGAGCGTCACGGTGTACCAGCCGTCAGCCGGCACGGAGATGTTGCCCGAGCCGCCATCGTTCTTCACATAGCCGTTGGTGCCCTGACCCCACTGGTCATCCCATGAGCCGGGGGTCTTGATGAGCTTGAAGCCGTCGGTGGTGAAGTAGCCGGTATAGGCAATCTTGCCATCGCCGATGAAGGCAAGCGGGAAGAGCGAGGTGCCGATATTGTCGAATCCGCTGTTGCCCCAGGTGCCGTCGCCGATGCAGCTGCCCACGAGATACCAGGTCTCGGGTGTGGCGAAGACAGCCGATGCAGTGTAGGTCTGGTCGAGCATGTTGAAGACAACCTTATAGAACACGGCACCCTCTACGGCCTCAATCTTCAGGTTGCCGCCGTCGCCGCCGTTGTTGTAGGCGAACTTACCCTCGCCGTCGCTGGCCAGACACTTGCTCCAGTCGCCCGTGCCAATCATCGACCCCGGCGTGATCTTGAACTCAATGTCGCCACCGTCAGCCGGTGCGGGTATGCGCATGCTGTACTCGGGGTTCTCGTAGGGATCCAGACCGCCGTTGCTCAGCTCGTAGTCCGTGTTGCTGTTGTCCCAGCCATTGAGCGAACCGGTGAAGTAGTACACACCTTCAATGACAGGCGCCTTGGGCACCACTTGGAGAGCCACCTGACCGGCGTCGATCTTCACGGCAGCACCGTTCTGCATGGCATACAGATAGACCTGACCCACCAGTGAACGCGCCTCAGGACGGAGGCCATAGACAGAGGCTACGTAGTCGGAAAGGGCCTTGCCCGACACCTTGCCGTCGGCCGTGGTTGCAATTGCCGTGCCGTCCTCAAACTTGATCTCTCCCTTTGCGAGCATCACCCCCTCGGGCAGTGCGCTCTCGGAAACGGTGAATGTCTGCACATCCAGTGCCTCGCTCACCTCGACGGTGTTGAGGTCGATGAGTGCCACCTCACTGGCGGTGAAGCCAGGCACCTTCACGGCCGCTTCTCCCTCAGCCGTCTTCAGCATTGCGAATTCGTTATCCTCAAGGCCGCAGGAGGCCATGAACAACCCCGCAAATGCGAGTATCATATATACTGATAACTTTTTCATTGTTCTGTTCTTTAATGTTTATGATGAATGTTACTCAACAGGAACCACGCACATCTTGCTGGTGATGTCGTTGATATAGAAGCGGTAGGTGCCCTTTGCGCACTTGATGTTAGAGCCGCCGCCAACGCCCTCGGCATTGAAGGTGTCGCCGCTAACCGTCCAGTCGGCACCCCAGTTGGTGTCCCAGGCATGGTCGGCACGGAACTTGAACTCCACATCGTCGATGTTGAAGGTGTACTCCACATACCAGTTGTGAGGAGCAACCTCGGTCATCTCGACATCGTCGGCCCAGTCGTTGAAGTTACCAATCAGCGAGATGCTGGTGTACTCGGTGGGCTCCTGGTTCTCCAGCTTGGTCCAAGAGTAGCTCATGTGGTGCTTGTCGAAGGTGAAGGTGTAGTACTCGGCCGAAGGCGACGAGATGGCCTGTGCCTTCTCGTTGATGATGGTGCCGGTGGGCGAGCTGTCGCCGTCGGTTTCGCAGCCATAGGCGCCGTCCCAATTCTCGGCGATCATGTCTTCTTCTCCCCAGATCTTCAGGTCCCAAGCGCCAGTGAACTTCGTGGTGTAGGTGTATACATCGGCACCCTCGGGGTAGAGCAGGGCCGTCAGTGCGGCGGCAGCGTTCCATCCGGGCTGTGCACCGACGACATAGAACTTAAGCGACGGCACCGGCGGGAGCACATACGAGGTGGTGGCGGTGAACTGTACCTCCGTAGAGTAAATAGAGGTGGCCTCCTTCTTGGAGTTCAGGTAGGCCAACACGCGTGCCTTCACCTGTGCACTGAGGGGGAAGTCGAACTCGCTGCGGCCCAGTTCCACGAGGGCGGAGGTGACGGCACCTGCAATCTCGCTGGTGGGCACTTTGATGGCCAGCGGGTTCTCGCTGCTTGTCTCCGTGGATTGCCATGACGACCATGTGGTGCCGTCTTCAGAGGCCGCAAACTCCATCATGTAGATGACGGGTGCGGTATAGCCGTAGTTGGGCTGGTCGGCCTTGAAGGTCAGACTCTGTGAGTTGTCCAAGTCAATGGTATTGGCCGTGATACCCGGGGCATAGAGTGTGAAGCTGCCGTTGGCGGGAACCGTCAGGACGGGATTCTCGTCGCGGTCGGAAGAGCAGGCCGTGAAGGCCACCAATGCCATGAGCGCGGATGCTAATATACTTAACTTTTTCATGTTCATAATCATTTAGTGCGGACTTAATAATTGGGATTCTGTTTCAAGTTCGGATTAGCAATCAGATCACTTGAAGGCAATGGGAAGATGTTGCGATAGGTCGACAGCGTACCGCCATCGGCCGTGCCGCCAATCCAGATGCGATGGACGCCGGTGAAGTTGCCAAAGCGAACCATATCCATGCGGCGACGGCCCTCGAAACCAAACTCGCGGCTCCACTCGTCCTCAATATCGGCCAGGGTGAAGAGACTGATGTTCGAGTTGGCGTGGGCACGCTCGCGCAGCGCCTTGATATAGTTGAGACCGGCAGCACTCACACTGCCGCCGTTCAGACGGGCATCGGCCTCGGCATAGGTCAGGTAGGCCTCTGCCAGACGGAAGAGCGGGAAGTCGTAGTCGGTATGCTCGGCATTGTGGCCCTCGCTGCCGTCGGCATGGGTGTTCAGGAACTTCACATAGCCGTAGCCCTGTTCGAACTTATCCTCGGCTTCTATCTCCAGCTCGTGACCCTGGGTCATCAGCAGACAGCGGTCGTCGCCGGCAGCAATGGTCAGGTCGGCAGGGGTGCCCACGGGTGCGTCGTCGTTGGGGAACCACTTCTGTGCGAAGTATTTCTTGGCACGGATACCACCCCAGTTGGACGTGATGCCTGTGGGATAGGCCGCAATGTCGGCAGCATTGACGGTGCCGGCAGCGAGGAACACGCCGCCCCAGCTTTGGGTGCGCTCACCGTCGAAGAGGATGGGGAACACAATCTCTTTCTGGGCTCCGTTGGTGTCGTTGTCGCCCATGAACAGGAGCTGATAGCCCGAGAAGCCATTCATAGGCGTAGTACTGAGGGCGTAGCTGGAGTTGATGGCTTTCTCGGCATAGGTGCGGGCTTCCTGCCAGCGTGCCGTGCCGGTGTAGACCTCGGCATTGAGGTAGGTGCGCATCAGCAGCATGTAGGCAGCCACCTTGTCGGCGCGGCCGTACTTCACACGGGTGTCGGCCAGCAAGTCGGTACCTTCACCCTCGCCGATGATGTCTTTCAGCTCGCTCTCCACGAAGGTGAACAGCTGCTCGCGGGTGGCCTGTGCGGGAGCGTCTGACGACACGCGGGTGATGAAGGGCGGGTTGCCGAACAAATCCATCAGGTAGGCGTAGTAGAGTGCGCGCATGAAGCGCACCTCGGCCACCTTGTAGGAATACTCGTCGAGCGACGACGGTGCGTTCTCAAGGAAGTAGTTGCAGAGCGTGACGCCAAACATGCAGCGGTAGTAGATGCCACGCAGCAGGGGGTGAGAGTCGCCCCATGTGCCGCGGTTGAACTCAGGGATACCGTCGTCGCTGAGCCATGCACAGAGTGCCTCGTCGGAGGGCAACTCGTTGGCATACCAGACGACACGCATGAACACCGACATACCTTCGTCGATATCGCTGGGCAGGTCGCTGCTGCCGTGAGGGCCTGTCAGGCCTGTCAGTGCGAGGTTGCCGTAAATCTTGTTCAGAATGCCGTCATAGTCGGCCGTAGTGGTTTGCTGCGGGTTGGGGTTGTCGGGATGCAGCGAACCGCCGAAGACGGGAGCATTCTCGGAGCAGGCCATGAAGCCAAGTGTGGCAATGCCGATGAAAGCCACGGCCATTATGTTTTTTATACCTTTGATATTCATAATATGATCCTTATTTAAGATGAAGGTAAGATTAGAAGTTCAGATTCACGCCCAGCACCGTAGTGAACGGACGGGGATAGATGCTGCTTTCGATACCGCTCTGGATCTCGGGGTCGAGACCGTCGTATTTGGTAATCGTAAACACGTTCTGCACCGTAGCATAGATACGGCCGCTGATGTTCGACTCGAGCATATTCTTGAACGAATAGCCAAGGGTGATGTTGTCGAGCTTGAAGAACGAGGCGTTCTGAACCCAGCAGTCGGAGGTGGCCTGTGCGTTAGAGGCATCCGTCAGCCCGTAGTCCAGAGCCTGTGTGGGGATGTTGTGCATGAAGTTGAGCGTAGAACCAAGACCCTGGCTGCTGATGTAGGTGCCGTTGATGTTGGCATTGAATACATGGTTGCCGAGGTTGGCACGTGAGTTGAAGCTGAAGTCCCAGTTCTTCCAGGTCACCTTGGAGCCCAGGCCCATGGTGACGTCGGGGGCTGCGTGGTAGTAGAAATAACGGTCGTCGCTGTCCAGGATGCCGTTGCCGTTGCGGTCGACGAAGGTGTGGGGCACGATTTTGCCGTTCTCGTCGTAGACCTGACGGTAGACATAGAACGAACTGGAGGCGTGTCCGGTCTGGTAGGCCATGCCGTTCTTGGAGAGACCTACGCCGCCATACTCAATGAGGTCGGATGCCAGGTCGTCAATCTTGTTCTTGTTGTAGGTGAAGTTGTAGGTCACCTCCCAGTTCAGGTCCTTCGACACGATGGGACGCACGGTGGCCATCACCTCCACACCGGTGTTGTGGAGCTTGCCGATGTTGCCCTTCATCTGTGCGGCGAAGTTGGCACCTGCAGGCACATAGATATTATTGATAAGGTCGGTGGTCTTACGGTAGTACCAGTCGGCGCTGATGCTGAAGCGGTTGTTCCACATGGAGAGGTCGAAACCGACATCGTAGGTCGTGGTCTTCTCCCAGGTGAGGTCGCTGTTGTAGACACCCGGCCGCACTGTCTGTCCGTTGCCGAAGAGGTCGTAGTAGGCGTGGTTGTAGTTGGAGGTGAAGGAGGGAACGTAATAGAAGTCCTCGCCGATGTTCTGCTGACCGGTCTGACCGTAGGTCAAACGGATCTTCAGGTCGTCGATGGCGTTGACATCACGCAGGAAGGACTCCTCCTTGACGCGCCAGGCCAGGGCGGCAGCGGGGAAGTAGCCCCATTCGTTGCCCTTGGAGAAGCGCGACGAACCGTCGGCACGCATGGTGAAGGTGAGGAGGTAGCGTTTGAGCAGTGTGTAGTTCACGCGGCCTATCCACGAGCGCAAGCGGTTTTCCGATGCCCATTCGGTGATGCCCGTGGGCTCGTTGTAGCGTGCACCGGCATCTACTGACGCCGTCTCGGGAATGATGCCATAGCCCCAGTTGTTGCTCTCCCAGTGATAGCGCTGCCACTCATAGCCCACCTGCACATCGAGGTTGTGTACATCTTTCTTCAGTTCTTTGGTGTACTGCAGGAAGGCATTGAAGATATAGTTGTAGTTGTCGTTCTTCGACCATCCCTCCCAGCCGTAATAGTAGCTGGAGGTGGTCAGGGGACTGTTGCTGGTCTCAGAGCGGCCCTTCATCAGGTTACCGGCAATGCTGGCCTGCACGTGGAGGTCCTCAAAGCCGTGGATGGCATAGTCGACGCTGAACGTGCCCTGGTAGGTCTTGGACTTCTGCGTGGTGCCGTTGTTCTCGACGAGTGCTACAGGGTTGGCGGTAGCGTTGCCGTCGAAAGCTGTTTCCCAGTTGGTGTCGTTGGGATAGCCGGCAGCCTTCGACCACTGGTAGTAGCCGCCGAAGTACTTGTTGTAGGTGGGCTGGTTCACGCGGATGGGCTTGGTGGGATCCATGTAGGCGGCAGCACTGACGGCACCGTTGTCCCAGCGGCGCTCAGCGGTCATCACCTTACCGGTGAGGTTCAGGCGCAGGTGGTCGTTGAGAAGCACCGGAGCCACATTGAAGCTGGCCGTATAGCGCTTGAAGTAAGTGGACTTGACAATACCGGGCTGACCAGTGAGACCTACCGATACGCGATAGGGCATGTTGGCCAGGCCGCCGGTGATGGTGAGGTTCTGGTCGGAGGAGACTACGGTGCGGTAGATCTCGTCCTGCCAGTCGGTGTTAGCATACTGCTTCACGCCGTTGGCATCGTAGTAGCCCAGCAGGGCGTATTCGGGACTGTCCTCGCCGAAGCGGTCGGCCACGAACTGCATGAAGCCAGGACCGTCGAACACGTCGAGGGTCTTCTTCTTGGTAGAGATAGAGATGTTGCCGCTGTACGACACCTTGGCCTTCTGGCCGGCACGGCCTTTCTTCGTGGTGATGATGATCACACCGTTAGAGGCACGGCTACCGTAGATGGCGGTGGCCGAGGCGTCCTTCAGCACGGTGAACGACTCGATGTCGTTGGGGTTGATGGATGCCAGAGGGTTCATGCCGGAGATACCGTTGGGGTCGAGCTGCAGTCCGTCGACGACATACAGAGGATCGTTGCTGGCAGAGAGCGACGAGCCGCCGCGGATACGGATCTGTGAACCGGCACCGGGGGCACCGCCCTCGTTGATGATGGACAGACCTGCGACCTTACCGTTGAGCATGTCGTCGGCACTGGTCTGCAGACCATGGCTCATCTCATCGGGCTTGATGGCTGTCACAGCACCGGTGAGGTCGTCCTTCTTGGCGCGGCCATAACCGATGACCACCACATCGTTCAGCATCGTGGCATCGTCCTGGAGTGTGACCTCCACGGTAGGTGCTGCCTTCACTGTGGCCGGCTGAAATCCCATATAGGTGATTTGTAGGTCGGCACCCTGGTTGGCGCTGATGGTGAAGTTACCATCGAAATCGCTCACCGCGGCAGTCTGCGTGCCCACAACGCGCACGGTGGCTCCAATGATAGCCTCACCGGTAGCATCTTTCACATGGCCTTTGACGCTTATCTGCGCAAAGGCTCCCACAGACAGGAACAGACCCATTATCAGGGTCAGCATCCTGAATGGTAATTGAATGTTTACCTGCTTCATCATTACATTTAATTAGAGTTAAAGTTATTAGTATTTATTCTCGTTTTAAGCTTTTTAGGCAAAATATCGGTGCAAAGGTAAAAACAATTCACTATTGTTGTACTTTTTTTGTTATTATTTCGTTATAACTACAAGCGCAAACGTTTGCATCCGACTAATATGTAAAATAAATAAGGTGTAAGACCAAGGAACAAAACTTTTATTTACCTTTGCCACGTAATTGCAGCAACATGAACTTGACGATGAAAGACATAGCGAGGGAGTTGGGCGTGTCGGTGGCCACGGTGTCACGGGCACTGAAGGACTCTTCACGCATCTCTCAGGAACAGCGGCAGCGTATACAGCAGTATGCCCGCGAACACAACTTCACACCCAACGTGCTGGCCGAGTCGCTGCGCCACAGTCGTGTGCAGCCCATGAAGGTCATCGGCGTCATCGTGCCCGAGCTGGTGCACTATTACTTCATGACCATCCTCAAAGGCATCGAGGAGGAGGCCGAGGCCCACGGCTACCGCGTGATGGTGGCTCAGAGCGGTGAGCAGTACGAGCGCGAGGTGAGCCTGTGCCAGTCGTTCTACGAGAACAAGGTGTGCGGCATCATCGTCTCGCAGGCCAAGGACACGCAGCACTACGACCACTTCCAGCGACTTATCGATGCGGGGGTGCCCCTGGTGTTCTACGACCGCATCTGCACGGGTGTCAATGCCAGCCGCGTGGTCGTCGACGACTATATGGGAACCTTCAATGCCGTCAGCCACCTCATACAGACGGGCTGCCGCCGCATTGCCTACTTCGGGTCTCAGATGAACCTGGAGATAGCAAAGAACCGCTTCAACGGCTATAAGGATGCGCTGCTGAAAAACAGACTGCCCTTCGACGAGCGCCTGACGCGCTTCTGCGACAACCGTACCGATGCCGAACTGATGACGCCCGAGCTGTTTGACGGCGACTACTATCCCGATGCGTTCTTTGCCGTCAACGACGACACGGCCATCGGCATCCTCTACACGGTGAAGCGCATGGGCCTCCGGGTGCCCGAGGACATCTGCATCTGCGGTTTCACCAATGGTGAGCGTGCGCTGGCCACCGACCCCCTGCTCACTACCGTCGAGCAGCGTGGCATCCAGGTGGGGCAGGAGGCCGCTGCCATCCTCATCGACAAGGTAGAGGGCACCATCCCGCTTGAGAAGGTTGAAAAACGCGTGGTGCGCACCAAGCTCATCATTCGGGGCACCACTCGTTGATAAACAACAACTAAGACAACAAAGACAATATGAAACAAAAACCGGATTTATCGTTTTGGAAACTATGGAACCTGAGCTTCGGGTTCTTCGGTGTGCAGATAGCCTATGCTCTGCAGAGTGCCAACATCTCGCGCATCTTTGCGACGCTGGGAGCAGACCCTCACGACCTCAGCTACTTCTGGATATTGCCGCCGCTAATGGGTATGGTGGTGCAGCCTTTGGTTGGTCTGTTCAGCGACAAGACATGGACGCGTTTCGGTCGCCGCATACCTTATTTATTTATAGGCGCAGCCGTAGCTGTGGTGGTGATGTGCCTGCTGCCCAATGCTGGCAACCTGCAGTTCACCGTCATCAGCGCGATGACGTTCGGACTGCTCGCACTGATGTTGCTCGACACAAGCATTAACATGGCTATGCAGCCGTTTAAGATGATGGTGGGCGACATGGTCAACGAGCAACAGAAAGCCAAGGCTTACAGCATACAGTCGTTCCTCTGCAATGCAGGCAGCCTGGTGGGGTATGTATTCCCCTACCTGTTTGCCGCCATAGGCATCGCCAGCGTAGCTCCCGAGGGAATCATCCCCGACTCTGTAAAATGGGCGTTCTATGTGGGGGCCGCCATTCTGATACTCTGCGTGGTCTACACCTCGCTGAAGGTCAAGGAGTACAATCCGCAGCAGATGGCTGCGTTCCAGCAGCAGGCACAGGAGACCGCTGCAGGAAAGACGGGCACGGCTGCTGGTGGCTGGCGGCTGGCGGCCAAGGTGTTTGTGCAGGTAGGCATCGTGCAGTTCTTCTGCTGGGCCGCCTTCATGTATATGTGGACCTATACCAATGGATCGATAGCCCATACGGCATTTGGCGTGGACACCACCGCTGCCGGCCATGCCGCCACGCAGGCCTATCAGGATGCAGGTGACTGGGTGGGAATCCTCTTTGCTGTGCAGGCTGTGGGCTCCATGCTGTGGGCCTCACTGCTGCCTCGCTTCCGTCGTGTGAAGGTGGCCTATGCCCTGTCGCTCGTCATCGGTGGCGCGGGCTTCCTGATGGTTCCCTTTGTCAGCAACCAGTATGTGCTTTTCGTCCCCTATTTCCTCATCGGCTTTGCCTGGGCCGCCATGCTCGCCATGCCGTTCACTCTGGTCACCAACGCCTTAGAGGGCAGCAAATATATGGGCACCTTCCTTGGCCTTTTCAACTGCACCATCTGCATTCCCCAGATTGCAGCGGCAGCCTTGGGCGGCATCGTGCTGCAAGCATTGGGCAGCGTGCAAGGTCACATGCTCTTGGTAGCCGGCATCCTGTTGATAGTGGCATCGCTATGCGTGTTTGCCATCAAAGACCAGAAGTAAAGTACTGTTTTTCGCCCTTTTCCTTGCACGTTTCAGGTAAAATGCTTATCTTTGCGGAAAAATACAACAGATATGGTGACACGCAGACGCAAATACCCCATTGGCATACAGACTTTCTCGCGCATCATCCGTGAGCAACGTGTGTATGTAGACAAGACCGACCTGGTGTGGCAGTTGGCTGACTATGCCACGTTTGTTTTCCTGAGCCGTCCGCGGCGCTTCGGCAAGTCGCTGCTCTCATCGACACTCCACGCCTACTTCGCCGGCGAGCGCGAGTTGTTCGAGGGGCTGAAGATCATGGAGCTGGAGGAGGAATGGCAAAAGTACCCCGTCATCAAGCTCGACCTGAGCATGGCCAAAGGCCAGGAGTCGGCCAAGGCCCTGCAGGCGAGAATGATGCTGATGCTGAAAGACTATGCGGCAATATATGGAAAAGACGATGATGAAGTGACCCCTGGCGGACTGCTGGACGGCCTCATCCGGCGGGCCGCTGAGCAGACGGGCCGGCAGGTGGTGGTCATCATCGACGAGTACGACGCGCCGCTGCTTGAAGTGCTCCACGAGGAGGAGAACCTGTCGCAGTTCCGCCGCGTGATGCAGGAGCTCTACCAGCCCCTGAAGGCCAACGAGCGTCTAATCAGGTTCTGCTTCATCACTGGCATCACGAAATTCTCGCAACTGAGCATCTTTTCAACCATCAACAACATCATGAACGTCACCATGCTGCCCGAGTTCTCCGCCATCTGCGGCATCACCGAGGAAGAGCTGACCACCACGCTGCACGAGGACATCGAGCTGATGGCACAGAAGCAGGGGCTGACCTACGAGCAGATGCACGCCCGCCTGAAGCAGCAGTACGACGGCTACCACTTCTCCGAGGACTCCGACGAGGTGTACAACCCCTACAGCCTGATGAATGCCTTCCAGTCAGGCAAGCTTGACTACTACTGGTTCGGCAGCGGCACGCCCACCTTCCTCATCCGCCAGATGCAGCACTT
>ERZ842401.3884-NODE-3884-length-18077-cov-5.831206_pt1 | contig 18077 bp, 18 predicted proteins | sample MGYA00521270_ERZ842401 | MGnify/ENA primary metagenome ERZ842401 (study PRJEB31892, sample SAMEA3878208) | bioreactor metagenome | biome: Moose rumen | place: Sweden | collected 2011-10 | study: EMG produced TPA metagenomics assembly of the PRJEB12797 data set...
GATACAACTCCTTGAGCGCCTCAGCCAGCAGGTGGGCACTGGTGTGCCAGAAGGTATGCTTGCCCTGCTCGTCGTCCCACTTGTAGAGCTCGAACTGACAGTCCTCGTTGATGGGACGGTTCAGCTCCACGGTCTCGCCGTTCACTGCGCAGCAGAGTACGCTGCGTGCCAGAGCCGGCGAAATGCTCTCGGCAATCTGAAGCCCCGTCACGCCCTGCTCATACGAGCGAACAGAACCGTCGGGGAAAGTCACGTTGATCATATTTACAATATATGTTTAAGTTTAAGCGGTGCAAAGGTACGCAATATTTGTGAACCTGCCAAGAGAGAACCCTAAAAACTTTGTTCCAACCACTCGTCGAGGACGTCTTTCGACAGGCCCAGCGCCTTGGCACTCATGGTGAGGAACATGCGCTCGGCAGCCGTGGGCTGCGTGTTCTGGGCATGAGCCACGGCGATGAGCGAGCGCAGGCAGTCCTCGGCATAGTCGGGGTCGCAGGCCAGGACATCGAAGTCGACGTCGTAGCTGAAATCGCCCTCGCGGCTCTCCTCTGTGCCGACGTTGCCCAGCAGCTCCAGCTTCTCCTCGTCGTCGAGGTCGGCATGAGCCACTTTCTGCTCGATGATGTGGTATTTCTCCTGCGCCACGGCACCGTTGATGTTGGCCAGGTTGATCATGGCCTCGATGACGGCGCGCTGCTTAGCCTCAGGATGGTTCTGGCTCTGCTCGGCCTTGGTGAACGAAGCACGAATGTTGCTATAGGCCAAGGCATCGATGTCGCCGTCGGTGAAGTGGCTCTTCTGAGCCTTCAGACGCTTGCGAAGCCGGTGGGCACCGGGGCGGAATGTGAAAAGGGTGAGACTGCCCGAGAACAAACCGCCAGCAATGGGAATGAACTTGCCCACGCCCTTGGCCAGGCCCTCCCTGGACAGCTTCAGACCTGCCACACGGGCGATGGAGGCAGCGATGGGCACGACGGCCGCCTTGGTGATGGCCACACGGGGCAGGCGCCCCACGGCCTGCTGCGCCATGCCCTTGGCCAACTCGGTGATGCCCTGGTCGGCCACCTTCACGCCCATCATCGAGCCCATGAAGATGGTGAGCAGGTCGGAGGCCTGGTCGGTGAGTTCACCCTCCTCGTCGCAGAAGTCGGGAAAGCCGTAAAGATAGGCCAACTTCTGCGACAGCACGACCACATGGTAATAATACTGAGTGATGTCACCGGGAATGGCGGCCGCCATGGCCAGTCCGCCAGGCAGTCCGGCGATGGTAGAGGCGGTGGTGGCCAGTGTTGTATGGCGGTTGATGCACTTGCGTGCCACGGTGTCGATGACGCCGTCGGACACGATGGTATAGGGGCGCACGCTCTCCAGCAGGTCGAGCTTTGAGGCGCTGCAATAGGCTTTCAATTCCTTGCGCAGGAATGCTACGCGGTCTACCTTCACGCCGGGCAGTTCGAGCACGGCATTGAGCACCTTGTTCCAGGTGAGATTTTCTTTATTTTGTGCCATTGTTCTGGTATTTTTTGATGATACTGTAAGCTTGATAGAGTCCCAGCTCGCCCGCCTTGCTCAGGTCGCTGATGGCTTCGGCCGTACGTTCGAGCAGCAGCAGGCAGATGCCTCGGTTATAGTAGGCCTCGGCCATGTGCAGGTCGGCATGCAGTGCCTGGGTGAAGTCGGCCACGGCGCGCTGATAGTCCTTCAACTGCTGGGCAAAGAGGCAGCCCCGGTCGTAGAGCAGGTAGGCATTCTGCGGACTGAGACGGATGGCATGGTCGAAGTCGCTCATCACACCTGCCTGGCCCAGCACGGTGCTCTTTCCCTCAGCCTGAGCCAGCTGGGTAAGACGCGACTGGCAGACGGCACGCTGCCACAAGGCAAGCACCTGCGTGGAGTCGATGGAAAGGCTGGTGGTGAGGTCGGCCACGGCGGCTTCGTTGTCCTGCAAGGTGGCATAGGCCACGGCTCGTGCCAGGAGCAGGGCCGTCGGGTGCGTCAAGCGATGTACGTTGTTGATGACGGCTGAGAGGGAATCGATGTAGGCAAAGTAATCGGAGGTGTGGCGGGTGTCGAGCGAGGCGTGGCTGCTGGCCACGTAGGTGGTACGCCCCACATGCAGGCTGTTCTGGGCCTCTACGGCGGGGTCGTAGTGGGGTGTCTTGTTCACCTCGCCGTGCTGGGGTTCCAGCGAAAGGGCAAACATGGGCAGCAGCTCCATGTCGGCCTTGCGGTTCTGCACGCGTCCGCGATAGTCGCTCTGATACTCGCGTTCGGGTTCCTGCTCGTCTTCCACCACCAGGTTGCTGTACTTGTCGGGATCCAGGTCGCTGCGCTTGCGCTGGCTGCGCTGCCCTTTCTGCGGGTCTATGCCATAGAGGTGCTGGTAGAGCTGCTCCTTGTAAACTTTGAATTCGTCGAGTTCTGCCTTCTGCGTCATGCCCAGCCGGCGGTAGCAGCGGGCACGGTAGATGAGACCGGTGTGGAAGTTAGGATATTCGTCGATGACCTTTGAATAGTCGCGGATGGCTCCGTGAAGGTCGCCCGTGCGGTCGAGCAGCACGGCGCGGTTAAAGAGGGCTAGCATGTTGTCGGGTTCCAGCTGCAACACAAAGTCGAAGTCGGTGATGGCGCGGTTGTCGTCGCCAACGTCGGCACGCAGCAGACCGCGGTTGTAGTGGCCCAGGAAGTTGTTGGGTTCAAGGTCGAGCGCCGTGTCGTAGTCGGCCATGGCGCCTCGGAGGTTCTTCTGGTTATAGCGTGCGAGGGCACGGTTGATGTAGTAGCCGCCGCTCTTGGGCAGCAGGTGTATGGCGTGGTCGAGCTGGTCCTCGGCGTCCTTCCACTCATGGCGCGAGAGACTGATGATGCTGCGCATTGCCCAGGTCTTACCATCGTAGGGATCCAGCTGCAGGCTGTGCTGCAAAGCCTCCACGGCCCGCACCGTGTCTTGCTGTTGCATGTACACGTCGGCCCGCATGTTCCAGGCTTGCGCATACTGGCTCCAGCGCTGCTGCATAGTGTCCAGCTCTAGCAGAGCCTCGTCGTAGTCCTTGTTCTGGATGTGACAGAGCACGCGGTTGTGCCAAAGGCTGCGGTTCTCAGGCGACAGGTAGAGGGCTCGGTTATAGTCGTTGATGGCGTCGGTAAACCTCTCCTGCTGAATGCGGCAGAGGCCTCGCAGCTCGTATATAGTCTGTACGAAGGGGTTTCGGTCTATGGCCTGTGTACAGTCCTGCTCGGCACCGGAGAAGTCGTCCAAACGAAACTTGGCCACGCCCCGCAGGAACCACGGCTCGTAGAGGTAGGGTTTGGCTGCAATGGCCTGATTAAAATACTGAATGGAAAGAACGTAGTCCTCGTAGTACAGGGCTGCCCTCCCGATGCCCACCAGGCGGTCGGTGTTGTACTGGGCTAGGCAACGAGGAATGATGAATGAGAAATGAGCAATGATGAACACCGCGCAAGCACATAGCCTGTACGTCGTGTTGCAAATGAAACCGCAAAAGGGGTAATCATCATTCCTCATGCTTCATTCATTATTCCTCATTTTCTCACCGGTTTCGTCTTGTAGCCGCAGCGGTACCGTCCCTGCGTGAGCGCCTTGAGCTTGCTTTTGATGAGCTGTTTGCGCAGCGGCGAGATATGGTCGATGAACATGTGCCCGTCCAGATGGTCGAACTCGTGCTGCATGACGCGGGCCAGATAGCCTTCCACCCACTCGTCGTGCTGCTGGAACTGCTCGTCCTGCCACTGTACATGGATGCGAGTGGGACGCGTCACCTTCTCATGGATGGCAGGCAGCGACAGGCATCCCTCTTCTGAGGTGTCGGTCTTCGTATCGTCCTTCTCCAGGATGTGCGGATTGATGTAGACCTGCTTGAAGTCCTTGTACTCGGGCATGTCGTCGGCCAAGGGACGCAGATCGATGACGCTCAGGCGGATGGGCAGGCCCACCTGCGGTGCAGCCAGTCCGATGCCATCGCTCTCGGCCAGCGTCTCCCACATGTTCTCGATGAGCTGCTGCAAGTCGGGATAGTCGGGGGTGATGTCCTCCGTCGCCTTGCGCAGCACGGGCTGGCCATATATATAAATAGGTAGAATCATTAGATAGGATTTGTTGCTAAATTACAATTTACGGAAACGCATATAGTCCTGCAGGATGATGGTGGCGCTGATTTCGTCGACCAATGCCTTGTCCTGACGGGCTTTCTTTTTCAGGCCGCCATCGAGCATTGCCCTGTGAGCCAGCACCGAGGTGAAGCGCTCGTCGTAGAGTTCTATGGGGATGTCGGGAACAGCCTTCCGCCAACGGTTGACGAACTGCATCACACGCTCCAGGTTCTCGCTGGGCTGACCATTGGGCTGGCGGGGCTCACCGACGACGATGCGTTCCACCGCCTCACGGGCCACATAGCCCTTCAGCCAGTCAAAAAGTTCATGAGTAGCAACAGTCACCAGTCCTCCCGCAATGATTTGTAGAGGATCGGTGACTGCCACGCCGGTGCGTTTCCGGCCATAGTCTATTGAAAGGATGCGTGCCAAGAGCGGCGTCTCCCAAATGATTACTGTCCGCTATAGAGCAGCCACGCGTCGGCATAGTCTGAGGACTGACGCAGCTGGTCGCGGCTCTGCACTGCCGAAGCCTTGTCATCAAAAGTAGATGCCACCACGCGATACATGTTGCGCTCCTCGTTCTTTACAATCTGGGCACCGGCATAACCAGCCTTCTGCAAGCGGCTCTGCAATTTCTCAGCATTAGCAATCACCGAGAAAGCACCCACCACTACACTATAGGCTCTAAGCCCCGAGCCGCTGACGATAGTGACACGCTCCTGGCGCACCTGGACGTTGTCAAGATTGTCGACCACCTGCGTCTGCGTTGACGGGACGGTCTGCACCGGCGTCACCACGGGCGTCTCGGTCACCACGGGCTGCTGCTGTTGCTGCTGCACCTGCTGCTGGGCAACCTGCGATTGTGCCTTCTCATAAGCCTGACGATACTTCTTCTCGCTAGAGCCGCAGCTCACCAGCGACATGGCCAGACAGATGCTGGCACATACTAATACGTACTTCTTCATAATCTTCTTAAATATGCTTTTTGATGAATAATCACAGCGCGAAATTACAAATAATAGCTGAAAAATCACGCATTCTGGTGCATAAACTTTGTTAATCGGGCCAAAAACTAACATTTTTAACAAAAAATGACACCAATTTTAGCGTTTATCCGAGAATAATTCGTACATTTGCCATCGAAAACATCATTAAACAATAAACACTAAACATTAAGCATTATGAAAGGTCTTGGTTATTTAGGCGTATTCATCGGTGGTGCCATCGCCGGTGTAGCAGCTGGCCTGCTTCTTGCCCCTGAAAGCGGCAAAGACACCCGTGAAAAGATTTCTGACACGGTGGAGGAATTCCTGAAGAAGCACAACATCAAGCTGAACCGTAAGGACGTGGGCGATCTGGTGGACGAACTGGAAGAAGTGGCAGAATAAGCGATGCTTTCCAGCGACCAGAACGTAGAAACCATTGCCCAGCTCATTGAGGCAGTGAAACATTGGCTCGGACTCCAGGCGGAGTTCGTCAAACTTGACGTGGTGGACAGGGTGGTGCGCCTGCTGACGGCAGCCACGCTTGTCCTCCTGTTGTTTCTCATCCTCATCGTCATACTGCTCTTTGCCTCGCTGGGGCTGGCATTGTGGCTTTCCAAGAGTATCGGACTCGTAGGGGCTTTCATAGCCGTGGCAGCCCTCCACGCCTTGGTGCTGCTCATTATTTATGCCTTCCGCCGCCCGTGGATTGAACGCCCGCTGGTGCGCCGACTGGCCCGGATATTGTTGAATTAGACAACGACGAACAATATGACCAGCTCACCCGACAACACCTACAGCACACTTGACGACATCCGCCAGCGCAAGGAAGCACTGCGCCGCCAGCTGGACCGCGACTCAGAGCACATCGGTCAGCTATGGGGCAGCATCTTCGTCAAGCGCAATGAGAGTTCGCGTGGAGAGTTCATATCCAGCGTCATCGCAAACTCCGCTCTGGCCATCGATGCTTTCCTTTTGGCGCGCAAGCTGCGCCGCAACTATAACGGTATCATCAATCTCTTCTCCCGGAAGAAACGGAAAAAGAAATAGTATGTTACAACTATGATAACTATAGCTAACCCTATCTACGACATCGTCTTCAAATATCTGATGGAGGACGAACGTATTGCGCGGACGATTCTCTCCGCCCTACTGAAAAAGGATATTATCAAGGTAGAGGTTCGTCCACACGAGTATGCCAACGGACAGCGCGACACACTGTCTGTCTATCGCATTGACTTTGGCGCCACCGTCAGAGAGTCTGACGGCAAAGAGCAGCTCATCCTGATAGAGCTTCAAAAGACGTGGCTGGAGACGGAGACTCTGCGTTTCCGGCAATATCTGGGCGTACAATACCAGAATCCTGCCAACATCAATAGCCACGGCTACGCACTGCCCACCGTTGCAGTCTACCTGCTAGGGCACAAAGTCGGCGGCATTGAAGAGCCTGTTCTCTACGTCCGCCACTACTCTTACGACTACAACGAGCAGATTGTGACCAAAGGAATTCCTGATCCCTTTGTCAATAGTCTGACACACGACAGTATTATTGTCCAGATACCTCGTCTGCATGGTCAGATCAACAACAAGCTCGACAGGGTGTTGAGCATTTTTGACCAAAGCCGAAAAGACCAAGACAACCAGCAGGTTCTCAACATTGACGATGCTGCATATTCTGGTGATGCAGACATGCAGCATATCCTCCACCGCCTATTAATGGCCGCCACTAACGCCACCATGCGACAGGATATGAATGTTGAGGATGAGTATTTCTCTATTATAGAGAAGCGGGACACTGAGATTCTTCAGCGCGACCACGAACTAGCTAAGCAGAAAGTTCAATTAGAGGAGCAAGGGGCGCAACTAGTAAAACAGAGCGCACAGCTGGAGGAACAGAGCGCACAGCTGGAGGAGCAGAGCGCACAGCTGGAGGAACAGAGCGCACAGCTACAGCAAAAAGACCAGTTGTTGCGTAGTTCCATCCTGATGCTCCTAAAGAGCGGACTTTCCACTGACGCAATAGCTGCACAGATGGGAGTCAGCCCCGCTGAAATTGAAAGACTAACCGCAAATTTATAAATTATGAAAAACCTTAAATTTTTATTGCTGGCTGTGGCTGGCGGAGTCACCATGCTTACAAGTTGCTACAAGGACGCCAGCGAGGAGCAGGAGGAAGCCATACCCAACAGCACACTACACATTCTGACACGAGCCGATGGTGACGAGGGCGGCGCTTCGCAGGCAGGCCGCATTTACATTTTCAAGGACGACAAATGCATCGACATGCTGACCATCAGCGAAGAGACCTCCAGCCCCGAGACCCGCCTCCCGGCCGGGACATACGACGTCTATGCCGTGGTGGCTGAAGATGACGACCGCTATGTGCTCCCGACAAAAGCAGATGCCACCACGCAGAGCGTCATCACGCTGGGGGAAGGAAAAGCGATGGGCGACTTGCAGATGAAACACCAGCAGGTGACGCTCGTCGACGGCGAAGACCAGCTGCTAAGCCTCGTCCTGGAGCGCAAGGTGCTGATGGTGAACCAGGTGAGCATCAGCCAGGTTCCCACAGACGTCACGGAGGTGAGCGTGTCGCTGAGTCCCATCTACAAAGGCATTCGACTCGACGGTACTTTCCCCGACGAGACGGAGGTCGTCACCATCCCGCTGGAAAAGAGCACTTCCGGCACATGGCAGTCGGACGCAGAGACCTATATTTTCCCCTCCTCGGGCAAGCCCACCATCACCATTCGCTTCAAAACGAGCACAACCACAAAGAGCTTTGCCTATTCGAGCGCTGATGAAGACTTCCTGGAAGCCAACCACAAGGTTCGCATAGAGGGCACTTACACACAGACTAACGGGGTGAAACTCAGCGGTACCATCACCAACGCGGAATGGGGCACGCCAAAAACTATCACCTTCAACTTCAACGACGACAACATTACCGAGAACACCGACAATGGCGACAATAGCGGTAGTGGCGAAGTACCCACCGTTGGTGACTTATATCATGAATGTTATGTAATTGCTGTTAATGAAAATATTGTTACGCTTGGAGCGCCTACAGAAGACTATGGTTACAAAATCAACTCAAGTGATTTAGAATATGCTCTTTCTACACTTAATACAAGACTTGAAAGCTGGACTTCGCCTGAAGGAATTACAGGAACATGGAGGATTCCAACCGCAACGGAAGCTGAAGCCTTTCTCACAAATGCAGAATTCGTACCAATAGGCACTGGCACCAGGACTTACTTTTGCATGGATGGTACAAACCTTAGCTGTGCTCTTTTGCAGTATAATATTTCTACACAAAGCAACAAATGGAATGGGCTTAACGCGACATTAATGGGAGAAGGTACTCGCCTCCGCCCCGTGATTGACATCACGCTCTAGCCGCATAGTTCAAAAATCTCGGCCCCGGACGAAAAAATCTGGCGTAGATTTTTTCGTCCGGGGCCGAGATTTTTTGGCGGGAGACCGAGATTTTTATTTGAGCCGCACGATGCGGATGCCCACGGCGTTCTTCCGGCCCTCCAGGTATTGCCGCATGGTGATGGTCTCCTCCAACACTTTCTTGTGCTTGCTCGACGCATCAATCATGTGCAGGCCGTCGTCGTGCCACACGGCGATGCCCAAGTGGGCGATGTCCAGCCCGGCCGCCGTGGTGACGATGCCGATGAGGTCACCGTCGTGCACCGCCTGGCGCAACAGTTTCGTATTGCGCACCTGCGCCGTGGGGATGTAGCGGAACTTGCGCCCCGTGAGGTCTTTCTCCTGCTTGGCAATCACGGGGATGTATTCCGGATGGCGCTTCAACGCAACGTAAGCGTCGGGGTGGGTGGTCATGTAGCCGACATTGACGGTTTGCACGGCGGCAAACGGCGGGTTGGGCTGCTGCACCTCCGAGGCAAAGCCCAGGCGCGAGTTATCACGAATCCAGTCAGAGAAATAATGAATGCGCGAGGGATAGCCGTCGCACTTGCCGTCCCAATAGCGCTGTTGGTGCAACTGGTGCACAAACTGGCCGAAGGTGGTCTCGCCGCGCCGGGCACAGAGGGTCAGCGCAGCCACCACGTCGACATACGTGGTGCAGTCCAGCTCGCGGGTGTTCAGCACCAGCCGCTCATCGTCGGGGTAGAGCTCCAGCGTGTGAGCCACGTAGGGCAGCCCCAGGAACTGGCGAGCGTAGTAGAGCACATCGGTCTTCCCGCTCTTCAGCAGGCGCTCAACGGTGATGCTGTCCTCCCGTGTGTAGTGGCAGCGGGGAGTCTGCGCCCCTGCAGGGCTAACAGCAATAACAAGGAGAAGGAGAAGCCCACCCAAGCCCTCCCAAAGGGAGGGATGTTTGATTAGTTTTGCTATGATATCCTTTTTCATTTTTACCATTATTAGGTTCTTGATTTACGTATCTATTGTTGCTTTGTTACGATAATTGCTTTATCTATCTAAACATCCCTCCCTTCGGGAGGGCTTGGGTGGGCTTTTCCAGTCTCTTCTACTTCCTATACTTCTTTTTCAGCCCGAAGTTATAGCCCATGTAAAGGTTCATCGAGCCGAAGGTGTTGTTCGTGCGGAAACGGGACTTGTGGTAGTTGTTGGTGTTCACGATAACACTGATGCCTGTGTACCAGCGCATGTTGTTATACACCAAACCGAAACGCCCGATGCCGTCGAGGTTGACGTTCTCGAAGCCGAAGCCCTCGGCCGAAGTGCTCACCACGTCGCCCTCGCTCTTCTTGTAGGCCAGGGCGAGCTGCCCGCTGGCACCGAAGAGCCAGTTGTGGGCAAAGACCCAGTTGTAGGCATAGCCGGCAGAGACGTTAAAGTCGTTGTAGCTGACGTGGCGGAACATCAGGCCGGAATCCAGGGGCACGGTGTTGGCCCCCAACTTGTCGTCGATGAGCTGTTGCAGCCGCTCGTGGTCTACATCGAGCGAGTTCTTGGTGTAGCCCAGACCCGCCATCCACGAGCCGCAGCTCACCTTCTGCTGCGTGCTTTGGCTGAAAGCTGCGGGGTAGGAGAAACGGCCATGGTTGAAGATGTAGTAGGCGTTGAAACCCGTGATAGAGGCCTTGATGCCGTCGAACGCCTGTCCTTCGAGCACAGACGCATCGACGTTGGTCCCAAGCCGGGCGTCGCGCAGTTTGTAGTCGTTGCCCGTGCGGCGGAAGAACACGTCTATGCCCACCTGCGAGCTGTAGATGCTCAGGTCCAGCTGCTGCTTGATGCGCTTCAAGTTCACGTTGCCCAGCTCGAAGGTGTAGCCCAGGAAGAACCACTTCCACCCCAAGTAAGGGCCTACCTTCAGTTTCATGTCGGGGGCAAAAGTCACCGACTGCGCGTCGCGTCCGGCACTGCGCAGGGTGAAGATGTCGTAGGCATGGGTGGCTTGCAGCATCACGGTGAAGATGTAGTGCTGGGGCTCGATGAAAGCGTCGTTCAGCCGGTCGAAGCCCCGCACCGTGCGACGCACCGCCGTCATCTTGTGCCGGTGCTTGATGGTGTCGGTCTGCGCCCATGCGGGAGTAAATGACAAATGGCAGATAATGAATGATAACAACAACGCTCTGGTCAGTCGACCTACGCACCTGAAGCTTATCCAACTCTCATTTCTCATTGCTCATTCCTCATTTTCGTTTTGACAGCAGGCCGCTCACAGCTTTCCTAATATGCTGTCGAGTGCCCAGTTGGTAGGTGTAGCCGAGACGCTGGTGCAATGGCACACCCCCAGCCCCTGCAAGTGCTCGATGACACTCTTGATGAGCGGAAACTGTACGTATGGCGGATTTGGCACCTCGATGAGCTCAGTGCCCTGACTGGTGTGCAGCTCGATGGGGGCATAGTTGAACACGGAGAAGGACATCGACCCCTGCGTCCCAACGATGAGGATGCGGTCGGTGCGGGCACTCTCGTGGGCCACGAAGCTCCACGAGCCGCTGCCGGGCACGCCGTTCTCAAATCGGAAGACGGCGCTGACCGAGTCTTCTGCCGAATAAAGGCGTCCGCGGTTGGTGCAGATGCCGCGCGCCTCCAGAATGACACCGAAGATGTGCTGGAGAAGGTCGAGCTGGTGGGGCGCCAGGTCGTAGAAATAGCCACCGCCGCTGATGTCGGGCTGCAGGCGCCAAGGCAGACTCTCAGGGTGGGCGTAGTCCAGGTCGCGGGGAGGCACGGCAAAACGCACCTGCACGTTCACGGTCTCGCCGATGACGCCCTTCTCCACAATCTCCTTCACCCGCTGAAAATAGGGCAGGTAGCGGCGGTAGTAGGCCACAAAGCAAGGCTGCCCCGTCTGCTCGCTCACGTAGTTGATGCGGCCGCAGTCGTCGTAGGTCGAGGCCAGCGGCTTCTCCACATAGACGGGCTTGCCCGCCTTCATGGCCATAATGGCAAAGGTGGCATGACTTGAGGGCGGCGTGGCCACGTAGACGGCGTTCACCTCGGGGTCGTCAATCAGCTGCTGTGCGTCGGTGTACCAGCGGGGCACGCCGTGGCGCCCGGCATAGCTGCGTGCCTTCGCCTCCGTGCGGCTCATCACCGCCACCACGCTCGACCCCTCCACCTCGTTAAAGGCGGGGCCGCTCTTCAGCTCGCACACCTCACCGCAGCCAATGAATCCCCATTTCAATATCTTCATCCTTCTGAAAAATTTGTGCAAAGGTAATCATTTTGGGGGAGTTTAAGGAGCATAAGGAGTTAAAGGGAGTTAAAGGACAACACCTTTTTGCCTGAATCAGCGGAAAAACGTACCTTTGCACTATTATTTTTAACATGACAACATGGAAAAGAACAATAACCTTTCGGTGCATAACGCCCCCAGAAGCATGCAAGCCGTGCTGAGCGACGGCTACCGGCTGTATGCCCAGAACTTTACCCGCCTGGTGCGCTGCTCATGGATTCAGGCGCTCATCTACGCCCTGGCAACGGGAGCCTCCATGACCTATTGCTACACCCAGCTGCTGCCGCTGATGCTCAGCCACGATGCCTCGATGCCCGCCACGCTGGCCGTCTGGCTGGGCACGGTCGCCATCTTCCTTCTGGCCGCCATCCTCTTTGCCTTTGCAGGCGGCGTGGCACCGCTGCACGACCACTTTCAATCCGACACCATCCACTCGCCTCGCCGTTGGTGGGGCCTCTGGCCGTTTCGCCTTATGCTGAAAGGGCTTGCTGCCCTACCCCGCATGCTCTGGCAGGTCATCCGCCACCAGCTGGGCGCACTCATCGTCGTCACGCTCGTCACCACCCTCGTGGTGTTCGTGGCATCGTCCATCTTGCAGCTGCCCGCATTCATCCTCAGCACCGCCAACGTGCAGGCACAAGTGGGACTGGCCGCGGGCGACGCCGTCGACCTGCCCGAGAATTTCGCCTGGATTAATTTCGCCACGTTCTCCTTCTGCGGACTGCTCCAGGCCTACATCCACCTCAGCACCCTCTTCCCCCTGTACTACGTCTGGGGAAACACCAAAAAGCGATAAGCAGAAAAATGAAACAGAGAATCCTATTCATAGACCGCGACGGAACGCTCGTAGAGGAACCCCACGACGAGCAAGTTGACGCCCTGGAGAAGATACGGTTCAAGCCCGGAGTGTTCCGCTGGCTCGGTCTGCTGGCCGAGCGCACGGACTACCGGCTTGTGATGGTAAGCAATCAGGACGGCCTGGGCACGCCCGCCTTCCCGGAGGACACCTTCTGGCCCGCCCAGAACTTCATCCTCGACGCTTTGCGAGGCGAGGGCATCGAGTTCGACGACATCCTCATCGACCCCCACTTCCCCGAGGACAACGCCCCCACCCGCAAGCCCGGCACCGGCATGGTGGAGAAATACATGCAGGACACGGAGCACTACGACATTCCCGGCAGCTACGTCATCGGCGACCGCGACACCGACCGCCAGCTGGCCGCGAACATCGGCTGCAAGACCATCATCCTGGAAAACGGGCTGGGCTGGAAGCAGGCCGCTGAGACTATTATCGACGGCGACCGCCGGGCCTCGGTGCGCCGCACCACCAACGAGACCGACATCAGCATTGCGCTCGCCCTCGACGGCCAGGGCACCTGCCACATCAACACCGGCCTGGGCTTCTTCGACCACATGCTGGAGCAAATAGGCCGCCACGGAGGAATCGACCTCGACATCGAGGTGAAGGGCGACCTCAACGTAGACGAGCACCACACCATCGAGGACACTGCCCTTGCCCTGGGCGAGTGCCTGCGCCAGGCACTAGGCTCGAAGCGCGGCCTGGAACGCTACGGTTTCTCCCTGCCCATGGACGACTGCCAGGCTCACGTTTGCCTCGACTTCGGAGGCCGCCCCTGGCTCGTCTGGCAGACGGAGTTCCACCGCGAGAAGATTGGCGACGTGCCCACCGAGATGTTCTTCCACTTCTTCAAGAGCCTCAGCGACGCCGCCCTGATGAACCTCTACATCCACGCCGAAGGCCAGAACGAGCACCACAAGATAGAAGCCATCTTCAAGGCCCTGGCCCGCTCGCTCCGACAGGCCATCCGCCGCGACGTCTACCGCTACCAGCTGCCCTCGACCAAGGGCGTGCTCTAAGCCCCTGGAAAGAGGGGCTTAGAGCACAATCACCTTGCCGCACACCACGTAGGTTCCGTGCGGCAAGCCTTTCAATGTGCTCACCTCCTCGCCAGCACCCAGCGTGCCATGCACCGAGAGGAACAGCAAGCCGTCAGCCTGCAGCAGACCCGTGCCACGGCATTCATCGCCACAGAAAGCCCCCACGGCCAACACATCTGACGACAGGCCGACGCCCTCCACACGGCATATCAGTGCCATCTGGTCGGGATAGCGGTGCACATCGTATGTCCAAGGCAGCATCACTTCACGCTCTGGTGCCATGCGGCTGGCAGCGTCCACGGCCACGGGCACCGAAGGATAGACAAACGACACCGCCTTGCCAGAGAACAGCGTATTTCTCCCTGTTGCATGCCGTCTCTTTCCCTGTTTGCCCGTACCTTTTCCCCTTTTAGAGCGTACTTCTGTTTTTGCAGGAAGGGACTTTTGCCCCGTTTTGCATAACTTTTTCCCGCTTTTCGCTCGTCTTTTGAATAATTTTGTATCTTTGCAGCGCAATATATAATATGATCCGTTTATGCTTGACAGGACGCAAACCATAGAGAAGCTGAAAAATGATACACCGACAGTAAAATACAGATTATGACAACTATCGAAATGAAATACTCGTTATTCCGCGACATCGACTCCATCAATGACGAGTCGGTGCTCTCGAAACTGACAGCACTAGTTAAGAGTATTTTGCTTATGCCCGATATGGAACATACCGTCAGCCGAACCAACACCGCAGACATACCCGAATTCGTAAGAAACATGAGTGTCAGCACTGGTATCTCAGGCGATGTGGACGCCAAGAAACTGATGCACCAACATTGGGAAGAAACCTATGGAAAAGGTGTTTCTTGATACTAATATAGTGGTCGATTTCCTTTGTGAGCGCGGCCAGTTCTACTTGCCTGCTGCAAGGATTGTCGTAAAAGCGTTCCACAGGGAAATTGAGCTGTGTTGCTCCTCTCTGACCTTTGCTACAGCAAGTTATCTGATGGGGAAAAGCAGATTGGGATGCCGACATTATCATTACGCGAAATAAAAATGACTTCATGAACTCCCAGATTCCCTGCTATGACCCAGTAGAATTTCTTAGTTTATAATGAACAAATAAATGTGTAACCCTTTAAAACCGTAATTGCCTATGGGCTGAGATAACAATAAAAGGACATAAGACAGAACGTCCACTTTTGATTCTTGTTGTTCAAAAATCGGCAAATTAGAGAACAATGTACGAGAACTGAAGTAGATAGTTCACGCCGCACGGCGTGGGCGTTTACTCGTTTAGTACATTAGGTGTTTGCCGATACCTTGAACAACGTAGACGAAGTAAATAGCTCACGTTTTTTATGCAAGCTTAATATTAATTTCAAAAGCAATGAAAAGAGTATTACAATTTTTAGAAGTATTGCTACTACTTTTGCTAATTCTTATGAACAAGGAACTGCCATAACTGAAGAAAGTGTAAAATCAGGTGCCCCATTGGTAGGCTTCGATACGAATATTTGGAAGTTCAAGCAAGGAGAGTACCCCTCTTTGAAAGCTTTATCAAATGATACAGATGATGAGTTAGACGAATACGGAAGTATATCGTATTGGAATGGTATCGACAGTGACACAAGTTGGTTTAACGAAAAATCGACGACATACCATCTTAATGATGCTGCCCAACTAAAAGGTCTGGCAGACATAGTCAATAATGGAACTGCAAGCGAGTCTTCTGGCAACCTTGATGATTGCTTTCTGCGACTTCATCGTCTGGCAGCAGTTGGCGTAGTATGCTCCCAGCTCAGAGTCTCTCTGTATGGCTACCCAGCTTTTTTATTGTTTGTTCAGTAATTCCATAGTAAAATACTGAGCATCATACCTACTTTTAGGAGTGTATCCTTTCTTGGTTGAATCCAACTTTGAAGAGTCAAGTTCTACGGAAGTGTCTATATCAATGGATAAATACATTTCAGTCGTATTGACATTCTTATATCTGTATTGTTCAACATCCCCAGAAGAAACCACTTTGCATGTTTCTTTGACGGCAAACAAATGTTGCCCTGTAGCATTACGATGATGGAACAATACATAGCCAATGGTAGATAGATGTTCCACTATCTCCATTGAGTCTTTTGTATATTTGATGCCAATGGCAATCTTTCCAGAGGTAAGGAAATTCTTATTCTTGGTATCGTAGTTTTCCATCATCACCATCAAAACACCATCCTTCTCTGGTGCAGGAGCGATACCACCGTCTGCGGTCTTTGCCCCTTCAATGATAGGTTCTGGATTCTCACCTAATTTGCAGGGCTTCACGATGAAGAACCTTTCAAGTTCCGACAGCAATTCCTTGTTATTCTCTTCTGGATCTTCTTTGTCAAGAGCCAGCGAGAAAATGTTGTTGTCGGCAAATGGTGTGTATGTTTTACCTAACACCTCTTGGAAATGGCTTTTGAAGTACTGACGTGCATCCACACCTGGCTTTGCTGCCATCGCATAGAAATCGAAGTCATCTTGCAACCAGTCTTGAATCTCTTCACGGAATTTATTGCGAACCTTGCGTTTCCAATCAGCTTTCTGTGAAGCGTTATCCCTGGCATAAAGCGAAAGAACAAACAGGAAGTTCACATCATAGTGGAACAACAGCAGCGTATCACGGTCAAAGAGCCGATTCTTGAATTGCTCTTTACGATGGCGATTGTGTTGTCTATCTGTCTTTTCGATGCCATCATTGGCATAGTCGAAGGCTTCATCCATCTTCGCTGACACAAAGAAGTTGGGTATGATATTATAGCCCTCAGTCACATCATCACGCAGCCGAACACCTGATTTAGGCTCTTCACCACGATTAAAGATGTCAAGATTCCATTGAATGACATTCCGTGCGTATGTGTACTGCTTGTAAATGGATTCCGAACCAAGCGGATGCCCCATCTTGTAGTACTTTGAGTCACCAATGTAGTACGTTGGGCTTGTCTCATTCTCTATAAGACTCTTTGCCGTATATAGGTGGTCAACGATTTTTCCGTCCTCCTGCTTCTTCTCCATACCATCGGGCAGAGGATTATCGCCTATGAGTTCGTCGATGATAGCTTCAAATACGATATAGAAACTTTTGACAAGCAGATATTCCTTCTTCTCAGTGCTGACAAATACTTGTCTGGCTTCATCGAAGAAAGCATAACACAAGTTCCATAGTTCCAGAGCCTTATCTGAGAAATACTTATACTTGATTTGTCGTAGACGAGTACGCCCATAGCCGTTCAGATAAGTCTTGAACTGCGCCCCCTTGATTAGCTGAAACTGGCACTTGATGTCCTTTGGAAATCCGTAGGTGTCGCCAATGTAGTTCAAGATGGAGAAGAAGATGACAAGCAACTCTTCATCGAAGTTGATTTGCCTTCTTTTATTGATAGGCTTCAAATAGATGGGCTGTTCGCCTTGAACGATGGCCGTCTCTCGGCTGATGGTGCGAGTCCAGTTGATTTTGTTGTAGCCAGAATGCAGATTCTTTACGATAAAGAAAAAGAAACTCTGGTTATCCTTATTGAACTGAAGCAGTTGTAGCAGAATGTCAAGATAGGTATTGCTCAAACGACGACTTCCTTTGCCAATTTGGGCAATCTTCGTGTGATAAACGATGTCTGTGTCATTCCGTTTGTCGTTCTTATAAACGACGATGGCACGGTATATCCACACGGCGAACTTATAAAGGAAATCCTTCTCCTGAACTTCCATTTCCTTGTTCTTGTCTGGAGAGACAATGTCCTCTGGCTTGTATTTGCCGAAAGCCAGTTCCTGCCCGGCAACATCTTTGAGAAGAACTTTCGGAAGAATAAACACGCAGTCCTTCAGCAGAGTATTGTAATAATACCCTACATAGTGAATTGACACCCGTCCTTCCACGTTCTCCAAGGCATCAATGCCGTGAAGAATGTCCTTCACCTTGGCTACGTCATACTGATATTCTTCAATGAGTATTCTCATTTATACGCAATCTTCAAATTCAGATTATACTTATCAGAAATTAACGGGAGGAAGCTCAACATAACCTTTCCCTTTATGCCCTTTACTACGAAGTAACCATCAACCTCCACGTATGAGTATTGGGATTCTTCTATAGCCTAAAATCCGCAACCAATAGTGATGCAGCCTAATTTTTCAGTCTGTTGCTCCATTTCACGATTCCGCATCCACTATAGTCGTGATTATGTTACGTATCAAGTACACCTCCCCCTTACCCCGTCAAGCATTACAGGGGCTTTATGCTGTCATTAACCTGCGAAGTCAGGCTCTTTAGCCGTCAGCGAGAGTAAATGGGTTCAGGTATGATTTGTTGTCCGTATAGATATTCAGCTGATATTGCCTTGCCGTCCTTATCCACTTAGCCGGCACGCTGA
>ERZ842401.3885-NODE-3885-length-18074-cov-3.767246_pt1 | contig 18074 bp, 14 predicted proteins | sample MGYA00521270_ERZ842401 | MGnify/ENA primary metagenome ERZ842401 (study PRJEB31892, sample SAMEA3878208) | bioreactor metagenome | biome: Moose rumen | place: Sweden | collected 2011-10 | study: EMG produced TPA metagenomics assembly of the PRJEB12797 data set...
CACGATATGTATTCGGGAGGCTTTTCCCCGTACGAGACTTCCAATGAAAAATGGGCATTCTGGAGCCGCGCCATCTATCTCTACCGCTATTCTCCCGCCCCTCGCCCCGTCTACAACACGCTCTTTGAACTTATCAAGGATAAAGATTACTTCATCATCACGACAAGCGCCGACCACATGTTCCAAAAGACGGGCTTTGATACAGAACGGCTGTTCTACACCTATGGGGATTACGGCACATGGCAGTGCTCCCTGCCCTGCAATGATGCTACCTACGATAACGAGGACGCCGTGCGAAAGATGATGGAAGCACAGCACGATATGAAAGTGCCTCATTCGCTCGTGCCAATCTGTCCTTCCTGCGGTAAGCCGATGAAAGTAAATCTGCTTACCGACACAAGCTTTGTAGAAAATGACGGATGGTATCGGGCAGAGGAGCGCTACGAACGCTATGTCCGCAGCCATAAATCAGGACGCATCATATTTCTTGACATCGGTACCACGGCAGATACGCCGATCATCATCAAATGTCCGTTCGTACAGATGACATATGAAAACCCGCTCGCAACTTATGTGGCAATAGCCAACTGCGTGCTTCCGGAAGCAGAGGAAATCAAAGGCCGTGCGCTGTACATCAACAACGACATCGGGCAGACGCTTGACAAGCTTCTGAGCTATAAGAAAGGGGCGCACCAGCTTACGGCATAGGGGATGGCAGCATGACAAGGCGGAGGGTGTACAGAGTCATCCTGACGAGCGGACTGCTGCTAGGGGTGATGTGCGTATGCTTGGCAGGCATTGCATGGCTTTTGAGGGAACCTCTGCGGCAGGGAGGATACGGCAGAAGGCTCTTTGGGGCAACATATATGACGATGGACAACCCCTATTTTGAGATACTCAACACCTCGCTGAAAGAACTCATAGAGGCAAGGGGTGACAGGCTTATCACCCGTGATCCGGCAAACAGCCAGAGCAAGCAAAACAGCCAGATTCTCGATATGCTGGACGCAGGGGTGCAGCTGCTGTTTATCAATCCGGTAAACTGCAAGACGATTAGCCCCGCCTTGGAAATATGCCATGACAAGGGCATTCCTTTCATCATCGTGGACACAGGAGTAGAGCTCGATGAATACGCCGCCTGCACTATAGTTTCAGATAACTATCAGGCGGGAAAGCTCATCGCTACAGACTTGCTGGGCAAGCGGCAGGAAGCGCGGATTGTCGTGCTCTATGACCAAGGAATAAAGGCAACAAATCTGCGGCTTCAAGGCTTTCTTGACGCGCTTGATGCTGTTTCCTTTCCCTACCGCATCGTATACACGGCAGGAGGGGCAACGTTGCTGCACGAAACCATGGTGGAAATGCAGAAATTCCTCAGCCTTGATTTAGACTTCGATGTCGTATTTGGCGGCAATGATCCTGCGGCGCTTGGTGCCCTTGCAGCTATCGAGAATAATCACAGGGGACAGGGACAGCTCATCTACGGCATTGATGGTTCCCCCTCCGGCAAGCTGATGGTCAGACAGGGAAAGCTGGAAGCAACAGCGGCTCAGTTTCCTTCTCAGCTGGCACACCTTGCAGTTGAAGCAGCCTACACCTATCTGGATGGCGGAACAATAGAGCATTCTATAAGCATACCGACAGAGCTTGTCACAAAGAGCACTGCGGACGCATTTCCCCTCACGGGCTGGCAGTAAGGAGGAAAAATGAGAAAGCTGCATCCTTACAGCCTGCGCTATGCACTGCTTGGCATAAGCACTGTTTCGTGCCTGTTCATCATGTCGGTCATTGTGTTGGTTTCAACGCTTGCCTGTAAAAGCGGACAGGCGGAAGCATTTCTTGCCACCCTAAGGCGGGTTCCCGTAAGCCCATATACAGCTATGCGGAACACTGTTGGCATCTGCCTGCTCCTGTTTGCCACATTTGTTTTCAGGCTGTCGGTGCGCGGCAGACATTTTTCTGTCTATGCCACCCTCTATATAGATGCTGCCGCAAACCTCATGCTTTTGCGCGTCATGGACTGCAACTACAATGGCTTCATCCTGTGGCTGCTTGCAAATATTGTCTATTATATGAAGAGCAGCTGGAAATTCCTTGTCATGATTGCAGGTACCCTCATTTATATGCTGTGCAGTAACGATATCATCGGGCTGTATATCCCGCTCTTCAATGTGAGGGAATACTTTCTCTTTTTTGACCATACCATGCAGCGGAAGCTCTTCCTCCTCTATTATACGCTCCATGACCTGAATTTTACCTGCTTCATCATCTTCTGTATGGCTGTCATACGCCATCAAAAGAGCGCGATTGAAGAAATCCGCAGCCTGTATGCCCGGCTCAAACAGGCGAATGCCGCGCTTCGGGAATATGCGGACATCCGCGAGCGAATGGGAGAGACACGCGAACGCAACCGCATTGCCATGGAGATTCACGACACCATAGGCCATGCCCTTACGGGTATCTCCGTAGGGGTGGATACCTGCCTTGCCATCATGGATGTAAATCCTGCCGCCGCAAAGACACAGCTAAAAGTCATCTCAGGCGTTGCGAAAGGGGGCATTGCAGATATTCGGCGTTCCGTGCGTACCCTGCAGGAAGAGGAGGATGCCGGAACGAGCCTTGACGCAAAGCTCCGCGCGCTGCTTGACAATGCCCGACAGGCGACAGGCATAGATATTGCATTTTCTTGCGACGCACTGCCTCTTTGCGGGGCAGATGAACAAAAAGCGGTATTCCGCGTGGTACAGGAAAGTGTGACGAATGCCATCCGCCACGGCATGGCAACAAAAATCAAAGTAGAGATTTCCCAAGAGGCAGGCGGGCTGCTCATCATAGTGGCAGACAACGGTACGGGCTGCCCTGATTTTGTAAGCGGCTTCGGCACCACGCATATGAGGGAAAGGCTTGCCATGCTGGGGGGCTCCGTGGAATTCATTTCCCAGAAAGGTTTTACCGTGAGGGCGGTGCTTCCGCTCCGCAAGGGGGAACAACAATGATAAAGGTTTTGATTGCCGATGACCAGCAGCTCATACGGGAAAGCCTGCGCCTCTATCTGGAAAATGTGGGTGATTTCACTGTTACGGGCATGGCGGGCGATGGAGAGGAGGTAATTGAAGCAGTCCGCAGGGAGCAGCCGGACATCATCCTCATGGACATCCGTATGCCAAAGATGGACGGAGTGCAGTGCACACGGTACATCAAGAAGGAATGGCCAGATGTGAAAATCATTATCCTCACGACATTTGACGATGACGAATACGTATACAATGCGCTCAAGCACGGGGCAAGCGGCTATCTGCTCAAAGGAATCGCGCTGGAAGAACTGAGCACGGCAATCAAGACCGTCTACAGCGGGCAGGCCATGATAAACCCAGACATCGCTTCCAAGGTTTTGCAGCTTTTTTATAAAATGGCGAATGAAGGAAACACCATGCTTGCCCCGGGCAAAGCAGGAGAGAACCTCACTGAAACAGAGTGGAAAATCGTGCGGCAAATAGCAAAAGGACTTTCAAACAAGGAGATTGCCAGCACCCTCTACCTTTCCGAGGGAACTGTGCGCAACTACCTGAGCACAATTTTGGACAAGCTGGAACTGCGGGATCGCACGCAGCTCGCTATCTGGGCGGTGCAGATGTCGCTGAGCATGTAGGCACAGAGGAAAAGCATCATGGCAGGAAAAAAGAAGCGACTCATCTTCATCACCCTGTCCGTATTCCTCATCGGGATGGGATTCATTTCCGCATTCTTGTTATGGAAGGGAAAGCAAAAGGATATCACCATTGAACTGGGCATGTTTTCTGGCAGCAACTGGAACATAGCAAACGGCAACAGTTACCGTACCGTTGACAGAGCGGTAGCGATCTTTGAGGATTCACACCCCGGCGTAAAGGTGCATTACTATTCCGGCATACGCAAGCGGGATTACGCAGGATGGCTCGCCGAACAGGTTCTCATGGGGCGCACCCCTGATGTCTTCTTTGTGCCGAATGACCAGTTCAACACACTCATCTCACAGGGAATCCTCATGGATTTAGGCCCCATCATCGAGGCTGATACGGAACTCAAAGAATGGGAATATTTTGCCTCCGCCTGGAAAGCAGGAGCATCTCAGGGCAGGCAGTATGCGCTTCCCTATGAAGCTGACTGCACGCTCATGGCAGTCAACCTGACGCTGCTCAAGCGGCATGGCTTGCAGATGCCGAATCAGGACTGGACATGGGAAGATTTTTATAAGCTATGCAAGGTGCTCACGCTTGATGAAGACGGGGACTCGCGCATAGACATAGCGGGAACCTGCGGTTATACCTGGCAGGAAGCAGCCTATGCCAACGGCATGCAGATTTTTGATGCGGACGGCACCCGCGCCTACTTCTCTGAGCCACGGATGGTTGCTGCGGTACGTTTTATGCAGCGCATCGCCTCGCTTTCAGGGGATCAGCTGTTTACCGCGGCGGATTTTGACGATGGCAGAGTGGCATTTATGCCCATGTCCTTTGCCACATTCTGCACCTATGTATCCTATCCATACAAAGTATACAAAGATCTGAACTATGAATGGGGCTGCCTTCCCATGCCCGCAGGCTATTCGGGCAACAACACATCCCAAGTGAGCACATTGCTCGTCGGCATGGAAGCGCAGACAAAGCATAAAAAGCTTGCTTACGACTTGCTCAAGACGCTCGTCCATGACATTTCCGTACAGGCGGATATCTACCGTACGGGGCAGGGAGCTTCGCCGCTACGCATCACGGCGGCATTAGGGGATTCGCGCACCGTCATCGATGCCTATACCTATGGCAGCAGGATTCGCGGCATAGGACTGCTCGCCGACATTCTGGACAACGGCACGGCAGAACCAAAGTTCAGCCGTTACGAAAGCGCCATGAGCATTGCAGACAGCAGCATCAGCCGCATCATACGCAGCCAGAGCGATGCAGAGATTTCCCTGAGCGTGCTGCAGCGCGATATTCAGGCTTTGTTGGTAAAATAATGACATTTGTCACTGCGAAGTTATGACAAAATGCAGTTGTCCGCATCAGGCTCTGCGTTTATACTGGGTTCATTCCAATATTTGGAGGAGCAAAGTATGAAAAAGATTTTAAATGTAGCGGCAGCAGCACTCATAGCCGCAGCGGCATTGGCAGGCATAAGTGCCTGTAACGGCAAGAAAGACAATGGAAGCGCTTCTGGCAGCACCGGCGGAAAGCATTACAAGTTTGGCTTTACCTGCATGGACCAGTCAAATCCCTTCTTCGTTCTGATTGAAAAGACTATCCGCGAGGAAGTGGAAGCGCGCGGCGACAAGCTCATTTCTGTCGATCCTGCAAACAATGTGACACGCCAGATTCAGCAGGTGGAAGATGTCATTGCACAGAAGGTTGACGGTTTCTTCCTGAATCCGGCAGAAGCGGAAGGCATTATCCCCGCTCTGGACCAGCTCAAGACAGCGGGCATCCCCATCGTGAACTTCGATACCGAAGTGGCGGACATGGCAAACTACGTGACCACTTACACCGGCTCAGACAACTACAACGCAGGAAAAGTCTGCGGTGAGGACCTTGTAAAGAAGTGCCCCAATGGCGGCAACATCATCGTGCTTGATTCACCCACGATGAATTCCGTGGTTGACCGCACGAACGGATTCCTCGATGCCATCAAGGGACATAATTTCAACATTGTGGCTCAGCAGGATGCAAAGGGTAACCTGCAGGTGTCTATGGGCATTGCCGAGGACCTGCTGCAGGCTCACCCCGATGTTGTCGCTATCTTTGGCGGCAATGACCCCACGGCGCTCGGCGCACTGGCTGCAGCAAATGCCGCAGGCATAAAGACCGCAAAGATTTACGGCGTTGACGGTTCTCCTGACATCAAGCGTGAGCTCGCAAGTTCAAGCTCCCTCATCGAGGGCACCGGCGCACAGTCTCCGATCAACATCGCCAAGAAGTCTGTAGAGCTGATGTACAAGATTATGGCTGGCGAAAAAGTTGATGACCGCTATCCGGTTCCCACATTCCTTATTTCCAAGGAAAATGTGAACGAATACGGCACCACAGGCTGGCAGTAAGAGTCTGGCAGACTTGCCTGTTTTTGAAACATCTTGCCGGAGCACGGTGTGTAACCTCCTGCACCGAGCTCCGGCTTTTTACTATCCAGAAAAGGACAGAGTATAATGAACAAAACTGTGTTATTACGGATGGCGGACATTGACAAGACTTTTCCCGGCGTGTATGCACTGAAAAATGTGAGCTTTGAACTGAAGGAAGGAGAAGTCCATGCCCTGCTCGGAGAAAATGGTGCGGGGAAATCAACGCTCATCAAAGTGCTCGGCGGCATCTATAAGGCAGACAAGGGAGAAATCTTCATCAATGGCAAAAAGGTGGAAATAAACAACGTCTTTGATGCCCACCGCAACGGTATTGCCATCATACACCAAGAGCTGGTGCTGGTTCCCTACATGACGGTAGCGGAAAATATCTTCCTTGGTCGGGAGCCGATGAAGGGGCCTCTGGTAGACAAGGCAAAGATGAATGCCGACACAGAGGAGCTTCTTCGCACCTACAATATGAACTTCACCCCGCAGACGCTCATGGTAAACCTCACCATAGCCCAGCAGCAGATGGTGGAAATCATCAAGGCTATTTCCTTCAATTCAAAAATCCTCGTCATGGATGAGCCGACCTCTTCTATATCAGACAAAGAGGTGGGATTCCTCTTCAAGATAATGCGCACGCTTACCCAGAAGGGGGTGGGCATTATCTATATCTCGCACAAGATGAGCGAACTGTGGGAAATTTGCGACCGCGTCACAGTTATGCGCGACGGCCAGTATGTAAGCACAGAAGTCATCAAGGAAATCACCAAAGATGACCTGATTGCCAAGATGGTTGGCAGAAGCCTCCACCAGTATTATGTGCGCGACTTTGCCACCCCGGGCGAAACAGTGCTCAAAGTGGAACATCTGAACGATGGCGATATGGTGAAGGATGCTTCTTTTGAGCTGCACAAGGGAGAAATCCTCGGCTTTGCAGGGCTTGTAGGCGCAGGACGAAGCGAGACCATGCAGGCTGTCTTCGGACTTGCAAAAAAATACAGCGGTTCTGTAGAGGTAAACGGTCAGTCCGTCCACTTTCATTCCGCAGTGGAAGCAATGGAAAAAGGGCTTGCCCTTGTGCCGGAAGACCGCAAGCTTGAAGGCTTGTATCACGTGCAGAGCGTGAAATACAACTCCACCATAGAGGTGCTCGGTGATTTCATCAAAGGGCTGTTCCTGAATTCCCGCCAAGAGGAAGCCATAGCGCAGAAATACACCACGATGATGAATACCAAGACGCCATCGCTGGAGCAGCCTATACGGCATCTTTCCGGCGGCAATCAGCAGAAGGTGATGATAAGCCGCTGGCTTGCGACAAATCCGCAAATTCTGATTCTGGATGAACCGACCCGCGGCATTGACGTAGGCGCAAAGGCTGAAATCTACGCCATCATGAACTCCCTCACCAAGCAGGGATTGTCCATCATCATGATTTCATCAGAGTTGCCGGAAATCATCAATATGAGCGACCGCGTATACGTCATGTCAAACGGCAAGGTGACGGGCTGTCTGAGCCATGCGGAAGCATCCCAAGAAAAAATCATGAGCCTGGCTACGGCTGAATAAAACGGAGGAAAAAATTATGGAAACAAATGCCATCAAAAAAGCAAATATCACACAAGGCATAACGACATATTTTAAGGAAAATATGGGTATACTCATCGCTTTTGCAGTGCTATACCTGTTTCTTGCTATCAATCCTGCCACATCAGAAGCTTTCCTGACGCGGCAGAATATGTTCAATGTATTGCGCCAGCTTTCTACGAACCTGTATCTTGCCTGCGGTATGACGATGATAATCATACTCGGCGGCATAGACCTGTCTGTTGGCTCCATTATTGCCCTCTCTGGCTGTGTGGCAGCTGCCTGCGTGGCACGGCATGGTATGCCTATTCCTGTGGCGCTCATCATCGGCATAGTTATCGGCGTGGCTTTCGGCATGATAAGCGGCATAGTCATCTGCAAAACGACCATTCCGCCTTTCATTGTAACGCTCGCCACTATGAACATCGCGAGGGGCTTTGCCTATGTATATACGGGAGGTTCTCCGGTGCGCGGGGTGACAAAGGAATGGCAGTTTATCGGTGCCGGATACATCGGGCCTTTCCCCACTCCGGTCATCATATTGATTATCGTGCTGATTGTAACTGCCTTGCTGATGAACAATACGAGGCTTGGCCGCCATATCTATGCGGTGGGCGGCAACGTTCAGGCAGCCCGCTTTTCCGGCATTTCCGTGGAGAAGGTGAAATTCTGGATCTATTCTTTTTCAGGTCTGATGGCAGGCCTTGCAGGAGTCGTGCTTGCCTCCCGCATGTATTCCGGTCAGCCGACGGCAGGCAATGGCGCTGAGATGGATGCCATCGCAGCTGTGGTGGTCGGCGGCACATCAATGTCCGGCGGTTCGGGCAAGATTGGCGGTACTATCATCGGCGCGCTTATCATAGGCTTCCTGAACAACGGTTTGAACCTGCTGAACGTGAACTCTTTCTGGCAGTACGTGGTAAAAGGCGTGGTCATCCTCCTAGCCGTCTTCCTTGACTTTATCCGCAACAGGAACAAGAAATAAAAAACTTGCATTCCGCAAAATCTGCCAATATAATAGAAGAAAATCTTATACAGGGGCAGCGCTTGGGCTGATGGCTTTGAGCGCTGCCCGTCACAGTTCTGGAGGAACAGGTATGGCAGGTCATTCTGATGCACAGATTGCGTCTTTGGTAAGGGAAATGACGTTGGAAGAAAAATGCAGCCTTTTGAGCGGCGCAGATTTCTGGCACACAAAGGCTGTCGAAAGGCTTGGCATTCCCGCCGTTATGGTGAGCGACGGACCGCACGGGCTTCGCAAGCAGGATACAGAGGGCGACCACCTCGGTATAAATGACAGCATCAAGGCTGTCTGTTTTCCCGCAGCCTGTGCCACGGCAAGCTCCTTTGACCGCGAAGTGCTCAAAAAGCTTGGCGAAACGCTCGGCGATGAGTGTCAGGCGGAGGATGTTTCCACCATTCTGGGACCTGCCATAAACATCAAGCGTTCCCCCCTCTGCGGGCGTAATTTTGAATACGTCAGCGAAGACCCCTACCTTGCAGGAGAGCTTGCCGCAAGCTACATAAATGCCGTTCAGTCAAAACATATAGGCACCTCTGTCAAACACTTTGCCCTCAACAATCAGGAATACCGCCGCCTTACCAATTCGTCAAACTGTGATGAACGCACGATGAGGGAAATCTACCTGCCCGCCTTTGAAATTGCGGTAAAGAAATCGCAGCCCGCAACCATCATGCACAGCTACAACCTGATAAACGGCACCTACGCGGGAGAAAGCAGCTGGCTGCTCACCGATGTGCTGCGCAAAGAATGGGGCTTCAAGGGCGTGGTGGTAAGCGACTGGGGAGCCGTGAGCAACCGCGTCAAAGGTGTTGCGGCAGGTGGCGACCTTGAAATGCCATCCTCGGGCGGCAAAAATGACAAGAAGGTAAAGGAAGCCGTCAAATCTGACCCGCAGCTGGAAGACAAAATAGACGAGTCCTGCCGCCGCATTCTGCGCTGGGTATTCGACTATTTGGACGGCAGGCAGCAGGGAAACTTTGACTTTGCCCGCCACCACGAAGTTGCTCGGGAAATAGAAGAGGAATCCATCGTACTCCTCAAAAACGAAGGGGCACTGCCGCTTTCCCCCGATGCCACCCTTGCTGTGATTGGCGAGTTTGCCGAAAAGCCGCGCTACCAAGGAGGTGGTTCAAGCCACATCAATACCAAGGCTGTCACAAGCGTTATTGATGCCCTGAGCAAGACGAACATCACCTTTGCCTATGCCAAGGGCTTTGAGATTGAGCCTGACAAGGATGCCGCAAGAGCCGCCGCAACGGCTGAGGAACTGACGGAGGAAGCGCTGATGCTCGCCAGCCGTAGCAAGGCAGTGCTTGTCTTTGCGGGGCTTCCCGACAGCTTTGAGAGTGAGGGGTATGACCGCAAGCATCTGCAGCTGCCGCAAAACCAAAACGAGCTTATCAAGAGGCTCTGCGAGGTAAACAGAAACGTAGTCATCGTGCTCCACAACGGTTCCCCCGTGGAGCTTCCGTGGATTTCACAGGTAAATGCGGTGGTGGAAGCATACCTTGGCGGCGAAGCTGTCGGCGAGGCAGTGCTGAATGTGCTCACGGGAAAAGTGAATCCCAGCGGCAAACTGGCGGAAACCTTCCCCCTGCGCCTTGAAGACACGCCGTCATTCCTGAGCTTTGCAAATGATAAAAAGAATGTCTGCTACAGCGAAGGCATCTTCGTGGGCTACCGCTATTACGACACGCGGAAGATGGATGTGCTCTTCCCCTTTGGTCACGGCCTCAGCTATACGACATTCGCCTATGAATCTGTGACGGTCAGCAAAAAATCGCTTTCCGACAAGGACAGCATAGAAGTCACAGTGACGGTAAAAAATACCGGCGCACGGGACGGCAAGGAAATCGTGCAGCTTTACGTAGCGGACAAGACGAACGCAAGCACACGTCCCGTCAAGGAACTCAAAGGCTTTGAGAAGGTCTTCATTCCCGCAGGAGGCTCGGCAACGGTTCGCTTTACGCTCGACAAGCGCAGCTTTGCGTGGTACAACACGGACATACACGACTGGTATGCGGCAACAGGCGACTATGACATCCTCGTGGGAGCTTCAAGCCGCGATATTCGGCTCTCGGAGAGCGTCACATTCAAGACTGATGTCGTGCTCCCCCTGCCTGTCAACGAAGATACCGCAGTGGGCGATTTGCTGCGGGATGAGCGTACCGCCCGGATTATGCAGGACTTTCTCGCGACGCACGGCGATGATGAAGGGGGCGAGTCTTCTAAAGAAGCCATCACAGAAGAGATGGTGGCAGAAATGCTCGACGGTATGCCTCTGCGCGACCTGCTCATGATGGGACGGCACGCTGAAGAAGAAGACCTCGTTAAACTCATGGCGGATTTGCAGGCTGCCGTCAAATAGATTTTATGACGCATATTGCTGCGTCATAAAATTACGCAATGTATCAATTTGATACAATTTTAACTCCGCCTCTGGCTCCAAGGTCAGTAAGGAAACGCTGCAAGGAAAGCTTGATTTCTCACAGAGAGAAAAATCAGCCTTTCCTTGCTTTTTTTATTGTTTTTTCACAAAAAAAGAAAATTGGCACGCAACCTGCTCTATTATTCAGTGTAAGGCAAATGAAGCCTTACGAAAACAAAGATTCTTTGGAGGAATATTATGAACGATGTAACGCTTTTTAACCCATTTTTGGATGATGATTTCGGCTTCTGCCTGCCGAGGGTGTTCAGCCCCAAAGCTACCAGCTTGCCGAAGGTTGATGTGAAAGAGACAAAGGATGCCTATGTGCTTGACATGGATTTGCCGGGCAGCTCCGAGAAGGATGTTGACGTGAACCTCAAAGAGGATGTGCTCACCATTTCTTCCCGCAAGGAAGAGGCAAGCGAAAAGAAGGATGAAGCAGAAAAAGACCGCTGGCTCCTGCGCGAACGCCGCAGCTACAGCTTCTCCCGCAGCTTCACCCTGCCGACGGACGTCAATCAGAACGACATTCGGGCAAGCTTCAAGAACGGCGTGCTGGAAGTGAGGATGCCGCGCAAAGAAGCTGCAAAACCGCAGAAAATTGCTATTGACGTAGCGTAACAAAGAAAAAGCGAGAGCCGCCCTGAAAGGGGCGGCTTTTTATTGACAACGCCCGTTTTTCATTCTATTATATGGCTTATGGATGTCTATGAGCAGATAAATGCGCTGGTGGCTTATGGCCTTACTACTGGATTGTTGGAACAAGAGGATATAGTTTATACACAGAACCGTCTTTTAGAGCTGTTCAAACTCGACGGTTTTGAAAGCGAGGAACAGGCGGCGGCTCTCCCTGTCGTCAAAGTAAAGCAGCTTGAAGGAATATTAAAAAATCTGTTGGATTACGCCGCCGCAAACGGTCTGTTTACCGATGACGGAGTGGTGTACCGGGACCTTTTCGATACAAAGATTATGGGATGCCTTGTGGGGCGCCCTTCCGAAATTGAAGGAAAATTCCTTGCCGAATATAAAAAATCTCCCAAACAGGCTACAGACTGGTTTTACAAGTTCAGCCAGAATACAGATTATATCCGCCGCTACCGCATAGCAAAGGACATTAAATGGAAGACCCGCACTGAGTATGGCGACATAGACATTACGATAAACCTGTCAAAGCCGGAAAAGGATCCAAAAGCCATAGCCGCTGCACGCAATGCTCCGCAGGGAGGCTATCCCGCCTGTCTTTTGTGTAAGGAAAATGTGGGCTATGCAGGACGGGTGAATCATGCCGCGCGTCAGAACCACCGCATCATTCCGCTCAAATTGGCGGGGCAGACATGGGGACTTCAATATTCTCCTTACGTATACTATAACGAGCACTGCATTGTGTTCAGCTTTGACCATGTGCCCATGAAGATTTCTCATGAAACCTTTATCTCGCTCTTTGACTTTGTGCAGATGTTCCCGCATTATACGATTGGAAGCAATGCCGACCTGCCCATCGTGGGTGGCTCAATCCTCAGCCACAACCACTATCAGGGGGGCAACTATGAGTTTGCCATGGCGAGGGCTCCTGTGGAAGAGACCATCGATGTATACGGCTTCAACGATGTAAAATGCGGCATAGTCAAGTGGCCTATGAGCGTAATCCGTCTGAGCGGGCGCAACAGGAACCGCATTGAGCAGCTGGCGGACAAAATTCTGGCGGCGTGGCGCTCGTATACGGACAAGAGCGTCTTTATCTTTGCGGAAACTGATGGCGAGCCGCACAACACTATCACTCCGATTGCGAGAATGCGCAACGGTGATTACGAGCTTGACCTCGTACTGCGCAACAACATCACCACGGAAGAACATCCGCTGGGCGTATTCCACCCCCATGCTGAGCTGCACCACATCAAGAAGGAGAATATCGGTCTCATTGAGGTGATGGGCCTTGCCGTCCTTCCGGCGCGTTTGAAGAAGGAACTGCAGCAGCTTGCTAATGCCATTGTCAAGAATAAGGATTTTTCTTCTGACGAGACGCTTGGCAAACATGCAAAATGGGTGGAGGAATTCCTGCCCAAATATAACCATGTCACAAAGGAAAACATCGGGGATATCCTGCGGGAGGAGACGGGACATGTCTTTGCCCGTGTGCTTGAGGACTCCGGTGTGTTCAAGCGTTCCCCCGAAGGCAAGGACGCGTTCCATAGATTTATCAAGACATTTGCGTAAGGAAAAGATATATGTCTCATTTACAGATTCCGGCTTCCTACAAGCCCTTGTTGCATGAAAAAGAAACAGAGCACGCTATCGTGCTCATCAAGGATTTCTTTCAGCTTTCACTTTCCACCGAGCTGAACCTGACCCGCGTAACGGCTCCGCTCTTTGTTCGCTCGGGATTGGGAATAAATGACGATTTGAATGGGGTTGAGCGCCCTGTTCGTTTCCCGGTGAAAGATATGGACGAGGCTCAGCTGGAGATTGTGCATTCGCTTGCCAAGTGGAAGCGGCTCAAGGTGTCCGAGATGAAGCTGAAACCCGGCTTTGGTATCTACACTGATATGAATGCCATCCGTGCTGATGAGGATTTGGACAACCTGCATTCGCTCTATGTTGACCAGTGGGACTGGGAGCTGTGCATAGACGGGCTTGACAGGACAGTAATGTATTTGAAGTCCGTCGTGGAAAAGATTTATACCTGCCTCAAGCAAACGGAATTCTATATCTACGATAATTACAGCGCGATTGAGCCCATCCTGCCGGAACGCATCACCTTCCTGTACAGCGATGACCTGCAGCGACAGTACCCAGACAAGAGCCCAAAAGAGCGGGAGTACGAGGCTTGCAAGAAATACGGTGCGGTATTCCTCATCGGTATTGGCGGCAAGCTGCCTGACGGTTCGATTCACGACGGGCGTGCGCCTGACTATGATGACTGGATTACTGAGAGCGGTGACGGTCACCGCGGTTTGAACGGAGACCTGCTTGTGTGGAATCCCGTGCTGCAGAATGCCATGGAGCTTTCCTCTATGGGCATCCGCGTTGATGCCGATTCTTTGAAAGCCCAGCTAGAGGAAAAGGGCTGTCCCGAGCGGGCTCAGCTTGCATTCCACAAGCGGCTTCTGAACGGCGAGCTCAGCCAGACGCTTGGCGGAGGTATTGGTCAGAGCAGGCTGTGCATGTACTTCCTGCGCAAGGCCCATATCGGCGAGATACAGGTGAGCACCTGGCCTGAAGATATGGTAGCCGAATGCCGGAAAGTGGGTATCCCCCTTCTGTGAAAAAAACAATCAGTTTTTCCGTCCCCACAGCCTCGCTGTTGAAAGAGCTTCCTGTCCTTGCCGAAAAGGGGGTGACGGAATTTGCTGTGCATGACAAGGCTGTGGCAGGCAATGCCGCCCTCCTGCACGAGATTATACGCTGCGTGGCAGAGCACTGCCCGAATATGTTTATTTCACTGCCTGTCGATGTGCGCCTTGTGACCCGTCAGCTTGTTTCCGCTGCGGCGGATATTTATTGTTCGCTGGAAATCACTCTGTTGGGTACCGAGAAACAGGGCGACAGGGATGCCGTCCTGCTTTTTGACAAGAAGCTCTATGCGGGTAAAGCCGCATTGCTGAATGAGGCAGGGCTTGTCTTTGGCTTTACGATGGGCTGGGGGCAGCAGGCAGGGGACACGTTCAAGCACTTCCGCGACAGGCTGGACTTTGCCATAACGCTTTATCCAAACCACATAGATTTTCCGCAGTTTGAGTTACGGGAGCCTTCGCCAAAGCCGACGGGCATCTATTCTTCTAAAGATATGGATTTTTCCTGCGGCATGGCGTTTGCGTGCCGCAGTTTTTACAGCGCGGGCCGCGCGGTGCCCTGGTTTGCCACTGTGCTCAAGCCTCTCAAGATAACGCCGTCGTCTTTTTTTGCTGACTTTGATGAATGGCAGCAGTGCAATAACTGCTCGTATATCACCGGCTTTGAACCTGACGAAGTTCCTCATCGGGAGCTTGAAAGGATGCAGCTGCATTTCCTTAAAGAGAAGTATGAGGAGAAGCACAAGGAACAGCTCTTCACCGCCGTGTCCGACATGGTCAGACTTAACGGAGCCTTTTCCCGCGTGGTGGCTGAGGGCGAGGAATGCGAGCTTGAAACTTCATACCGCCCCGATGACCTGCTTTCACCTTATGCCGCAGATATTGCAAAGTTCTGCGATACTACCTGTCTGGAGCAGTCATCCGTCAAGGTCTTTGCGGGGAAAGACGGAGTGGATTATATTTCCCGCAATTAGCGTACAAGTTTCAAAATTCTTTATTGACAGCGCTCTTCTCTGATGCTAAGATTGAGTTTAGATAAATTTTAAGAATTTGAAGGAGCTATTCATGGTAAGGGTAAACAATCTGATTGATAACAAGAATATCAAGCAGCTTGATCAAAAAGGACCTTTCATTATCTTTGAGCATCAGAACGATTTGAGCATCGGACCGGGTGAGGCTTCCGATGCCTACTTTATGGCGCAGATGAATGTGCGCAAACGTCAGGCGCTGTGTATGCTGAACAATTCCGCTGTAAAGCTTCAGGCAGGCGCCATGCAGTGGATGTCCGGCAATGTAGAGATGAATGCCAATGTGGGCGGCGTAGGCGGCCTGCTCGGCAAAATGGTCAAGGGCGCGGTGACAGGAGAGTCTGCAGTAAAGCCCGTCTATCGTGGCACTGGCTATGTTATGCTTGAACCGACCTATAACTTCCTCCTGCTCGAAGACGTTGCTTCTTGGGGGCAGGGCATTATGCTTGACGACGGTCTCTTCCTCGCTTGCGAAGAGCAGGTGAAAGAAAGCGTTGTCAGCAGGAAGAATATTTCTTCTGCACTGCTCGGCGGCAAGGGACTGTTTAATCTGGTGCTCTCCGGTTCAGGTACCTGCGTGCTTGAAAGCCCCGTGCCCCGCGAAGAGCTCATTGAATTTGAGCTTGAAAACGATGTGGTAAAAATCGATGGCAATATGGCAATCGCTTGGTCTGCGGGACTACAGTTCACCGTTGAAAAGGCGGGTACCTCGCTTATCGGCTCTGGCTTGAGCGGCGAGGGCTTTGTAAACGTCTACCGCGGCACAGGCAAAATCCTCATGGCTCCAACCATCGCGGGTACCATCCATGACAACAAGCATGGACCTGAGCAGACAAGCGCGAATTCTTCCCACGGCATACTCAACACCGTGAAAAACAGCGTGCTCAACGCATAGAAAATCGTTTACTCGGATGCAATCGGCAGCCTTCCGCAAGGGACTGCCGATTTTTTTGTCGCTTTTGCATACTTCTTGCATAAACAGAGAATATATGTTACTATTTATGGAACCAAAGACGGCCGATTTCTGCGCAATGATGCGTTTACTGCGCGGGATCGGCATTTTTGTTTTTAAGGAGTAAGGACCATAGTATGAAAACTCTTGAAGTAATCTTGGATAAGATTGATTCCTGGATCTGGGGACCGCCCCTCATCGTGCTCATCATGTTTGCGGGCATATTGCTCACCATCTGTACGAAAGGCATACAGTTTAAGAAGCTCGTGCGTGCCTTGAAGTCCATTCTGCATAATCCTAAAAACGGTGAAGGCGAAGTGTCCAGCTTTGGCGCACTGTGTACGGCTCTCTCTGCCACAATCGGTACGGGCAACATCGTGGGCGTGGCAACTGCCATTGCCGCTGGCGGTCCGGGCGCACTTTTCTGGATGTGGCTTGCCGCCCTGTTCGGCATGGCGACCAAGTATGCGGAGTGTATGCTTGCCGTAAAGTACCGCGAGGTAAAGAGCGACGGCCACATACTCGGCGGTCCTTTCCTGACGATTGAGAAGGGTATGGGCAAGAAGTTCATCTGGCTGGCAAAGCTCTTTGCGCTCTTCGCTGTCATGGCGGGCTTGCTGGGCATTGGCACCATGACGCAGATTCACGGCATTACAACCGCCGTCAACAATACCTTTGACCCGCAGAACACGCACGTGCTTTCGCTTTTTGGACAGGATTATTCATATTCAGTCATCGTTTCCGGTCTGATTGTCACGCTGGCGGTGGCGCTCGTCATCATCGGCGGATTGAAGCGCATTTCCTCTGTGGCGCAGGTCGTCGTTCCCTTCATGGCGATTGTCTACGTTGTGCTCGGTGCTTTCGTCATCCTGTTCAACTTTGGCAAGATAGACCTTGCCCTCGAAGAAATCTTCCGCGATGCCTTTGGTGCGCGTGCGCTTGCGGGCGGCATCATCGGTTCCATGATGATTGCCATGCAGAAGGGCGTTGCACGCGGCATCTTCTCTAACGAGGCAGGCCTTGGTTCCGCTCCGATTGCGGCGGCAGCGGCGCAGAATGAGGAGCCCGTGCAGCAGGGACTGGTTTCAATGACGGGGACGTTTATAGATACCATCGTCATCTGTTCTATTACGGGGCTGACCATCGTGATTGCCGGCGAAGGGCTGTGGGGCAGGTACACGGGCATAGAGCTGTCTACGCGGGCATTCCAGAACCTCTATTGCGGCATGTTTGACGGCGGGGCGCCACTTTTGGGAAAATTCGTGCAGTTTGCGCTCATGCTCTGCCTGATTTTCTTTGCCTTTACGACAATCCTTGGCTGGGACTACTACAGCGAGCGCTGCCTTGAATACCTCTGCGGCGGCAATATGACGATTGTTAACGTCTACCGCTGGCTGTACATCGTCGCCGTGTTCATCGGTCCCTACATGACGATTACCGCCGTCTGGACCATAGCGGACATAACGAATGCCCTCATGGCGCTGCCAAACATCATCTCCCTCATCGCTTTGAGCGGCGTGGTGAGGCGGATGACGGATGATTATTTCAGACGCTATCCAAAACTGGATGCTATTGAGGATATTTAATTTTTTGATTTTGGATAAAAAAATAATAGCAAAGTAGTGTCATTCGTAAGCGATTTTGTCAAGTTAAGCACCTAAAAATTTAGGGACTTTT
>ERZ842401.3887-NODE-3887-length-18064-cov-3.495419_pt1 | contig 18064 bp, 15 predicted proteins | sample MGYA00521270_ERZ842401 | MGnify/ENA primary metagenome ERZ842401 (study PRJEB31892, sample SAMEA3878208) | bioreactor metagenome | biome: Moose rumen | place: Sweden | collected 2011-10 | study: EMG produced TPA metagenomics assembly of the PRJEB12797 data set...
TTTTAGAGGTTATCATTAGTGATTAGTGAGGTTGCGGAGATTCCGTGTAAAGCACGGGATGAGGGCCTGCCTGCCGGCAGGCCACAATGAGGGAATCAGGTTGTTTGTTGTTGTTTGTTGGAGGAGACCTGAAGGATGGCATCGGTCAGGTTGCTCCAAAGGTATTTCTTTTTTTCGGTACGGACACCATCGGTCAGGCGCCCGGCCCAATCCTCGGAGAAGAAGCGCGACAGAGCGTCGGCAATGGAGGTGGCATCGGGTTCGACGACGAAGCCCACCTTGCCGTCGGGCACTATCTCGGGCAGCCCGCCCACACGTGTCACAATCATGGGCTTGTCGTAGTTGAAAGCTATCTGTGTGACGCCGCTCTGTGTGGCGCTCTTGTAGGGTTGGGCCACCACGTCGGCGGCGCAGAAGTAGCGGTTCACTTCGTGGTCGGCGATGAATTGGGTGTGCAGTATCACGCGGTCGGCGATGCCAAGTCGGGCGATTTGATCCGTGTAGGGTTGTGGGTCGCCGTAGAACTCGCCGGCCACAATGAGCTTCACGTCCAGTTCTTTGAGACGCCGGTCGGCCATTGCGTCGAGCAGCAGGTCGAGCCCTTTGTAATCGCGAATGAAGCCGAAGAAAAGCGCGTAGCGGCCCGCCGGCTCTATGCCAAGCAGCTTGCAGGCCTGCGTTTTGTCGAGAGGCTGGCTGTAATGGTCGTAGAGGGGATGAGGGCAAAAGGCGCGTTGTTTGCGCTGTTTGGGGTCAAAGAGGTCGGCGTCGGCAAGCACCGAGTGGCTCATGGCCACCATGCCGTCGATGGAGTGCACGAAATAGCGGGCGAACAGACGGTCGCCGATGCGCCGCTCGTGTGGCACAAGGTTGTCGAGGACAGCCACGCGCCTGGTCTCCTTGCTTCTTGCGAGGCGGTTGACTGTCCCCAATGCCGGGGCCATGAAGGGAAGCCAGAACTTGGTGATCAGAAGGTCGGGATTTTGCCGTTTGATGTAGCGGGCGGTTCGGATCCAGTTGAATGGGTTCACGGCGTTGAGACGCCGCACGATGTGCAGGCCTGCGGGAGCCGGCTCGTCGCTGTATTGCGTCTTGCCTGGGAAGAGGAAGGACGGGTACTGCAGGGTGAAGGTGACAATCTCCACGTCGTCGCCCTGTTGCAGGTACTCGTTTGCCAGCCGTTCGTTGAAAGCGGCCAGTCCGCCGCGGTAAGGCCAGGCGGTGCCTAAAATAATCACTCGCATTCTTTGGTGTTTTCTCTTTTTTAAGGTATAACGCGTAAGACGTGGTTATATTATGCAAATGATAATCGGTGCTGACAAATTGTCACAAAAGATTGTTTTGGCATATACGTTGCAATTGGTAGGAACATTGATAAGAGAAAAACGACCGATGAAAAAAATTAAAAGAATGTTCCCCGCTCTCAGTCTGCTGGCGGCGATATGTGTAGGCATTCAGGGTATGGCGCAACAGGTGCTGACGCTCGAAGAGTGCCGCTCCATGGCCTTGAACAACAGCAACACATTGAAAATAGCCGAGGAAAAACGTGCCGGGGCCGAGGACTTGCGCAAGATGTCGCTGAGCCAGTTCTTCCCCAAGGTGTCGGCCAGCGGCGCTTTCATCTGGAACGAGAAGAGCATCTCGCTTTTGAGCGACGAGCAGAAGGATCGTATCAACAATATGGGCACCAGTGCACAGGACATGGTTGCTGATGCTGTGATTGACTATGTTCACGACGCCACCGGCTATTCCAACGCCACCCTGGAGGAGGACTTTCGCAACCGTTTGCACGAGGGGCGCATGGGTTCCGAGCTTAACGGAGTGGGACAGGAGATAACCAATGCCTTGGAGTTCGACCTCACCCAGCTCTATGCCGGCTCCATAACAGTGAGCCAGCCCATCTACTTGGGCGGTAAACTGATTGCAGCCTACAAGGTGTCGAAACTCAACAGCGAGTTGGCAGGCATCGAACTCGATGCCGAGAAGGACAAACTGCAGCAGCAGGTCGATGAGGCTTACTGGCGTGTGGTGTCGGTGAAACACAAACAGCAACTCGCGCAGGAGTACTTCAATCTGCTGCAAAAACTCAGCGACGACGTGACAGCCATGGCCGAGGCCGAGGTCGCTACACAAAGCGATGTGTCCAAAGTGCGCGTCAAGCTCAACGAGGCGCGCATGAACCTCACCAAGGCAAGCACCGGCCTGGCTCTGTCGAAAATGGCTCTCTGCCAGTTGTGTGGGCTTCCGCTCGACAGCAACCCCGATGTGGCTGACATTGACGACAGCCAGATGACGGCCGACGCCAGCATGGGCGACACTATCGACATGCAGGGCGTGCTTGGTCGCCGCCGCGAGTTGCGTAAGCTGCGCATAGCCGACAGTCTGGCACGCGAGGGCGTCAGGGTGGCAGCATCCGGCTTGCAACCCAACATCATGGTTGTCGGCTCCTACGGCGTTTCAAACCCGAATCTCTTCAATGGCTATCAGCAATCGTGGGGTGGCATGTTCTCCGTGGGCGTGGCGGCCAATATCCCGCTGGTCGATGCCGGCGCCTGCTACGCAATCAAGGCGGCCAAGCACAAACGCAAGGAAATTGGCTACCAGATGGCCGAGGCCCAGGAGAAGATTACATTGCAGGTGAACAAACTGAACTTCGAGCTCCAGGTGGCCGAGCGCAAACTCGCCGAGGCGCAGTCAAACGGTGATTATGCTGCCGAAACCCTGCGCATGGCCAACGAATCGTTCAGGGCGGGTGTCATAGGGGCCAGCGACCTCATGGCCGCACAGACATCGTGGCTTTCGGCCCAGGGTGAGATTATCGATGCCGAGATTGAGATGAAGATGGATCGTCTCTATCTGCAGCAGGCCATGGGAATGTAGCCTTCCAACCATTCAGATTATTCATTAAATCACGAAGATAAATCAAGTGTATGAAAAACAGTACAAAAAGTCTATGGATAGGATTAGGGGTGGTGATAGCAGTGGTTCTGATAGTCGCCATGATAGGTCTTTTCGCCATAAGGCCTGAACCCGAGGTTATCATGGGCGAGATTTCTGCAAGCGAGTACCGCGTGGCGAACAAGGTGCCGGGGCGTATCGACACCATTTTTGTGGCCGAAGGCCAGTCGGTCATGATGGGCGACACGCTGGCATACGTGAGCAGCCCCGAGGTCGATGCCAAGATGCAGCAGGCCAAGGCCGCACGCAGCGCCGCCAATGCCCAAAGCGTCAAGGCTCATAACGGCGCCCGCCAGCAACAGATTGCCTCGGCCTACGAGATGTGGCAGAAAGCCCAGGTGGGCGAGGGGATAGCAAAGAAGTCGTATGACCGTGTGCAGGGGCTTTACGAGAAAAACGTGGTCTCGGCTCAGAAACGCGACGAGGTGGAGGCTCAGTACAACGCTGCCGTCGCCACCGCCAACGCCGCAAAACAGCAGTATGAGATGGCTCTCGAAGGCGCACGCGACGAGGACAAACTCGCCGCACAGGCTCTTGTGGCGCAGGCCGCAGGCGCTGTGAGCGAGGTGCAGAGCTATATCGACTCGCGCTACCTCGTGGCCCCCTGCGACGGCGAAGTGGTCGAAATATACCCCAAGCGTGGTGAATTGGTGGGTACCGGCTCGCCTGTGATGAGTGTGCTCGACATGGGCGACGTGTGGTTCACTTTCAGCGTGCGCGAGGATATGCTGCGCGACCTAAAAGTCGGTGCCGAGGTGGACGTGTTCATCCCTGCCCTTGGTGAGCAGACCTACAAGGCTCGCGTCACCCAGGTGAAAGCCATGGCCAGCTATGCCACCTGGCGCGCCACCAAGATGACAGGCCAGTACGACGTAAAGAGTTTCGATGTGAAACTGGTGCCCGTAGAGCCGATTGACGATATGCGACCCGGCATGACGGTGATTGTCAAACAGTGATAAGCTTGCCTATGAAGTCCGCGTTAATGCGTGAATTGCGTCGTATAGCCGCCCGTCCGCGATACCTGGTTTTGCTGACGGTGTGCGTGGTTTTCAGTTATGTGTTTTTCCTCACCCTTATGCGCGAGGGGCAACCCGAGGACCTGCCAATCGCCGTGGTTGACCACGACGGCAGTTACCTCTCCCGCCGCATCTGCCACGAAATCGACGCCACGCAGGGCGTGCGTGTGGTGGCCGTCTACGACAACCACCACCAGGCTCGCACCGCCATGCAACGACAGGAGATTTATGCTTTTCTCGAAATACCTGAAGGCACCTACGCTGATGTGCTCGACTTCAAGGCACCGCACATGGCCCTCTACGCCAACAACAGCTATCTGCTGGCCGGTTCGCTCAGTTACAAGACGCTTGCCACCATGGGTAAGCTGTCCACTGCCGCCGTGCAGCGCGAGGTGCTACGAAAAAAAGGCCTCGACGAGGAGCGTATTATGGGGCTCATCCAGCCTGTCGAACTCGACACGCACCTCATCAGCAACCCCATGGCCAACTACCAGCCCTACGTGCTGACCACCATCCTGCCGGGCATGGTGGCTCTCATGGCTATGCTGCTCACCATCTATGAGATAGGACGCGAACGCAAAGAACGTTCGTTGCGCGAGTGGCTGCAGTCGGGCCGCAACACGCTCGGCGCGCTTCTTGGCAAACTGCTGCCCTACACTTTCTGGTTTTCGCTGCTTGTGGTGTTGGGCAACATCGTTTTCTTCGGTCCGGGCGGCTTTGTGCTGCTTGGCAATTTTTGGTGGCTTGTGCTGGCTGCGGTGCTGCTGGTCTTTGCGGCCCAGTCGATGGGGCTGTTCCTCGCCGCTGTCATTCCGCAGCAGCACATGTCGGTCAGCATCGGGGCAATCTATGGGGCACTCTCTTTCTCGATGTCGGGCTTCTCCTATCCGGCCGACGCTATGCCGGCGCCTCTGCAGGCATTGGCCAACATCTTCCCTTTGCGACACTACTACCTGACCTACAGCGATGTGGCAATGTTCGGCACAGGCTTCGACCACATTTGGCCGCACTTTGTGATGCAGCTCCTTATGCTGGTTCCCGGACTTGTGGGCGGCCTGCTTTTGCAACGTCAGTCGGCCGACGAGGCGCAGGGGCTCCTGGATGATGAAGAGCCGCTGGCCGACGAAACCGCTGCCAATGTGAAGCTTATCGACCCGCGCGACCTTCCAAACACACCACTGCGCCGGCGCGTCGTGGGCTTTCTGAAGGATGTGTGGGATGTCTTCACCATCGAGCTGCACAGTATTTTCACCGACGGTGGCGTGATGGTCATCTTCTTTGTCGCCACGCTTTTATATCCGTTTATTTTTGCTGCAATCTACAAGAACGAGCAGGTGCGGGACGTGCCGGTGGCCGTTGTCGACCGCTCGTGCAGCGCCGACAGCCAGCGTTTCGCCCATAAATTTGACGCCACACCCGAAGTCAATGTGGCCTACCGCTGTGCCACGCTTGCCGAGGCCGAGCGGCTTATGCAAGACCGCAAAATCCACGGCATCCTTTATTTCCCGTCCGATTACGGCTCTCGCATAGCCAATATCGAGACGGCGCGTGCCTGCCTCTTTTGCGACATGAGCAGTTTCCTCTACTATCGCAGTGTCTATTCGGGAGCCAGCGCGGTGCTGGTCGACGAGATGCACGATGTTCAGATCGCCCGCTATTCGCAGACTGGCATCACCGGCGAGCAGGCCCGCGAACTGGTCTCGCCGCTGGGCTACGACGATGTGAAGCTCTATTCGCCGGCTGGCGGCTTCACGTCGTTCCTTGTGCCGGCGCTGCTGGTGCTGGTGCTGCACCAAACCATGTTCCTTGGCGTCGGCAGCCTTTTCGGCACCAAGCGCGAGGGTGGCCGTGCGGTGGCTCGTATTCCGCTGCACCTGCGTCATGGCCACATCCACCGAGTGGCTATGGGTCGGGCACTGGCCTACATAATGATCTATGTCCCGCTCTGTGCCGTCGACCTGGTGCTGTTGCCACGACTGTTGGGTCTGCCGCATATCGGCACCATCAACACCCTTGTGCTTTTCCTTTTACCGTTCCTGCTGGCCACTGTTTTCTTCAGCATGACGATGGGGGCTTTTGTGCGCGAGCGTGACACCGGCATAATGTGCAGCATGTTTTTCAGCGTCATACTGCTTTTCCTGTCCGGTGCCATTTGGCCGCAATGCAACATGCCGCGTTTCTGGCGCGCTTTTTCCTACCTTTTCCCGGCAACACCGGGCATACAGGGGTTCATCGGCATAAATTCAATGGCAGCCAACCTCGTCGGCGTGAAACCCTACTATCTGCTGCTATGGGTGCAGACGGGAGTATATTTCCTCACCACCTGTGCCTCGCTGCGCATTGCCGTGCGACGGGACGACCGAGCTACTACTGTCAACGATTAGTTTTGAATGGTCGGAGCGCGTCACGGCCATTCAATGCAGACATGCATCACTGGCGTACAGACACACGAAATTGGACAACAAAAGTGTCTGTCGCCTTTTTTTTGTATTTTTGCAGGCTGAAATGTGATGGGTCGGTACCATGAAGGTTTGCTGAACGGGTGCCGGAAAATGTGGTAGCGACAGGGTTACGGTGTCTCCAAAGTGTAATAAAACAAATCAATACAAGATGAAGAATTACAGATTGAAAAGGGCAGTTTGCTGCCTGGTTATGACGTTGTTGACTTTTTTCAACTGCGGATGCGGAAAAGACGATACGTCGTCGACTTATTTTCCAACAACGACGGTCACCACAGGTGATACCCAACAGGCACCTGGTGCACTCAGCGGCTCGTTTTCTGTCAGTGGTACGCGCAAGGTCCTTTTTTCGATGGGTAATCTGCAGTACTCGGCTTCGGGTAGTCACAGTGTGGCCGACAACCGCACACTTCCTGGCACATGGCGTTTTGCGGAGCATCAGTATGACTATGTTGGTCAGGCGAATACGATGATTTCATCGTCGTATATGGGCTGGATTGACCTCTTCGGATTCGGCACGTCGGGCTGGAACAGCGGCGCTTACGCCTACCAGCCATACGACGCAAGTTGGGAAGATTACGACTATTGCAGTGCAAACTTGGCGGGAAATTATGAGAACGCCGACTGGGGCATATATAACGCTATATCGAACGGCGGTGACCTGCCAGGTAGATGGCGCACACTGACCAAGGACGAGTGGGACTACCTCCTTTACAGACGTACCAACGCTACGAACAAAGTGGGACACGCCACGGTGAACGGGATGCAGGGCATCGTTATCTTGCCTGACGACTGGCGGCTCCCGTCGAGCTGCACATTCACGCCCGACAACTATGACTACTCATACTACTATGGCGAATATCGTGGTTTTTACTACACGAACACATACAGCGTCACGCAGTGGGACGATATGGAGTCGCGCGGTGCCGTATTCCTGCCCGCTGCGGGACAGCGTGAGGGCTCTGATGTCAGAAATGTCGGGCAGTATGGCTATTATTGGACTGCTACCGGCTATAGTTCAGATATTGCCTACGACTTGTATTTCAACGATGTGCGAACCACAGGCTCTTCCTACCGTTGTATAGGCCTGTCGGTGCGCCTGGTGAAGGATGTGACCGGGGCAAAATAAGATGCAGAAAGCAGAATGTAGAATGCAGAATGAACTTCTTGTGGAATAAATAAAACTGTGTGTGAGATGACGATTGTGCAACGGTCAGAGTTCCCGGTCTTGCAGAGGCGTGTTTACGGACACCCTTTGATATACCTCGACAACGCAGCGACTACGCAGAAGCCGCAGTCGGTTATCGACTGTCTCGTGGATTACTACACGACGCTGAACAGCAATATACATCGAGGGACGCACTATCTCGCCACTGCCGCGACGGAGCGGTTTGAGGAGGTGAGGCGCAAGGTGCGCTCGTTCATCAACGCCGCCGACGACGGCGAGGTGGTGTTCACACGTGGCACCACCGAGTCGATAAACCTGGTGGCCTCATCGTTTGCCGAGCGTTATCTGGGCGAGGGCGACAATGTGGTGGTATCGGCAATGGAGCACCATTCAAACATGGTGCCTTGGCAGATGGCCTGCCAGCGGCATGGTGCGTCGATACGCTACATCCCCTTCAGCGACACAGGAGAGTTGGATATGGAGGTCTGCTCCCAGCTTATCGACAGCCGTACGCGTATTGTGGCAGTGACTCATGTGTCGAACACGCTGGGTACCATAAATCCGGTGGCGGACATAATAGCGATGGCTCATAGCCGCGGAGTGCCGGTGCTGGTCGACGGGGCACAGGCGGTGGCTCACCTGCCGGTCGACATGCAGGCCCTCGACTGCGACTTCTACTGCTTTTCAGGTCACAAGATGTACGCACCGATGGGTGTGGGTGTGATGTACGGCAAACGCCGCTGGCTCGACGAGATGCCACCCTACCAGGGTGGGGGAGAGATGATCAAGGAGGTCACGCTCGAAGGTACCACGTACAACGAACTTCCATTCAAGTTCGAGGCCGGCACGCCCAGTGTGGGCGACGTGCTGGGGTTGGGCACTGCCATCGACTTCATGCTGTCGATAGGTGTCGAGAACATCGGACGGCACGAATCCGACCTGCACGACTATGCCGTGCGGCTTATGGAGTCGGTGCCTGGCATACGCTTTGTGGGCAGGGCGCAGCATAAGGCTGCCGTCATTTCGTTCCTCATGGGGGACGCCCACCCTTACGACGTGGGTACATTGCTCGACAAACTGGGCGTGGCGGTGCGCACTGGCCACCACTGCACTCAGCCTGTCATGGACCGCTATGGCATACAGGGTACCGTACGCGCCTCGTTTGCCGTCTACAACACCCGTGACGAGGTTGAGCAGTTTGTTAATGCACTGAAGAGGATCGCCCCAATAGTGATTAGTGATTAGACGGTAGATGCTTGAAACCCTGCATATAGAGAATTATGCCTTGATACGCGAGACGGATATTTCATTCGGCAGCGGTTTCACGGCCATAACGGGAGAAACGGGTGCCGGAAAGTCGATACTGCTTGGTGCACTTGCCCTTGTGCTGGGCCAACGCGCCGACACATCGGCCCTGCACGACACAACGCGCAAGTGTGTTGTCGAGGCGCGGTTCAACATCGAGGGACTTGGATTGGAACCGCTGTTCGAAGAACGCGACATCGACTATGACGAGAGTCTCATCCTGCGGCGCGAGATTCTGCCAAGCGCCAAATCGCGGGCGTTTGTGAACGACACGCCTGTCACGCTACCAGTGCTGAAAGAGGTGGCGGCGCGGCTCGTCGACATCCACTCGCAGCACGAGACGCTCACACTTGCCGAGGCTGCCTTTCAAACACGGCTGCTCGACAGTCTCGGTGGTGGTGCGCCAACGTTGGCCGAATACGAAAAAGCCTATAAGGACTACTGCTCGCTAAAGCGCCGGCTTGAGAACCTCACAGCTGCCGACGCGCAGGCCAAACGCGACCTTGACTACAACCGCTTCCTCTTCGACGAACTGCAGAAAGCAAACCTCATCGCCGACGAACAAGAGGAACTGGAACGCGAAGCGCAACTGATGGAGCACACCGAGGCCATAAAGCAAACGCTCTCGGCTGCCATACAAAGCTGTTCCTCGGACGAGGATTCGGCCTTGTCGCGTCTCTCGTCGGCCAAGTCGCAGCTCTCGAAAATCGTGTCGCTCCATCCCGACCTTGAAGAGCTTTTCAAGCGGCTGGAGTCGGCCACCATAGAACTTAACGATATCATGAGCGGCATCGAGTCGGTCGACGAAAGTCTGGTTTTCTCGGCCGAGAGACAGTCGCAACTCAACGACCGCCTCGACATCATCTACCGTCTGCAGAAGAAACACGGTGTGGATACAGTGTCGGGTCTGATTGAGATTGCAGACCGGTTGGACAGTGCCATCCAGGCGGCAGCCGACATGGACGAGCAGATACGCGAGGCCATGGAGTCCGTGGATGCTGCCTATTCAAAACTTCAGTCGGTTGCGGCAAAATTAACCGCTCTGCGGCGCAGGTCGGCTACATTCGTTGAGCAACAGATTCTGCCCACCCTGGCATCGCTCGGCATGAAGGAGGCGCGGCTGGAGGTGCGCATCGTGCCTGCCAAGGAGTATGGCCCGATGGGAGGCGACGAGGTGACATTCCTGTTCAGTGGCAACAAGGGTGCGGAACCGCGCGAGATAGGCAAAGTGGCATCGGGTGGCGAACTCTCGCGCCTGATGCTTGCCCTAAAGTCGCTTATTTCGCAGGCCACGCTGCTGCCAACAATAATTTTTGACGAAATCGACACTGGCGTGTCGGGCGACGTGGCGGTGCAGGTGGGTTCAATCCTGAAGAGCATGTCGGGCAGGATGCAGGTGATAGCCATCACGCACCTGCCGCAGATAGCCGCTACCGCCGCCGCACAGCTGAAAGTCTACAAACAGACTGACGGCGACGACCAGCGACGCACCGCCTCGCACATAAAGCAACTCAGCACAGAGGAGCGCGTGCACGAGGTGGCCGTCATGCTCTCGTCCGACCCGCCCACAGCTGCCGCCATGCAAACCGCCCGCGAGTTGATGGGATTATAAAACCGGCCTGCCTGCCGGCACGGCCACAGACTGCTATGAAATACCTTCTGTTTTCTCTTTTTCTGCTGCTTGTAGGTTGTGGGATGGCCGGCGAACCCGGAACCACCGGACTCTCCGGAAAATCCGGGGTATCCGACACCCCCAGCACCCCCGAAGACACAGTCCGCCAACATCCCGTTGATGAGTCTTCGTTGCCAAAGGACTATTTCGCGCATCCGATGAAGCTTCCTGTCTCGCTCTCGGCCTCGTTTGCCGAAATAAGACCCAATCATTTCCACGGCGGCATCGACCTGCGCGTGGGTGGCAAGGTGGGCGAGCCGGTCTACGCTGCCGCCGAGGGCTATGTGTCGCGCATAAAGGTCTCACCATGGGGTGGGGGCAAACACGTCTACATCACTCATCCCAACGGCTTCCGAACGGTGTATATGCATCTCGACCACTACGCCGGCGAACTGGCCCAATTGGTCGAGTCATACCAGTATTCGCATCGTGTTTTTGCCTTCGACATCGACTTGCCTGCCGACTCGATTAGCGTGGAAAAAGGACAGTTGATAGGCTATGCCGGCAACACCGGCTCGTCGGGCGGACCTCATCTGCACTACGAAATACGGTTTGCCGACAACGACCAGCCCATCAACCCTTTCTATTTCGGCCTCGACTTTACCGACCCGGTACCGCCTACCATCGTCAATGTCAAGCTCTATCCGGCCGGGCCTGCCACCATGATCGACGGGGCTGCGCAAGAGTGGTTCCAGACTTCGCGGCGAAAGGTCGGCAAGCAATATCTTACCACCACGGCCGACTCGGTGTCTGTAGCCGGACGTTTCTATGCCGGCATATACACCTACGATGTTTCCGAGCCGTCGAAAGGGCGCAACGGCGTGGAGCGTGTTGAGTTGTATGTCGATGGCAGCATCCACTCCGTTTATTCTGTCCCGACCTACATATATGAGGAAACACGCTCCATCAACGCCCATATCGATTATGCACAATACTTGAAAAGCAAAGAGTACTATATTCTCAGCCGCCAGTTGCCAGGCGTCCGCTATCCGAAGGTTGTGGCCGCCCGCGACAGTGGCTACATCTGCTTCAACGACAGTGCGCTCCACACTCTCGAATATCGTGTGTTCGACTACAAGGGCAATTGCACCAAACGCACCTTGAGTGTGCGCTCGCTGCCTGCCAACCAAACGGAACACACAAGCCTGCCGGCAGTCGGGAATCTCGAGGACAAGGCAATGAGTGTAGACTTCAGACGCGCGTTCACTATCGACAGCGCCGGTTTCCGTGCGGAGATGAAGCCACACACGCTTTATGCCGATGACAATATGGTGTTCCGGGTGTCGTCACGCGGGGCCGGCTTTTTCGGCAGCCGCTACACTGTCTACCCCTCGCGCCACAACCTGCCCCCCAACATTCCATACAACATCCAGCTGCCATTGCCGAAAGGGACACGTATACCCGCTTCCAAATTCCTGATAGTGGCACTCAATGGAAAAAAAGCGAGTGCCGTGGCCACGCGTATCGACGGTGGGGTGTTGTGCGCCGAGGTGAAAACCTTTGGCACCTTCACCGTGGCTGCCGACACTGTGGCGCCGGATGTCAAGCCGTCGAATTTCGCACCCTCTGCAGCCGTGACCGCCAAGGAGCTGCGGCTGAAAGTCACCGACAACCTTGCCGGCATCGACACCTACAACTGCTACCTCGACGGCAGATGGATACTCGCCGAGTACGACCCGAAGAACAACGCCCTCATCATCGATGCCAAACGGCTGAAGAAGGGTGTGCATGAGTTGAAAGTGGAAGTCAGCGACGCTGTGGGCAACAACGCACAGAAGAAGTGGACAGTAACTCGTTAACCCGCGCCATGCTCGTATTTCTCACCGGCTACATGTACAGCGGCAAGACCACAGTGGCACGCCAACTGTCGGAGCGACTTGCCGAAAACCACGGATTCGACACGCGGTGGACCGACACCGACCAGGAGGTCGAAAACCGCTACCACGTCACCGTGTCCGACTGTTTCCGGCGCTATGGCGAGGCGATGTTCCGCAAACTAGAAACCGATGTCCTCCGCTCGATATCAGCCCAACAGGGCAGGTCTGTCACCATTGTGGCCACAGGCGGCGGCACCCCATGTCACGATAGAAACATGCAGTGGATGCGCGACCACGGACTGACCGTCTACCTCAAGCTGCCCGTTGGACAAACGCTCGCAAGGATGGCTGTTTCGCGCAAGCCGCGACCCACTATAATTGCCTTGAAGCCAGCTGAACGCGAAGCTTTTGTGCGCGGGCAGGTGGCCGTGCGCGAACCTGTCTACGAACAAGCCCACCTCACCATCGATGCCTCCAATCCCGACATCGATGCACTTGCCGATGCGGTAGTCGCGCACTACAACGCTCTTCACAGCGATTGTTTATAAATTCAATGCCACTGTTTTTCGAAAAAATGGTATATTTGCATTGTTGCAAGTCGATGACAAAGTACGCAAACAGTTAATTCACAAATAAATGAGTACATTAAAAGGACGTAACCTGATTTCCATCACCGATTTCTCGAAAGACGAGTATATCGAAGTGCTGGACATCGCCGAGGAGTTTGAGAAAAACCCGAAGCAGAAAATCCTTAGTGACAAAGTGGTGGCAACGCTTTTCTTCGAGCCGTCCACCCGCACCCGTCTTAGTTTCGAAAGTGCGGCGAACCAGCTTGGCGCCCGCATCATCGGGTTCAGCGACCCGGGCGGCACCAGTGTGCAGAAGGGCGAGTCGCTGCACGACACCATCGTCATGGTGAGCAGCTACGCCGACCTTATAGTCATGCGCAACCCCAAAGAGGGCAGCTCACGCTATGCCAGCGAGGTGTCAACCGTGCCGGTTATCAACGCCGGCGACGGTGCCAACCAGCATCCCACGCAGTGCATGCTTGACCTCTATTCCATCCGCAAAACCCAGGGCCGACTCGACAACCTCAACATCGCATGTGTGGGTGACCTGAAATACGGACGCACGGTCCATTCGCTCGTGCAGGCAATGTGCAACTTCAACGCCACCTTCCACTTGGTCTCACCGCAGGAACTGAAACTGCCCAGCTCGGTGAAGATGAGCGTCAAGAACGCCGGTTTGAAATATTATCAATACACCGACATCAAGGACGTCATCCCCGTGGCCGACATCATCTATATGACCCGTGTGCAGCGCGAGCGTTTCCCCGACCCGCTCGAATATGAGCGCGTGAAGGACAGCTGCATCCTCACCGCAGAGATGCTCAAGGGCTGCAAGGACAACATGCGTGTGCTCCACCCGCTGCCGCGTGTAAACGAAATCACCGTCGACGTCGATAAGACCCCCTACGCCTACTATTTCCGGCAGGCTCAGAACGGCGTCTACGTGCGCCAGGCTCTCATGGCTGCCATTCTTGGCGTCAGGTAAACGACAATGCTTGAATGAACGACTGTTTGAGTAAGAATTGGATATTTGGATGAATGGATAATTGGACAATCATCAATGCGGCCCTCATCCCGTCCCCGTGTCAAGCACGGGGTGAGGTGACACGGAATCTCCGCAATCTCAATCCAAAACTCCAAAAATCCCAATATCCCATTGTCGAATCACTAATCACTAATCACTAATCACTTGTCGAATCACTAATCACCAATATCATGGATACAAAGAAAGAACTTGTCGTGCCACGCATCGAGAACGGAACGGTTATTGACCATATCCCCACCGGCGTGGTTTACCAGGTTGTACGCATCCTCGGCCTGGAAAAATATGAGGACGAGGTGCTTATAGGCAACTACCTCAGCAGCCAGAAGTTCATACGCAAGGGCATTATAAAGGTGAAAAACAAATACTTCACCAAGGAGGAGTTGAGCAAGATAGCACTCGTGGCGCCGATGGCCAGTATTATCAGCATCAAAAACTACGAGGTGGTTGAAAAGCTGGAAGCCGAGATTCCCGACCATATTGAGAATTTCATCAAGTGCATGAACCCGATGTGCATCACCAACTACGAAAAGATAGCCACCAGGTTCGACGTGGTTGACAAGGAGAACCTGAAACTCCGCTGCCACTATTGCGAGAAATTCACCACCAAGGAGACCATCCGTTTCTGTGAATAACCGCCACCGCCATGAAACGCTACCTTATAATCCTGCTCTCAATCACGTTGCTGTTGGTCCTTGCCGCGCTTGTGCCGATGTGGACCGGCGATGCACGCTACCAGTGCGTCATGCCGTTCATACCGCTCTACTTTGCCCTAGTCACTGGTGTCGAACACTGGGCTGTGGTCGAGAGCATGAATAAGTCGCCGCGCACTTTTGTCAAGAACTTCCTGGGCATCACCGTCGGCGTGCTTTTCGTCCACTTGGTGGTGATGTCGCTGTGGATGTTCACCCATGCTCGCGAGGCCAAGTGGTTCGCCGTTGCTTTCTGCGTTTGCTATGTGGTTTACCTCGTTCTCGAGACCGCTGCCTTGGCGCTGCTTGTACGCAACGCGGGCAAGAAAAACAAAGAGATTGAAAAAAAATCCGCCGAATAAAAAAAAGATTGTATCTTTGCACTCGCTTTCGCGAGGATGCGAAGCTGGTCCCTTAGCTCAGTCGGTTAGAGCAACTGACTCATAATCAGTGGGTCCTTGGTTCGAGCCCAAGAGGGACCACAACTACAAGCGGAACTCTGCGGTTCCGCTTTTTTTAGGTAATCAACCTGATTGAACGGTCGCCAAAGACCATACAAGCAAAAAAACGCCCGGAATGGGACGCCTAATGGCCATAGACTACGGTAAAAAACGCACGGGGCTCGCCGTCACCGACCCCGAGCGCATTATAGCCACCGGCCTCACCACCGTCGAGACTACAAGATTGATACCGTTCATTGCCGACTACTGTGGCCGCGAGGCGGTCGATGCATTTGTCGTGGGAGAGCCTAAACAGATGGACAACACTCCCTCCGAGTCGGCGCGGTTCATCGCCCCCTTTCTTAAAGAGCTTGCAATGAAGTTCCCCGACAAGGAAATCCACCGGATGGACGAGCGTTTCACGTCGAAAATTGCTTTCCAGTCGATGATTGACGGTGGACTGGGTATGAAACGCCGTCGCGACAAGGCTCTAATCGACACCATAAGCGCCACACTGATTTTACAAAATTACATGCAACTCAGCTCCAACAAACAATGATTTACCCAATAGTGGGCTATGGCAGCCCGATACTCCGCAAGACGGCGCAGCCTATAACCGCCGACTACCAGAACCTCAAGCAGCTTGTGTCCGACATGTTCGAGACTATGTACGCCGCCGATGGCGTGGGATTGGCCGCCCCGCAGATAGGCCTCTCCATTCGAGTGGTGGTCATTGGCTACCCGCCCTACGACGAGAAGAGCAAGACATACGGCGACACCCCCATTGAACATACCCTCATAAATCCCGAAATCATCGAAGCCGTCGGCGAGAAGCAGTATTACAACGAGGGTTGCCTCAGCATACCCGATGTGCACGAGGACGTGCTACGGCCCGAAGGCATCGTGATGCATTGGTTCGACGCTGATTGGGTCGAGCATACCGAGGAAATCCACGGTATGTTCGCACGCGTCGCGCAACACGAAATCGACCACCTTGAAGGCAAGGTGTTCACTGACCGGTTGAGTTCGCTCCGCCGCACCATGATTAAACGCAAGCTCAACGATGTGGCCGCCGGCAAAGTGCGCACGCTTTACCGCATGAAACGCTAAAACGCTAAAAATCATAAAGAACTACAATTAAATCTAACCCTACGTCATGAAAAAGAAAACGCTCTATACCATATCCGCCATTCTGTTTATCGTTGGCATGGCATTGATTTTCCTGGTGGCCACCGGCACCCTGCAGAGGTGCAGCAGCGACGGCAATCCCCGCGACAAAGCCGCCGCTGTGATTGATGCTTTCGAAAAGAGCCACGACCCGCTCGGTATCGACTATGCCCGCAACCGTGCCTCGGCTGACACCATCATCGGTTACTATAACGAATTCGCCAACAACTACCCCGACGACTCACTCGCGCCGGCGTGCCTCCACAAAGCCGCCAATATTTCCTGTCTTATTGGTGACTTCGACAATGCCGTTGTCTATGCAAAGAAGGTTGTGGACGGCTATGTCGGCTATGAAGCCATGGACGACTGTATCCTCACCCTTGCCAAGTCGTACGAGCTGGGCGAGCGCACCGACGACGCAAAAGCCGCCTACCAGCTCTTCATCGACACTTACCCCGACCACCCTCTTACAGAGGATCTTAAGCGCACCATCCAACTGCTCGACATGGGGGCCGTCACCCCCGAAGAGCAGCTTGCAGCCATCCTCGCCGACAAGTAGTCTGCCACGGCTATGCGCTGTTTGCAATGCGTACGCTCCACAACCCTGTGTAGCGGAGTGTGCGATTTGTGTTTTGTCGAGAGAAAAGCGCGTTTTGTCGATTTTTTGCTGTAAATATAAAATAAGGTGTACCTTTGCATTCGAATTTTGTTAAAAAAATTAACATAACACTTTGTCAAAGCGTACACTATCATACAGAGCGTTCTGCGACTGGGTTACGTTGCTGAACAGATTTTACTACCCTGAACACAGTTATGACGGCCTTGAACGGATACCGTCCGACGGGCATCCGGTGGTCATGGTGGGCAACCACCAAAACTGCATGATGGACCCGCTCAACGTCGAAGTGGCGTTGCGCGACCGCAAAGCCTACTGCCTGGTACGCGGCGACATCTTCAGGGTGAACAAATATTTCACCAAATTCCTGCATTGGCTTGGGCTTTTGCCGGTCAACAGGCTGAACTTTGAGGGTCTGCAAGGCAACGGCAATGTGCGCGAGGCCAACAAGTCAACTTTCAAGGAGGCGTGCAAATGGCTTATACAGGGCAACACCTTGATTCTTTTCCCCGAAGCCGGCCACCAGAACAAACGCTGGTTGGGCTATTTCTCGCTGGGTTATCTGAACCTTGCGTTTGAGGCCGCAGAAGAAGGCAAATTCGAAAAGGAAGTCTATGTGATGCCTTTTGCCCACCACTATGGCAACTATTTCCATGCGCGCTATGGCTTCGCGCTGAAATATGGCGAGCCTATTGCCTTGTCGCCTTTCTACGAACTGTATCGCACAAAGCCGCGCACGGCAATGCGCGAGGTGAACGCTCTGGTCGAGAAGCAGATAGGCGACCTGATGCTCAACATACGCGACCTTGACCACTACGCCGCCATCGATGCATTGCGCAACTCTCGCACAGGACGCGACTTCGCCATCCGTCACGCTTTCAACCCCGACCATATTGCCGAGAAGCTGGAGGCCGACAAACTCCTGGTGGCGATGCTGCCCACAGAGAGCAAAGCGTTGGACGAACTGGAAGTTGTTGAGCGCGAGTGTTTCGAACTGGGCATGCGCGACTGGGTGCTTGCACGGCGACCGTCGGCGGCCAATCTGTCGGGACGTGTTGCGCTGCTTGCGTTCGGAGCGTTTTCCGGCGTATTCGCCGGGAGCTACGAGCCCGCAGACACTCCGACCCAAGGCTACTGCGGCCC
>ERZ842401.3888-NODE-3888-length-18063-cov-5.812139_pt1 | contig 18063 bp, 15 predicted proteins | sample MGYA00521270_ERZ842401 | MGnify/ENA primary metagenome ERZ842401 (study PRJEB31892, sample SAMEA3878208) | bioreactor metagenome | biome: Moose rumen | place: Sweden | collected 2011-10 | study: EMG produced TPA metagenomics assembly of the PRJEB12797 data set...
TTTCCCTACACGACGCTCTTCCGATCTTAGCGGTTGTCGAAGGCGGCTTTTGCCCCCTCCTGTTTTTTGAATTCTTCTAATCGCTTGGCTTTGTCCTCAGCCTTCACGACACCCATCATCTCCAGATATTCGCCGTGCACATTCTTCGGGCTTCCCTCCGCGCGGATTCGGCCATCATCAATCCAAATGCTCCGCTCGCAGATTTCTTCGATTTGACCGAGCGAGTGCGAGACAATGACAATCGTTGTTCCCGCCGCCTTGATTTCTTTGAGGCGATTGAAACACTTCTGCTGGAAAGCGGCGTCCCCCACAGCGAGGATTTCATCAATCAAAAGAATGTCCGCATCAACATTGATTGCGACGGCAAAGGCAAGGCGCATGTACATTCCCGAAGAATAGGTGCGCACGGGATTGTCGATGAATTCTTCGAGTTCAGAAAAAGCGATAATATCCGCGATTTTTTGGTCGATTTCCTTTTTGTTGAGACCGAAGATTGCCGCGTTTGTATAAATATTCTCGCGACCGCTCATATCGGGGTGAAAGCCTGCCCCTAATTCAATGAGCGCCGAGACACGCCCGACCATTTCGATTGAGCCTGAATCCGGATACATGATTTTGGTGAGCAGTTTGAGCGTGGTACTCTTTCCGCAGCCGTTATGCCCCACGAGACCGATTCCCTCGCCCTTTTTCACGCTAAAGCCGATTCCTTTGAGGACGGTGCGCTTTTCGTAGCGGTTTCGCTTCCAAAACAGCACTTTTTCTTTGAGATAATTGCTTTTGTCAAAAAAAACTTTGAAGGATTTCGTTATGTCTTTTACTTCGATGGCATTCTCTTCGTTCATTGCCTTCCCCTTCTACAGATTTTCCGCGAATCCCCGCTGAAGCCGAGAAAACACAAGCTCGCCAAAAACGAGGAAGAACACGCCCATTCCCACAGCCACGCCGAGCGTTTTGAGGTCAGGAATTTGCTTGTAATATAAAATATCCCGATAGGAATCAAGGACATGAGCCATAGGGTTGAGGTTCCAGAACGGCATGAATTTTTCCGGAATTGTTACGGTTTTTGCGGAAAACATGACTGGCGAAAGGAACTGCCACGCCATAGTGAGAATTCCGAGAATATGGGCAACATCGCGCACATATACCGTAATCGCCGAGAAAAAGAGCGTAAGCCCCAAAGCAAGGATATACTCGACAAGCATGATGACGGGGAGATACAACAGGGCGACAAAATTGACACCGTGCCGCGTGAAAATAATAACCGCAAAAATTACCACAAAGGTATAGAGCATGTTGACAAACTGGCTCGTGACGAAAGAAATAGGAACGACCTCACGGGGAAAGTAGATTTTCTGCACGAGGTTTCCGTATATGGAAATACAATTCGCGCCACCCGAAACGCAACTGCTCATGAAAATCCACGGAACGAGTGCCACGAACAAAAAAAGATAATATTTTTCGATTTGCTGCCGCATCAAAATGGAAAAAACGAATGTATATACAACGAGCTGAAGCAAGGGATTCAAGAAAGTCCACATAAAGCCCAAAACAGAGCCTTTGTAACGCCCCCGCAGCTCCTTGTGAACCAGTGAAAAAATCATTTGCCGGTATTTATAAATATCAGAAAACAAAGTCAGCATTTTTTCATTATAGCATAATTTTTTTTTATTGTATATAATGGCGTATCAACATTTTTTTGGGACTATCATGGCAGCATACGATTACCTTATTGTCGGCTCAGGCCTGTTCGGCTCAACATTCGCATATCTTGCAACAAAGGCGGGCAAAAAATGCCTTGTCATCGACAAGCGAAGCCATCTCGGCGGAAACATCTACTGCGAGAACACCGAAGGAATCAATGTGCACAAGTATGGGGCGCACATTTTCCACACATCAAACAAGCAGGTCTGGGATTTCGTCAATTCTTTCGTTCCCTTCAACCGCTACACGAACGCTCCCGTCGCACAGTATCAAGGAAAATTGTACAATCTTCCATTTAATATGAACACATTCTATCAAATGTGGGGAGTGACAACGCCAAAAGAAGCCGAGGCAAAAATCAACGAGCAAAAAAAAGAAGCAATCGCCGCACTGGGCGGGCGCGAACCGGCAAACCTAGAAGAACAGGCGCTCACGCTCGTCGGAAAGGACATCTACGAAAAACTCATCAAAGGCTACACCGAAAAGCAGTGGGGACGCGCCTGCTCCGAACTCCCCGCATTCATCATCAAACGGCTTCCCGTTCGTCTCACATTTGACAACAATTATTTCAACGATGCGTATCAGGGAATCCCGATTGGCGGTTACAACAAACTAATCGAAGGCTTGCTCAAAGGAATCCACACCGAAACGAACGCGGATTTTTTTGCCGACAGAACCAAATGGGAGCAGATGGCAGAAAAAATCGTCTTCACGGGAAAAATCGACGAATTCTATCAGTACAAATTCGGAAAACTCGAATACCGCACGGTCAGATTTGAAACAGAAACGCTAAACGAGCAGAATCACCAGGGAAATGCCGTCATAAATTACACGGAGGCAAGCGTTCCCTTCACCCGGATTATCGAGCACAAGCACTTTGAGCCGGAAAATCCCGCATGGTCAAAAAAAGTCACAGTTATTTCCCGCGAGTATTCGGCAGAATGGAAAGACGGCATGGAAAGTTTTTATCCCGTGAATGACGAGAAGAATTCCGCGCTCTTCAAGAAATACAGGGAGCTTGCCGAAAGCGAGCCGAATGTGATTTTCGGCGGCCGCCTCGCCGAGTACAAGTATTACGACATGGACGATGTTATTGCCGAGGTTCTTGAAAAATACTCGGAGAGTTTTACTTCAGAGCGGCATCAAGCCGTGTAAATACCGGGGGGGGGGTATAACACCTCAAAGCACTCCCCTATCGCCCTCTTCAAGAAAAATCCCGTCCGCAAACGCTCCGAAAGCCTCCCGCAATTCTCGCTCATGCTTTTGTATTCGGCCTCGGTCGTGCCGTTCACCCTTGAGACGGCCTCATGCAAATCCGAAACGGCGAAGCCCAGACCGTTTGAAACGACAAAATCCCGCAAGGCAGACTTTTCCCACACAATGACAGGGAGCGAAGCGGAAATGTACATGGAGAGCTTGTGCGGATTGTTGAACTGCAGATACCGCCCGTACACGCCCTTGCAAGAATCGATGCTGTCTCCGTCCCACACGAGCCCGAATCCGTGGTTCAGCTCGCTTATGATGTCCTCCGGCTGGAACGCCCCGTGATACACAATCGACTTGCAGTCATAGTCGGTGTAGTTCAGCCCGTACAAGTGGAAGGCGCAATCCTTCAGCAGGGGAAGATGCTGCAGGTAGAGGCATTTGTTGCGGTCAAGGTTCCCCGCTATTGAAATGCTCTTCTCGAACACAATTTCCTTCTTGACGGAGGAAGCTGGGAAATGATAGTCAAAGAGGCCGAGCGGGACGAGCTTCTCGGCGGGAACTTTCCTGACATTGATGAGATAGTCGCTCATGTTCCCGTTGTGCGTAATCAGCACATCCGAGAAGCGAATCGCAAAATCAAAGAGCCGCGCCTCCGTCTCGGCGTGCTCATAGCGCAGTTCATTTATATCGTGGATGATCGTGACGACCTTCAGAGATTTCGCCCTCTTCGCGAGGACATAAAAAAAATGCCGCCACAGGATTCCGCCGCGAATGTACGGGAACTGCAGGAACAGCACGGAGCGGGGCTTGACTCTTATGAAAAACAGCAGGTACTCAAAAAAACGCCGCACCTGCCCCGTTATCCGGCGGAAGAAAGTCCGCTCGCCCCAGTGGAAGAAGTAGACGGTCCTGAAGCCGAACTGCTCCGCAAAAAAGCGCACATCCTGCGGGGCCTTGCCGCCCGCTATTTTCTGGTTCGGCGTGCGCTCGTAGAGCTGGTACTTTGCGACGCGCAGCGCAAGCTCCTGAACGGGCTTCCTGAAGTCCGCGAAATGTCGAATCCGAAGCAAATCGAGAAGGCGCTTCAAAAGCCAGACAAGATGCTTTTTCCCGCGCAGGCGGTATGCGAGCGGAAGCCTTTTCCCGGTGAGCCGTTTGAAAAAATCGCGGTAATATTCCTTGAGCGGATGGTTGCACTCGTAATGCCAGGGCTTGTACGCGGACGAAAAATGCAGGATGCAGGGATTCTTGCGGGCGGCGTCGACCTCGGGATAGAACCTTGAATCGAGCACGAGGGATTTCTTGTCGAAAAAATAGCCCTGCATGAAGTTGTAGCGGAAAGAGGCCCACAGGACCGTCCCGTTGAGGACATGGTTGAGCGCGTCCTGGTCGTGCCACAGGCATGCGTCAGGCTCGGAGGCGATGTAGTCAAGGCACTTTTGCATGACGGCGTTCTTCCGCCACCAGTCCAGGTTTATGAGCATGACCCCCGAACAGAAGTAACCATTTTCTTGGGGATATTTGAGGCGGGTGAAATTCTCCGCCGCGTCATTCCGTTCATCATGGGTAACGGCGCAGGAATATTCCTCCAAATCAGTATCATAAAAAGAACGCAATGAGTCCACACATAGAATATCCCCGTCCAAATAAAGTATTTTTGAGAGAGAATCATCAAACAGACTTGGAAAAAAAATTCTGTAATATGCCGCCGCAGAAACATGGTCTCCGGCACGGAGTGGAAAATCGACCAAATCAGCGTCGTCAATCGCAATGATTTTCAGGCGGGCGCGCTCCTTATGCGGAGCGACAAAGGACTCGAGCGCGGAAACATGGCTTTGGGAGAGGAACTTCGTGACGATATAAAAGGCAAACTGCTCGCCCGGGTTGGACTCAAGGACAGAGGCAATCGCCGTTCCCGTGGGCGTGACATAATTCTCATCGGTGATAAGGGCAATGTTCATCATTTCGGAACAGTATAGCAGAAGATTGTGGTAAGAATCTACAAAATAAATTCACCGTAAAAGATTCATCGCATCTCATCAAAGAAATGAATTCTACGCTCTGCACTGAACACGGCATGGATTTCGAGGAATAAAATGCCTTTTTTAGCTGTCATTTCATATAAGCAATTATTGCATGACTGCCGCGTTTATCAATAGGAGGCAATTGCATATACTCTCCGTAAAGATTCGAAAGGTATTCATGCCAACCTTTAGGAGCGGAAAAAGTATAGCCTTCAAAATTACATTCGCTCGTTGAATAATGAGATTTTGAAATAATTTCCCGATTACCATAAATTGACCATGCAATACAGCCGACCAACTCTGCTGTTTCATATGAGTATTTTTGAGATTGCAAGTCAATTTTTTTACATATCAAAAACAAACTGCATCGATAAAAGAATTGCTTTATTTTCTTTATAAAAAATCGTAAAAACGATGAACTATTAGCCATTGTTACATCATTTATCGCGAAAAATAATGCTCTTCGCAATCTTGCAATTTTTTCAAGAAAATGAGTATTAGTTTTTTCATCATTTGAAAAACCATCTATTGGGAATACATCTATCCAAATATGGCTTTTTCCTCTAGTTGATTTTCCATTTTCTTCAACAATTGTCGTAATATCAAACAATTTTATAAATGGATAACTTATTCTATTCAAACACTTTCTGTAAGTAGTCATCTCAATGTTTTCCGAAATTCTCTTATTTTTAGTTAATTCATAGAATTTCTCATAATCAGGTCTTGGCATTGATACATCTATATCATCATCCCATGGAATAAAACCTTTGTGTCGAATTGCCCCCAACAATGTTCCGAAAGTCAGAAAATAAGTTAATTTATTTTTCTTACAAAATCTATCAAATTCTAAAAGAATTGATAATTCACATTTTTTTATTTCATCCGTTGTCAATAATTTCTTTTCCATAGAAATACCATCAAAAAATAATTTTAGAATAAATTTGTTTTATTTCACTTTTCGAAATGTTGAAAGGAAAGTTATTCAATCTTTCGGGGTTTACATTGTCTACTAAATCCTCAATATCTCTATCTCTGTTTTTTGATTTCGGATAATTAAGTCCATATTTTTTTATTTTGTCTTCAATAAAATTAATAAATTCATTGATAGAGTTACAAGAAAACTCAGAACAAATATTTTTTAAAATATTTGTTATATAAGATTTTCCCCGTTTATCAGTGCAGGAATCAATGTTAGCTGACATATATTTCAAAACTTCTGGAATACAGATGATAACTGCATGTCCATGGGAAAGTCCGTAAAGTGAAGTCAATCTGTAACTCAAAGCATGTGCGGCAGTAGTCTTTGCTATATTTATAGCAACACCTGCATTATAGGCGGCAGAGAACATATTTTCCAAAACAATTTTTGAGTTATCGCCGAATATATAAGAATCCATAGAATTTAGCAAAAACTTTATGGAGATTTTTGAGAATGCTACGCTTTCTTGAGTAGAGTTGATTGACCACCACGCCTCAATTGCATGGCAAAGTGCGTCACATGCTGTTGAAATTCTTTGATACTGAGGAACGAATGCAAGAACCGATGGTTCTTTTATTATGGCATTTGGAAGTATATTTTTGTTTTCAATTGAAATTTTCTTTCCATTATTGTAAATAACAGCAAATGTTGTCGCTTCGCTTCCTGTACCAGCCGTAGTTGGGAGTACAATGAGCGGTATTTCAGATTTTGTTAAAATATCTTTTGTAAAATCTTTTTCCAATCCTAAAGTTGCGGAAATTTTTATACATTTTGCTATATCTATAGCACTCCCACCCCCGACAGCCAAAATACCATCGCATTTTTGAGAAAGATATTGCTTAGTTCCAATTATAACCTCATCATATTTTGGGTTAGGAGTAAAGTTTGTAAACTCACTGTACGGTATAGATATTCCTTTTATTTTTTCAAATACTGGCAATTCTGTTACAAAATTTCCATGTACAAAAAGAATTTTTTTTATTCCTTGTGCTTTTAAGACATTTTCTAATTGCGATATGCACAAAAACTGAATATTGGAATTCAACATTTCATAATTAAATGGCACGAACTGTTTGTCTTTTGCGTACGGATATTCAACGAGAGTTCCTCCATACTCAGAAAGCAATTCAATAACTTCATCACGATTTTTTTTCTGAATTCCTGTTTTCCAGTCATCGCCATGAACAACAAAGTCAGGTCGTAATTCTTCTATCGATTTTCTATAACTTAAAGTGTTTTGGACTATTACCTCAGAAACTCCGGAGAGATTTTTGAAAAGAGTTTTCCGCTCATCACATGGAAGGGCTGGCACATGTTTGTAGGTAGATATTGCATCATCGGAAAGAACTCCTACCGTAAGTTTTCCAAGCCGAACTGCCTTTTTGATTATTTCTATATGACCACTGTGTACAATATCTGTAGCAAAACACATATAAACTTTTTTGTTTTCCACTTCAAAAAGCTTTTTCGATACCAGATTCAAATCGATAGGTGTGTCAATTTCAGAGCAGAGTAATGACTTAACATCAAGCGGTCTTAATTCTATTTTGTCAGAAATTTCATTCAGTGCATTTTCTGCATAACAATTTCGTTCATTTTGTTCACAAAAACTCGTTATTTTATTGAGCCAAATATTCCAGTCATTTTTCTTTAATTTATATAGAGGCTGTGCAGCAAGAGCATCTGTAAAAAACTCTATGCCAACTTTTACTATTTTTTTTTCGAATATTACCGCCTTAAAATCTTTTTCTGGGAGTTGAATTGTAGAACTTACTACCATACATGATAGTTCATTTTGTAATAATCGTTCAAAAACTTGATTTTCAAAAACGAGGTCTCCATGCATAAGGATAATATCTTCATTTTCAACATACTTTCTTGCACAATAGATTGAATAAATATAATTTGTACGGTCATATTGGTCGTTTCTTACAAATGTTATATGTACTGGCAATGAAAGAGAATTGCAATAATTTATTAAAACAGAATCATAATATCCCGTTGTTATCACAATATCTGTAATACCATAATCAACGAGCATCTTTAATTGACGACTGAGAATTGTTTCTGTATGAGAGATTTCTGTCATACATTTAGGGTGTTCGCTTGTAAGAACTCCCATTCTATGCCCAAGACCAGAATTTAGAATCAGTGCTTTCATGCCACTTACCTAAGAGTTTTCCCTTAATTCCGAAAACCTACAGATTCTCGGATATTAGTAAATAATATCTTTTAAAACCATAATTGTAAATATATTCACATTCGCGGGCTTTAGTTACTGTTTTTCAAATCTCTCAATCTTACATTCATGCGTTTTTGCCTCTTCATCGTAATTAATTCCGACAAAAAGCAAAGTGCCTGAATAGTTTGAAAGCGAGTCGAAATAGCGTTTTTCTTTTATTTGATTCAATGCGCTTTCCGTTGAGCCGTTGCGCTTTAGTTCGATTATCATTGCTGGCATATCTTCAACAAACGGAATGAACACGACATCGGCAAATCCTTTTCCTGTGGTCATTTCCTTTACGATTGTGTATTTGTTGAGGGCATAAATATACGAAAGATAAATTGCAGACTGCAAAGCGTCTTCGTTGTTGTAACTTCGGTTGCTCGTAACATGAATATGGCTTTCATCGAGTGACATCGCCACAAGTTTCTCATTGCCTTTTATCGTTTCTGAAAGGAGTTCCTTTGAGGCCTTTATGATTGAGTCCGTAGCTTTATAGTCGGAGTCCGTTTCTGCGACATTGAACCATTCCTGCCGCACTTCGTTGTTTGGAATTCGACAAGTTTTTTCATCTTTATTGTAAGCAAGATAGCCTAAATGCAGGAGATATGTAAGAATGTCATTTTTTGTGTTGAATGAATTCATCGTATTTTTGTATGTCGTTACATTTACATCGATTGACTCATCTGCAATCATTTTTATGACATCATCTTTGGCACCGTCAAAATTTTGTGCGAGTCGGTCAGAAATCACCTCATAAGATGAAGTTTTGTTCCAGTAATTTCCAAAATCATGATTGAGCATGGTTTTTACGACGGATTCAGGGTTGTAAATCTCGCAAGATTTTTTTATTCCATTTTCGTACCAAATCATTGTGTAGCCATCATACCACTGTTTGCACTCGTCAAAATCCATCTTATATTTTTCGCACAATGCCTGAACTTCTTCCGTTGTAAATCCCGTATATTCAGAGAAAGGTCCCGCATTCAAGATTGTGTATTCGTCAAAAAATCAAGGTATTGCGTAAACAGACTGTCGCCAACATTCTCGCGAACAAGGACATCGTACTCATCCATAAGGATTATGAATTTTTCGCCAGTAGCCTCAAAAACTTTTGAAATGCAATCTGCAACAGAAAAATCATCATAAAATTTTAATTCTGGAAACTGTTGAATAAATTCATCGCGAATGTTTCTTGTAAGTCTTAAAATCAAATTTTGCTTATCCAGCGCATTTCTGTATTCACTGTTTACATCGAGTTTTATGACATTGAGTTTGTTCAAGTAGGAATTAAAACTCTCGTCTTTGGAAATCTTGCATTTTGAGAACAACTCTCTTGAATCACAGCCTTTTGAATAATAGGAAGAAATTATATTGGCGGCTATCGTCTTTCCGAACCGCCTCGGACGCGAAATGCATATATATTTTCCGCCTGATTTTATGATTTTGTTGAGAACCGAGACAATCATGGTCTTATCGACGAAAATCTCGCTGTTCAAGATTTCGCAAAAGTTGTGGTTTTTTTGGATTCAAGTAAATTCCCATATTTGAATAGTAACACGACAATACAATTTTTTCCATAGGAGAACAAGGTGAAAACTTTATATGGATATATGCGGGTGTCAACTAAGGAACAAAATGAAGACAGGCAACGAATAAAACTTACCGAAGCGGGAATCAAAAGCGAAAACCTGTTTTTGGACAAGCAGTCAGGCAAAGATTTCGAGAGAAAGAATTACAAGCGACTTTTGGAAGTGATGGACGAAAATTCTGTCTTGTTCATAACGGCGATTGACAGGCTCGGTCGGAATTACAACGAAATCATACAGCAGTGGAAAATCATCACACAGGAAAAGAAAGCGGACATTGTGGTTCTCGACATGCCGCTTTTGGACACAAGGAAGTCAAAGGATTTGCTCGGAACTCTGATAAGCGATTTGGTTCTTTCGCTTTTGAGTTATGTCGCCGAAACAGAGCGAAAATTTATTCATGAAAGGCAGGAGGAAGGAATTGCGGCGGCTCGAAAGCGTGGTGTGAAGTTTGGTCGCCCCGAAAAAGCCGTGCCGAACTGTTTCAAAAAATGCGTTTCCGCATGGAAAAACAAAGAACTGTCACTCTCCGAGGTTGCAAAAAAGTGCGGAATGGCGAAATCCACATTTTGGGACAAGGCGAAATCCTTTTCCGAAAATCTGTAGGTTTTCGGAAAAACGGATTTTGCTGATGAATTTTTTTTCGAGAATCAGACGAAAGTTTTTCTTTACAATCGAAAGATTTAATTTTTTGCCTTTGCTTTTGAACGGAAAATCCAAAGAGAATTTTTCTTCGGACGGTCTTGTGATTTTTGACACCGCGCTGGGCAGCGACAACCTTGGCGACGAGATTATCAGAAAATACTGTTTGAAAATTCTTTCAGAACTCGGCCTTTCTCCTTCAATCAAATTACCCACCCATAAAAAGCCAGAAAAATCCCTGCTTTCTAGCACATCGGCTGAATCTTTCAAGATTATCGCTGGAACGAACATACTATCCGTACACGAGGAGCATGCCTTCATTTGGCATAAGCCGCCTGTAAAATATCTAAAAAACATATGCCTCATGGGGTGCGGGATGAATGACTACCATGGAAAATTCAGCATCTACTCAAGGCTTTTCTACAACAAACTTCTCGCGAAAAATTTTCTGCATTCCGTCAGGGATTCTTTCACCGAAAATGCCCTCCATGAAATCGGTATAAAAAATGTTCTGAACACAGCCTGCCCAACTATGTGGAAACTGACCACTGATTTTTGCAAGGAAATTCCGCACAAGAAGACTTCATTTGTTGTTACGACGCTTACGGATTATAATCAGGATTCCGAGAAAGATTTTTTTCTTTTGGACACACTGCTTGAAAAATACAGCAAGGTTTTCATCTGGATTCAAGGTGACAGGGATTTAAAATATCTCGACTCATACCACAAAAAAAACGAATTGAACAAAATTGGGCACACATTACAAGCATATGAGGATTTCCTTTCGTCCACGGATTGTGACTATGTGGGAACGCGCCTGCATGCGGGAATTCACGCTCTGAACCATAAAAAGCGGAGCGTGATTGTCGCCGTTGACGGCAGAGCCGTTCAAATAGCGAAAGACACGAATCTTCCCGTCATACGGCGCGAAGAAATCAAGGCGAAACTCTCGGACTTTATAGAGCACGACTATGCGACCGAAATACGAATTCCGACGGACGCAATCGAAAAATGGAAACGACAATTTATGGGCGAAAACTAGAAATTCACCAAGTTTCTTCGGCAGACATATAAGAATGCGTTTTTCGGCGGCTAGTAAGTCATTCTTTTATGACTTCCCAGCCGTCAAGCGTGCGGCTCTTGCTGTCGAAATTCACGCCGATTTTGTATAAGGTGCGGGAATCGGCGGCCTACGGCTTCGCATATCCTTTTTCTTCGATTTGAGAAAGGGCATCGCTTGCACTAGAATCGCGCTTGAATTCAAAGATATAGACAAATCGCTCGGTTTCGACAACGCAATCTGCCCGCCCCAGTGCCGTGTGCATCTCTACCTGCACATATTTTCCAAGCAACATAAACACGATGTACACCACATTCTGGAAATCCTGCTCAAGCAGTTTTTCAGCGTTGTTTGCGGGGTACGGAAGCCGGGCAAAAAGGGCTTTGAACCGGTCACGCAAGCCGTCAAGATTGGTAGTTTTCACATCTCGACCAAATTCCCGTATGTCAAGAGGGCTTTCGATGTCGTCCTCATGCAGGTAGACAGGGGCAAGACTTTCGATGAAGGCGAATTTCACTTCTTCATTCGGATAGCCGAGTTTGAAACTTTCAAAATCTTCATCATATCCCTTGATTGTGAGGTACCCGCTCTGATAAAAAAGCGGAATCGGGTCTTTGTTCTCGGCACGGTAGTCCAAAAGCTCGCGCTCGTTCTTGTAAATGCTTTCTTCGGTAAACTGCTTGGCATCAAAATTTTCTTGCTGGAGTTTCTGAATGAGGAATGTTGGCGTTCCTGTTTCAAACCAATACGAGCGGAACCGCCCCTGCGCAAACGCATTGAGCAGGCTGAATGGATTGTACACCCCTTCGCCCTCATCGCAGAAATGGTAGCCGTCATACATTTTTTTGAGTTTTGCAAGGCACTGCTCGACCGTCAGTTTGTTTCGTTCTGCAAGGCGATTTATTTCTGGCTCGAACACGGAAATCATTTCGCTTTGGGTGATTCCGCAGATGCCAGAAAAATGCATATCAATGGAAATGTCAAAAAGTTGGTTCAAATCGTTGAAAATGCTGACTTTTGAGAATTTTGTGACACCGGTGATAAACACGAACTGCAAATGCTCGTCATAACTTTTGAGCGTGCTGAAAAATCCCTTGAAAACCGCCTTGTTGTGCTCCTGTATGTCGTCTTTGACAAGCGTTTCAAGAAGCGGCTTGTCGTACTCATCGATAAGAACGACACAGCGAAGAGCCGTCTGCTCATGCGCCTTCACAAGAAGATGGCGGAACCGCTCTTCAATCGGGAAATCTTTATACTCATCGCCGTAAATCGCTTCCCATTCCCGCAAGTGCTCGTCAAGGACTTCTTCAAGAGCCGTGTCGCGCTGGAAATTCTTTTTGTTGAAGTCAAAGTGAAAAATCGGATACTTTTTCCAACCATAGCCGTTTTTTTCTTCCTGCCCGTAAATCCACAAGCCTTTGAAAAGGTCTTTTTTGCCCTCCCAATACGCTTTGAGCGTGCTGATAAAAAGGCTTTTCCCGAATCTTCGCGGACGGCTCAAAAACACGGGAGCACCACGATGGACAAGATCATACACATAGCGAGTCTTGTCCACATAAAGGAAATTTTCTTCGCGGAGTTTTTGGAAATTCTGAATGCCAATCGGAATCTTTCGGCTGAAATCAAGCGTATCCATACTTCTATTTTAGCACAAAATCTGATTTTAGAATAGATTTTTTAGTGAAAACACAGATTTAGGGGCAGAAACGAAGATTTATCCTAAGTATAGAATCGCTCCTCATTCCACTACCCACCCCGTGAGATTTTTCGTTTCGCTTGAAAAATTCGCTCCAATCAAGACGAGTTTTCGCCCGTCACTTTGATACGGAATCGCATAATTTTTTGACTTGATTTGCTCAATTGCCTCTTCTGCAGAGCCGTCAAGTTTGAATTCAAACACATAGATTGAATCCTTCGTCCATACAACGGCATCGCTTCTGCCCTCACCGTTCTGAACCTCGCACTGAATGAACTGACCGATGAGCTTGAAAATGAGCCAAAAAAACGCCTGTGCGTCAAGCTCGTAATATTTTTGGCTTGTTTTTTTGGGGGCTGCGGCAAAAATGCTCTGAATTCGCTTCATAAATTCCTCTGTTTGACCGCTGCGAATCTCTTTGATAAAGTTCACGATTTCAATTTTGTCAGTGCCGTTCTCAAAGCCCGCATAATAGGGAATGAGGCATTTTAAGAATCCGTAACGGACTTCATTGTTCGGAAAGCCCAAAGTAAACGCCTGAATGTCCTTTTCATACGCTTTGATTGTAAGGTAACCCGTCTGATACAGCATGGGAACAGGAAGCTCCGAATTTAAGCGGTAGCCTTCAAGCGAAGTGCCGTCAACATCAATTCCGTCCTCGATTGTTTCCAGCGGGAACGAAGTTTTTTGCATCATCTTTACTAAAAAGGTCGGTGTTCCCGTGGCAAACCAATAACTTCCGAATTCACAGTTTTTAAATGCGCTCATAACGCTAAAGGGATTATAGATATTTGAGGGTTTTGAAGAAAAAATATACCCGTCATATTGTTCTTTTAGTTCTAAAAGACATTCTTCCCTAGAAATTCCCTCGTTTTTTGCCAATATCTCAATCTCTAAAGCGAAATTTGATTCCAACTCTTCCTGCGTGTAACCGCAGACCGCCGCAAATTCGTTTGACATTGAAATATCAATTAAATTGTTCAAATCACTGAAAATCGAAACCTTGTCGAACCTCGTGACACCTGTCAAAAAAGCAAAACAAATGTATTGGTCATACCCTTTAATGACACCATAAAATGATTTCAGCAAGGCTCTGAAAGAATCCAAAAGTTTTTCGTTTTCAACGACATTCAAAAGCGGTTTGTCGTATTCGTCAACAAGAACCACGACCTGCCGCCCTGATTTTTCGTACGCAGTTTTGATAACCAAAGCAAACCTGTCTGTATGTGTCATATTTTCGGCTTCATGTCCTGAAATTCCGTATAAATCTTCCCAATCCGAAAGTTTGACTGCAAGGCTGCTCTTAAAATCTTCAAGCGTTGTAAAATTCCCGACATTAAAGTCCAGATACAAAACAGGATGCTTCACCCATTCTTCACGATTCTGAATCTTTGCAAGTTTTATCTCCAATTCTTCAAGTTCAAGGCCACGGAACAACTCCTTTTTGCCCTCAAAATACGCTTTTAGAGTGGAAAGAAAAAGACTTTTTCCGAACCTTCGCGGCCGGCTAAGAAAATAAGATTTTGCGAAGGAGACAAGGTTATAAACATAGCGTGTTTTATCGACATATTTAAAATCGCGGGTACGAATATCTTCAAAAGATTGGATACCTATCGGCAGATTACTGATTTGTTCCATGATTTCCATTATAAATCAAAATCCCATGAATGTAAAATGACATCCTTTTTTTTCATATTTTGTAGAAAAACAGCACGACAAACGATATAATCAATCACAAAAAAACCAGGCATGAAACAAAAATCACTTACAAAGAACGCACTTTTTACCATTATAAAGGCGTTCATGAATATTATATTTCCGATTATTTCTTTTCCGTATGCTTCCCGCATTCTTCTTCCAGAGGGCACGGGGCGAGTCAATTTCGCGAATTCGTTCATCGAATATTTCGTGATGTTCGCCCAACTCGGAATCGGCTGGTATGCCGCACGGGAAGCGGCACGGGTTCGCGAGGACAAGCACAAACTGAACAAACTGTGCAGGGAAATCTTAACCATCAACCTTTTCTCCACCCTTATTGCATATATCGCCCTGTTCATCAGCATTTTCACGATTCCGAAATTCTCAGACTATAGGCTTCTGATTATAATCTGCTCGGCGAAGGTTCTTTTCACCACAATCGGAATCAACTGGGTGTTCACGGCGTACGAAGAATTCGGCTACATTACGGCACGGCAAACGCTGTTCCAAATCATAAGCCTTGCGCTTCTGTTCCTTTTTGTGAAAACAAAGGATGACTACCTGATTTACGCGGGAATCGGCGTATTCGCGAATGTCGGATCGAATATTTTCAACCTAATCTACGCGCGGAAATTCATAAATGTCTTTGAGAAAACACCGCTTGACCTAAAAAAACATCTGAAACCAGTCCTCACCTTCTTCGGAATCTCAATCGCAGGCAGAATAAATATCGCGCTTGACGCGCTCATGCTGGGCTTTATGCTCAATGACACGGCGGTCGGTTTTTATTCCGCGGCGGTAAAAATAAACCGCCTCGTAAAAGAAATGATTACATCGGCAATCAGCTCATTCATGCCGAGGAGCGCGTTCTACCTTGAAAACAACCAAATAGAAGAATACAAGGCAGTGGTCTCAAAAGTCTGTGACGCGACTTTTTTCTTTTCTGTACCCGCCGCCTTCGGAATGTTTTTTCTGAGCGAGCCACTCATCATTCTTTTTAGCGGCAATTTGTTCTTGCCCGCTGCTCCGAGCATGAAGATTCTCGCAATCAGTCTCATCGGCTCATGCGCGAATTCGTTTTTGGGAAATCTTATCATAACTCCCCAGCGAAAAGAAAAATTCACGCTCATCGCCCAGATTATCGCGGCAGCAAGCAACATAACTTTAAACGCAATGCTCATCACGCGACTGGAAGTTTTCGGCGCAGCAATCGCCACAACCATAGTTGAATTCATTTTGCCACTGATGCTTTTGTTCCCGTCATTCAAATACTTGAAATCAAAGGCGAACATAATCGGAATCATACAGGCATTTCTCGGCTCACTCTACATGTATGCTTCGATTTATTTTGTCTGCACGCCAATCCAAAACAATTTCTTGAAAATTCTTGCCTCGGTTGGAATCGGAAGCACGGTCTATGCGCTTGCAGAAATCATATTGCAAAACAAGACGGCAAAAACAATTTTGTCCCTGCTCTTCAAAAAATTAAAGATTGTGCCAAAGAAAATTGAAAAAAAATAGGTTCTGTATTATACTCTATTACCAAAATGAAAGAAAAACCGACTATTTACCTATTGATTCCCGTCTATAACGCAGAAGAATACATTGCTCGTTGCCTTGAAAGCATAAAAAATCAGACTTACAAGAATTTTGTCTGTGTTATCGTCAATGATGGCTCTACAGATAAATCTGCCGAAATTTGCAAAAAATACGCTGAAGACGCTCGTTTCATTCTGCTCTCACAAGAAAACCACGGTTGCTGGTTCGCACGGAACACAGGCTTGGATTATGTTTTGGAAAATGCCGGTGAAAATGATTTTCTCACTTTCGCCGATTCCGATGACACTTTAGACAGTCATTTTTTTGAGCGATTCGTTTCGGTGCTTTCCGATTCAGAAAACTCAAAAGATACCATTTACCTTTCAGGTTACAATGAAGTTTTTCCACAAAAAACGATAGTCCACAACATTGAGCAACAAGACGCAATCATTTCAGGGAACTTTCGCGAAGATTTTGAAAAAATTGACCAATTCATGCAAACGATATGGGCAAATTTTTACAGCATAAGCCTTATTCGCGAAAAGAATTTAAAATTTGATTCAACCATGCGGCGGAGCGGAGACATATTTTTCAACTTTTCTTATGCGTACTATGTTAAGAATTATGTCTTCATAAATGAGTGCTTCTACAACTATTATATAGTGGAAACATCGATTTCGCACGGGGCAAGTTCACTCACAAACGAATCCATTGATGTTCGATACAAGGCACTGTCACAAAGAATCAAATTTCTGACAGAATGTGCCATTCCAAGCAAAGATTTCATCATAAACAAGCATCTTTCAAATCTCACGACCCGACTTATTTTCACACCATATTACAAACGCCTTTATGAACTCAAAAAATACGCCAATCCGAAATTCACACGAACCACTGGTCAAAAGCGTGTCATTTTCTGCCTAAGGCACAATCTTTTGTGGGTGTATCGAATTTATATGAAAGGAAAATCTTTGTTCAGAAAATCTTAATCCACACAAAATCAGCAATTTGTGCTATACTATCTCCACTATGCACATCGCGATTGACTGCACTTTCTTCGGTCACGAGGAAGCGCGCACACAAAAACTCTCTCTCTCAACCTCGATTTTCACCGCGGACATTCTCGACGCGTTCGCTTTGCTTGGTCTTTCGGAAAACTTCACGCTGCTCGTAAACTACAATCACGAGCACTTTTTCCGAGAGCGATTCCCGCAATTCAAACTCAAAGTCCTGCGCTTTTTTCCGCTCACACTCGCCTATCACCTCACGGGCGGGCGGTTCAAGGGCACGAAGTATCTCAAAAAGCTCGGGATTTTCAAACAAACGGTGGAGCACGGGGATTTTAGCGCGGTTTGGTTTCCGTATGCCATGAACCAGACTTTCATTCGGACAAAAATTCCCGCGCTCGCCACAGTGCACGACATCTACCGGATTCATCACGGAACAAAAAGCGAATCGGAAACATTCAAAGCGTTCCTCACCGACCGCACGACGCGCCTCACATCGGTGAGCGAATACACAAAGCGCGACATACAAGAATCAACCGGCTGCAAAAAAGAAATCACGGTCATTCCGAACTCAATCGTCTTCGATGTCTCAAAACAGAAAGAAATCACCTCGCTCGCGAGCAAAAAATACATCCTCGACCTGAACGCCTACATCGAAAAGAAAAATCCGCTCACGCTTCTAAGAGCATTCTCGCTCA